>Ga0310691_10006530_pt1 | contig 12403 bp, 10 predicted proteins | sample 176DNAGHGlowgp2_FD_203887 | JGI IMG/M metagenome (GOLD analysis project Ga0310691, IMG submission 203887) | Sheep rumen microbial communities from Palmerston North, Manawatu-Wanganui, New Zealand - 1766 DNA GHGlow gp2 (v2) (version 2) | ecosystem: Host-associated > Mammals > Digestive system >... | reverse complement strand
TCGGTCACGCTGGCCAGGCCGATGCCCTGCCCGCTCTCGTCTACTACTTGAATCTTCTGTGCCTGGGCACTGGTCAGGCCGCAGAGGGTGAAGATGGCGGCGAGAATCGTTTGCTTAATATTGCTCATGATGATGCTATTTATTGATGATTTCTATCTGTTGGCGCACGCTCTCCTCATGAATGCTCTCAAAGACGTGGGCCACAAACTCCGGACCCATGCCGCAGAGTGCTCCCTGGGCACCGCGCTTGTTCAGAATCTCATTATAGCGCGAGGCCTGCAGCACCGTCATGTTGTGCTCTTTCTTATACTGGCCAATCTCGCGGCACACACGCATGCGCTTGGCCAGCAAGTCCATGAGCTGGTTGTCAAGCTCGTCAATCTGCTTGCGCAGTTGCTGTATGCCCTCGGTAGTGGTGTGCTCGTCGCGAATGACGAGCAGCGAGAGGATGTAGTCGAGCACGTCGGGAGTCACCTGCTGTGCAGCGTCGCTCCATGCCTTGTCGGGGTCGCAGTGGCTCTCGACGATGAGTCCGTCAAAGCCCAGGTCCATGGCCTGCTGGCAGAGGGGAGCGATGAGTTCGCGGCGCCCTCCGATGTGCGAGGGGTCGCAGATGAGTGGCAGGTCGGGAATACGGCGGCGCAGCTCAATGGGAATCTGCCACATGGGCATGTTACGATAGATTTTCTTGTCGTAGCTGGAGAAGCCACGATGAATGGCTCCGAGGCGCTTCACGCCTGCCTGGTTGATGCGTTCCAAGGCGCCAATCCACAGCTCCAGGTCGGGGTTGACGGGGTTCTTCACGAAGACGGGCACGTCAATGCCGCGCAGCGCATCGGCCAGGGCTTGCATGGCGAAGGGGTTTGCCGACGTGCGGGCTCCCACCCAAAGGATGTCGACCTCGTACTTCAAGGCCAGCTCCACATGTTCGGGCGTGGCCACCTCGGTAGAGACGAGCATCTTCGTCTCTTTCTTCACTTGCTGCAGCCAGGGCAGTGCTTTCTCGCCATTGCCCTCGAAGCCTCCAGGCTTGGTGCGTGGTTTCCACACACCGGCACGGAAGTTATGGCAGCCTTTCATAGCCAGCTCACGGGCAGTGGTCATCACTTGTTCCTCGGTCTCGGCCGAGCAGGGGCCGGCAATCACGAAGGGACGTTCGTTGTCACTTGGTAAGTTCAGTGGTTGTAAGTCTAATTCCATGGTTTTATATTGTTTGTTTTATTCTTTCCAGAGCCTCACTGATTTTCTCATCCTTGGCGCAGAGCGAGATACGAATATAGCGGTTGCCGTTTCTCCCGAAGATGAAGCCGGGAGTGATGAAGACACGCGCCTCATGAAGTACCTTTTCGGTCAGCTCTTCCACATTATTATATTTATCAGGTATGCGCCCCCATAGGAACATGCCCACCTGATTCGGGTCGAAGGTACAGCCCAGGGCAGTCATGATTTGCTCGGCCAGATGGCGGCGGCGGGCGTAGGTCTCGACATTGTACGTATGGTGCCACTCGTCGCTGTTCTGGTATGCCTCGGCAGCAGCCAGCTGTATGCCCCTGAAGGTGCCGCTCTCAATGTTGCTCTGCACCTTTAGAATCCACGATATGAACTCGGCATTGGTGGCACAAAGGCCCACTCGCCAGCCTGGCATGTTATGGCTCTTCGACATGGAGTTCAGCTCGATGCAGCAGTCCTTGGCACCCGGCACCTGAAGGATGCTCAGCGGTTTCTCCTCGTTGAGAATGAAGCTGTAGGGGTTGTCGTGCACCACCACGAGATGATGGCTGCGGGCAAAGTCCACCAGCTTCTCGAAGGTGGCCATGCGCGCCGCAGTGCCGGTGGGCATGTGGGGGTAGTTGACCCACAGCAGCTTGCAGGGCTTTGTCGCGTATTTGACAATCTGTTCAAGCTGTACGAAGTCGGGCTGCCATCCTGCCGTCGGCGTTGGCCGCAGGTCGTAGTCGACCACTTCGGCGCCCAGCAGCTTGGGCAGCGATGTGTAGGTAGGATAGCCGGGGTTAGGCACAAGAACCTCCTCTCCCGGGTTGACAAAAGCCAGGGTGACATGAAGAATGCCCTCCTTCGAGCCTATCAGCGGCAGTATCTCCTTGTCGGCATCGAGTTCCACGCCGTACCACCGCCGGTAGAAGCCGCTCATGGCGCGGCGCAGTTCGGGCGTGCCCATGGTGGGCTGATAGCCGTGGGCCGTAGGCTCATGGGCCACCTCGCACAGTTTGTTGATGGTTTGCTCCGAAGGAGGCATGTCAGGACTGCCTATGGCCAAACTGATAATGTCTTTACCCTGAGCGTTCATCTGTGCCACCTCTTTCAGCTTTCGGCTGAAGTAGTATTCGCTCACTAAGTTGAGTCTTTCTGCTGGTTGTATCATACTTCTTTATATTCTCCTAAGATTTTCATGTCGCGGGTCAAGGGAATGATGGCATCTATCGACTGGCGATAGCGGGTCAGGTCGTTGTAGGTCACATCGACGTAGAAGAGGTACTCCCACTCGCGGCCTATGATGGGTAGCGACTGGATTTTCGTCAGGTTAATCTTGTAGAACGAAAGGATGGCCAGCACGGCCGAGAGCGACCCTTCCTCGTGGGGCAGGGCAAAGACAATGCTCGACTTGTTCGTTTCTACCAACGGCCGCAGCAGGTCGGCTTTCTGCGGCATGGAGCAGACGAGGAAGCGGGTGAAGTTGTGCTTGTTGTCTTCTATGCCGTCGTCGAGCACCCTCAGGCCGTACAGGCGGGCGGCGTCAGCATGGCAGATGGCAGCCCACCCCCGCTGCCGCCCCTCGGCAATCATCTTGGCAGCACCGGCCGTGTCGTCGGCTTCCACCACGCGCAGCTGCGGATGGCGAGCCAGGTAGTTGCGCGTCTGCATCAGTGCTACGGGGTGCGAATGTACTTCGGTAATGCTGTTCCAGTCGTCGTCGGGCAGACAACAGATGCAGTGGGTGATGTGCAGCTTATGCTCACCGACCACGGTGGTTCCGCTATTGCGCAGCAGCTCGTAGTTGTGAAGCAGGCTGCCGGCAATGGTGTTCTCGATGGCCGTCATACCAATGACCGTGGGGTCCTGGCTGATGGCGTCGTAGACCTGCTCGAAGGTCTGACAGCAGATGAGCTGCAACTGCTCACCCTGGAAGAACTGATGGGCGGCAATGTCGTGAAACGACCCTATCTCGCCCTGAATGGCTATTCTTTTCATATCTTCATTGTTCAATCTCTATCCTTCAATGCTACAGCCCCGTTTTCACCTGTAGTGAAGCGGGGCTGTATTATCTTTCATCTCTCAATCTCGGGGTTCAGACTCTATTCCATACGGCCTTCCGCTTCACAACTGCTTGCAAAGTAAAAGTAGAAATAAAAGTATGCACCAAATTTTGACATAATTCTTTCCTTTTGTCGTTTACGGGTGCAAATTTATAACATTTCTTCCAATTACCCAAACAAAACGGAAAGATTTTTTTACTTTTTGCCGTTATTCAAAAAAATATGCGTATCTTTGCATGCCAATTACATTAATAATATAGTGAAATGACACCATCAGAGAACAACCTACAGGCCCTGCGCATCATCGGCACCCCAATGATGATGGGCGGGCGTTTCATACTTGAAGAATCAGCGTCGCTCGGCAAGGAGTGCGGCTGGATTTGTCCGCGCTGCGGCAACGAGGTGCGCATCTGCCCATCGGTAACCGGCGAGCAGACCTTCAGCTGCTGCGTGTGCGACACTCCGTTCATCGTCACGGTTGACAACGGGGCAGCAGACGCCATTGCCTCCACTCCACAGGCGGCCCCCCCTGCCCTCGGACTCATCATCGAACCCGTGGAGGAAGGAGAGGACGGCCCAGAAACCGTCGTCGTTAAGAAGGAGTCGGATGCCTTCCTGCAGTGGGGAGGACTGTTCAGCCGGAAGCGATACACGCTGAAAGAGGGTGCCAACCTCATTGGGCGTAAGGACAAGAAGACCCCCTCCGACCTGGAGTTCGACGACCCGGAGATGAGCCGCCGCTCAATAAGCATCGATGCCAAGCGCGACGGCAACAACGCCTTCGCCTACACCCTCTACGTGCTCAAGGCCCTCAACCCTGTCAAGGTCAACGGGAAGGACATGGAGCCAGGAGTCAGCCTGAAGCTGCAAAACGGCGACAGCATCACCCTGGGCAAAACCTCGCTGACATTCAAATCAAACAAATAACCTAAATGCCTCTATAAACATGAAAGCAATTCTATTCTCCGTGGCCATGGCTGCCGTCACCCTGTCAGCTCAGGCACAAAATGCCTCACTCACCATCCACACCGGCGAGGGCAAGCAGAAAATCAACAAAGAGATTTACGGACAGTTCTCCGAACACCTCGGCTCCTGCATCTACGGCGGCCTGTGGGTGGGCGAAGACTCGAAGATTCCCAACATCAAGGGCTACCGCAAGGATGTGTTCGATGCCCTCAAGGCCTTGAAGATTCCCGTCATGCGCTGGCCTGGCGGATGCTTCGCCGACGACTACCACTGGATGGACGGCATAGGGCCGAAGGAGAAGAGGCCGTCGCTGCGCAACAACAACTGGGGCGGCACCATCGAAGACAACAGCTTCGGCACACACGAGTTTCTCAACCTCTGCGAGATGCTGGGCTGCGAGCCATACATCAGCGGCAACGTTGGCTCAGGCACGGTGAAGGAAATGGCACAGTGGGTGGAGTACATGACCAGCGATGGCGACACACCCATGGCACGCCTGCGCCGCCAGAACGGCCGCGACAAGGCATGGAAGGTGAAGTATTTCGGCATTGGAAACGAGGCATGGGGCTGCGGCGGCAACATGACGCCAGAGTACTACAGCAACGAATACCGCAAGTTCAACACCTACCTGCGCGACCAGCCCGGCAACCGGCTCTACCGCATAGCCAGCGGGGCCAGCGACTACGACTACAACTGGACGAAGGTGCTCATGGAGAACATCGGGCGGCAGATGAACGGTGTCAGCCTGCACTACTACACCTGCTCGGGCTGGAACGGGCCGAAAGGCTCGGCCACGAAGTTCAACGACGACCAGTACTACTGGGCACTGGGCAAGTGCCTGGAGATTGAAGAGGTCATCAAGAAGCACAAGGCCATCATGGACGAGAAAGACCCCGAAGGACACATCGGACTGCTCGTCGACGAATGGGGCACGTGGTGGGACGAGGAGCCGGGCACCGTCAGCGGCCACCTGTTCCAGCAGAACGCCCTGCGCGATGCCTTCGTGGCAGCCCTCTCGCTGAATGTCTTCCACAAATACACCGACCGCGTGAAGATGGCTAACATTGCGCAGGTGGTCAACGTGCTGCAGGCCATGATTCTCACCGACCAGGAGGGCACAGGCCACATGGTGCTCACGCCCACCTACCACGTCTTCGAGATGTACACACCTTTCATGGAGGCCACCTACCTGCCTCTCGACCTGCAAACAGAAATCATACCCGTGAGCAAAGCATACTTCAAGGAGAAGGAAAACGCCCAGGATGCCGGCTACCGCCCATGCCCACTGCTCTCAGCCTCTGCTGCCAAGACGCAGGACGGAAGCATCGTGCTGGCCCTGACCAACGTGTCGCTCGACAAAGAGCAAACCGTCAGCGTCAGCCTCGACAACTACAAGGCCAAGCAGGTCAGCGGGCGCATACTCACCAGCAAACGGGCTGACGACTACAACGACTTCCAGCAGCCCGACCGCGTGAAGCCCACGGTCTTCGAAGGAGCAAAACTGGCCAAGGACGGAAGCCTAAGCGTGAAAATGCCTGCCCACAGCATCGTAGTACTCACCCTGAAATAGTGGCTCACACTGGCATCTGACACCGCAAAACGAAAGAAGTGCAAAGAAAAACAAGATTTTTCTTTGCACTTTGCTCACTAATTAGTACCTTTGCAGGCAAAATGTAAACAAAAGAACGAAAAGATGAACAAGATTGTCAAGAAAGAACAGTTTTCCGAGAAGGTTTTCCTCTTTGAAATCGAGGCACCCCTCATTGCCAAGAGCCGAAAGGCGGGCAATTTCGTCATCGTGCGCGTAGACCAGAAAGGCGAGCGCATGCCGCTGACCATAGCCGGGGCTGACACCGAGCGAGGCACCATCACGCTGGTGGTACAGGTGGTGGGCCTCTCGTCGAAGAAATTGGCAGCACTCGCCGAGGGCGACTTCGTAGCCGATGTCGTTGGCCCGTTGGGCAATCCTACCCGAATTGAGAAATACGGCACGGTGGTATGTGCCGGCGGCGGTCTGGGCGTGGCCCCCATGCTACCCATCATCCAGGCACTGAAGGCGGCCGGCAACCGTGTCCTCTCCGTCATGGCCGGACGCACGAAAGACCTTATCATCCTGGAAGACAAGGTTCGACAGAGCAGCGACGAGGTTATCATCATGACCGACGACGGCAGCTATGGCGAGAAGGGCGTCGTCACCGTGGGCATGGAGAAGTTCTTTGAGCAGGAGCACGTCGACAAGGTCTTTGCCATCGGCCCTCCCATCATGATGAAGTTCTCAAACCTCACGGCTCAGAAGCACGGCATACCGTGCGAAGTCAGCCTGAACACCATCATGGTCGACGGAACGGGCATGTGCGGTGCCTGCCGACTGACCATCGGCGGCAAGACGAAGTTTGTCTGCATCGACGGCCCGGAGTTCGACGGAGCACTCGTCGACTGGGACGAGATGTTCAAGCGCATGGGCACATTCAAGCGGCAGGAGCAGGAGGAGATGGAGCACTACCAGGAGCACATGAAGGCATCATCTGGTTCAGTGTGTGGCGATGATATCGCCACAACCAGCGGCGTCGTGATGGACAGCGACCCTACTAACGACACCATCGACATACTCACCGACCGCAACGCCCCCTGGCGCAACGAGCTGCGCAAGACCATGAAGCCCAAGGAGCGCATGCAGATAGAGCGCGTGGTCATGCCCGAGCTCGACCCCGTCTACCGCGCCACCACCCGCACCGAGGAGGTGAACATCGGCCTCACGAAGGAGATGGCCATGCAAGAGGCCAAGCGCTGTCTGGACTGCGCCAAGCCCAGTTGCATGGAGGGATGCCCCGTCAGCATCGACATTCCTTCGTTCATCAAGAACATAGAGCGAGGAGAGTTCCTCGCTGCCGCCAAAGTGCTGAAAAACACTTCGTCGCTGCCGGCCGTCTGCGGCCGCGTCTGTCCGCAGGAGAAGCAGTGCGAGAGCCGTTGCATCCACCTGAAGAGCGGCGGAAAGGCCGTAGCCATTGGCTACCTGGAGCGTTTCGCTGCCGACTACGAGCGCGAGAGCGGAAACATTGCCATGCCCGAGATTGCTCCCTCCAACGGCATCAAAGTGGCAGTGGTGGGCAGTGGCCCTGCCGGCCTGAGCTTCGCCGGCGACATGGCGAAGAAGGGCTACGACGTCTACGTCTTCGAGGCCCTGCACGAAATTGGCGGAGTGCTGAAGTACGGTATTCCCGAATTCCGACTGCCCAACAAGATTGTCGACGTGGAGATTGAGAACCTGGCCCGCATGGGTGTCCACTTCCAGACCGACGTCATCGTAGGCAAGACCATCTCCGTGGAGCAGCTTGAGCAGCAGGGCTTCCGGGGCATCTTCGTGGGAAGCGGCGCCGGACTGCCCAACTTCATGAACATTCCCGGCGAGAACCTCATCAACATCATGTCGTCAAACGAATATCTGACACGCGTAAACCTGATGGATGCTGCCAACCCCGAGACCGACACCCCGCTGAACCCCGCCAAGAGCGTGCTCGTGGTGGGCGGCGGCAACACCGCCATGGACTCCTGCCGCACGGCCAAGCGCCTGGGGGCCGACGTCACGCTGGTCTACCGCCGCTCGGAGGTGGAGATGCCCGCCCGACTGGAGGAGGTGAAGCACGCCAAAGAGGAGGGCATACGCTTCCTCACACTCCACAACCCGATCGAGTACATCGGCGACGAGACGGGAGCCGTGCGCCAGGCCGTGCTCCAAGTGATGGAGCTGGGCGAACCCGACGCCAGCGGACGCCGCAGCCCCGTGCCCGTGGAGGGCAAGACGGTGACGCTCGATGTCGACCAGGTCATAGTGGCCGTCGGCGTCAGCCCCAACCCGCTGGTGCCCAAGAGCATAGAGGGCCTGGAGCTGGGCAGGAAGAACACCATCGTGGTCAGCGAGCAGATGCAGTCGTCGCGCGCAGAAATCTTCGCCGGAGGCGACATCGTGCGCGGCGGTGCCACCGTCATTCTGGCCATGGGCGACGGCCGCCGTGCAGCCCAGAACATGGACGAATACCTACAGAAGCAATAGTTCAGCATGTTGCTGTATCACAGCAACAAACGCAAGCAAATATGAACGGACTTTATACCATCATCCTGCTCATACTGAGCAACGTCTTCATGACGTTGGCTTGGTATGGGCATTTAAAGCTTAGCGAGACGGGCGTCTCGCGGTCGTGGCCCCTGCTGGGCGTCATCGTCTTCTCGTGGGGCATCGCCTTCTTTGAGTACTGCTGCCAGGTGCCGGCCAACCGGCTGGGCTTCGTGGGAAACGGCGGACCATTCTCGCTGGTGCAGCTGAAGGTGGTGCAGGAGTGCATCTCGCTCTTCGTCTTCGCCATCATTGCCAACATCATGTTTCAGGGGCAGCAGCTCCACTGGAACCACATCCTGGCCTTCATCCTCATCGTCCTGGCCGTCTATCTGGTATTCATGAAGTAGCCCCCCGTCAGGGAGGGGCAAACCAGCCACCACTCCCCTCCCGTCAGGGAGGGGCAAACCAGCCACCACTCCCCCCCGTCAGGGAGGGGCAAACCAGCCACCACTCCCCCCCGTCAGGGAGGGGCAAACCAGCCACCACTCCCCTCCCGTCAGGGAGGGGCAAAACGCACCATGAAAACTGAAAAAGAACTGCTTTGGAAACGCATCAACGAGCGCTTCGTCAGGGCTTTTGCCACCTACGGCCTGCTTGAGGACGACGACCACCTGCTCATCGGCCTTTCGGGCGGCAAGGACTCGCTGCTGCTCACCGAGCTGCTGGCCCGAAGGGCACGCATCAGCCATCCACGGTTTCGCGTGGAGGCCATCCACGTGCGCATGGAGAACATCAGCTACGAGACTGACACGGCCTATCTCCAGCAGTTCTGCGCCGACCTCGACGTGCCCCTCCACATCGTCAGCACACGCTTTGAAACCCAGGCGCCAGAACCGGCCGCAGCCGCGAAGCAGAAGCCACCATGCTTCCTCTGCTCCTGGTACCGACGCAAGGCGCTATTCAACCTGGCACAGCAGTTGGGCTGCAACAAGATTGCACTCGGCCACCACCAGGACGACCTGCTCCATACCTGCCTGATGAACCTGCTCTTTCAAGGCCGCTTCGACACCATGCCTGCACGACTCCAGATGACGAAGATGCCCCTGCAGATCATCCGACCACTGTGCCTCATTCCCGAAAGCCTCATCGCCGACTATGCACGCCTATCGGCCTACGAACAGCAACGCAAACACTGCCCCTACGAGCGAGACACCAACCGGACAACCGCCCGGCGGCTCTTTGAACAGGCAGAACAGCTAAACCCCGAAGTGCGACACTCGCTATGGAACGCCCTGGAACGCGGGGGAAAGCTTACGGAATGACCATGCTGAAACCGCCACGCCACCCCCCATGCACCCACCTGCACTTCTTGCACCTACCACTGACTATCAACGAGTTACGTTGCACCTGAAGTTGCACCGCAACCTGCACCACTACTTGCACCGCCGGGCGAATGGCCACCGCCCAGAAGAAAACGCAAAAATATTCATTTTCAACAAGTGCCTGCTTTTTATCATAAACGCACGCCTTTTGAAAAAAAACGCACGCCTTTTGAAAAAAAACTGGCACTTCAGGTAAAAAATCCTTACCTTGACAAAAGTCGGGCTTTTCTTTGCATAAATATGCAGTCTTTTAGGGCAGAAATGTATATAGACATGCAAAGCAGGAAGAGCAGGCACAAGCAGTCAGGTGCAAGAGGTGCAAGTGGTGCAAGCGGTGCAAGATGGTGCATCAAGGCACAAGAAGAGCGCGACAAGGTGAAAATCTGGTTAAAAACATTTAAATTCAGACACCAGGCGAATAACTTCATTTATTTTTTTCGTACCTTTGGACTTCAGAAAGAATCAAAATATGAAATACAGACTGCTAATCATTGTAACCCTGATGCTACTGCTGCTGCCCTACTCTGCCGATGCCCAGCGGAGAAAAAAGAAAGCAGCGGCAAAGCCAAAGGTGGAAGAACCAGTGGAAGACCCACGAATAGTGCAGATGAGGGCTGCCACACAGCGCGTGGCGTTCGTAGACAGCATGGTCGTAGACCGCGCAGACTTCATGAGCCACATACCGCTGTCAACACACATCGGCAAGCTGACGCAGAAAGCGGGATTGGGCACCTTCACCAACGAGATGGGCGACCACCGCCTGACAACCAGCGCCGACACCCTCATCGCCGAGACCGACTTTATAGCCAACCAATGGACGGAGCCACGCCCCATCGAGGGCATAGGCCAGGAACCGGCCATCAACCCCTTCCTCATGCCCGACGGCATCACGCTTTACTACGCACAGAAGGGCGAGAAGAGCATCGGAGGCTTCGACATCTTCGTAACCCGCTACGACAGCGAAAAAGGCATCTACCTCCGCCCTGAGAATCTGGGCATGCCCTTCGCCTCGGAGGGGGACGACCTTTTCTACGCCATCGACGAGTTCAACCAGCTGGGCTATTTCGTCACCGACCGCCGACAGCCCAAGGGGAAGGTTTGCATCTACGTCTTCATACCCACAGACACACGGCAGGTTTACCAGACGGAAGCCTATAGCGACAGCCAGATACGCTCGCTGGCTGCCATCAGCAGAATACGCGACACATGGAACGACAGGCAGCAGCGGCAGAACGCACTCGACAGACTGAAAGCAGCACGCAGCCAGGCGGCCAACACAAAGAGCAGGCAACAAAGCAGCGAAGGACAGACAGAACTGGAAGCAATGCGGCATGAAGCAGAAGTGCAACAGAAAGCGCTAAACCTCACACGAAACAGCTATGCCAACGCCAATGAAGCAGAGCGAGCCGTGCTGCGCAACAAAATCATACAAGCAGAGCGGCAGCTGGAACAACTGCAGACTGACATCAGGAACAAAGAAAAACAGATACCCTATAGCGACTAAATCCTTAATGACTATGGAAAAGTATTTTGCACCCTCAGAACTCATCATCAACGCAGACGGGTCGTGCTTCCACCTGCACCTCAAGCCAGAGCAGCTGGCTGACCGCGTCATACTAGTGGGCGACCCTGCCCGAGTCAACACCGTGGCCGAACACTTCGACGAAAAAGAATGTGAAGTGCAGAGCCGAGAGTTCCACACCATCACAGGAACCTACAAGGGCAAACGCATCACCGTGCAGAGCCACGGCATAGGATGCGACAACATCGACATCGTCATGAACGAACTCGACACGCTGGCCAACATCGACTACCATACGCGCACGCTGAAGAAAGAGCACCGACAGCTCACCTGCGTGCGCATCGGCACCTGTGGCGGGCTGCAGCCCTTCACACCCACAGGAACCTTCGTCGCATCGGTGAAGAGCATCGGCTTCGACGGACTGCTGAACTATTACGCCGGACGAAACAACGTGTGCGACCTCGAACTGGAGGAGGCCTTCAAGCAGCACATGCACTGGGACCCGATTAAAGGCGCCCCCTACGTGGCCAATGCCGACGCAGCACTCGTCGACCAGATAGCACAGGATGACATGGTCAGGGGAATCACCATCTCCTGCGGAGGCTTCTACGGACCGCAGGGGCGCGAACTGCGCATCCCATTGGCCGATCCGCAGCAGAACGAGAAAGTGGAAGCCTTCGAATACGGGAGCCTGAGAGTGTGCAACTTCGAAATGGAGTCGTCAGCCCTCGCCGGACTCGCCGCGCTGATGGGCCACCGCGCCATGACCTGCTGCATGGTCATAGCAAACCGCTATGCCAAGGAAATGAACACTGAATACAAGAACACCATCGACACACTCATACAGCGCGTCATCGACCGCATCTGAGTAAAGTATGTTGCAACCATGTTGCAACAACCATCCCCCCAAAAAAGCAGAACCATGACCTCCTTCGAAAGCGACTACAACAACGGAGCACATCCCGACGTGCTCCGCCGACTCATAGAAACCAACAACAGCCAAAGCAGCTCCTACGGAAGCGACACCTGGAGCGAGCAAGCACGAGAAAAAATCAGGCAAGCATGCCAAACACCCGATGCCGACATCTTCTTCCTCGTAGGAGGAACACAGACCAACGCCACGGTCATCGACGGCGTACTGACGGGCTACGAGGGTGTCATCGCAGTAGACACAGGACACATCAACGTACACGAGTCGGGA
>Ga0310691_10006529_pt1 | contig 12403 bp, 9 predicted proteins | sample 176DNAGHGlowgp2_FD_203887 | JGI IMG/M metagenome (GOLD analysis project Ga0310691, IMG submission 203887) | Sheep rumen microbial communities from Palmerston North, Manawatu-Wanganui, New Zealand - 1766 DNA GHGlow gp2 (v2) (version 2) | ecosystem: Host-associated > Mammals > Digestive system >... | reverse complement strand
AGTCTGAGGGCTCGGTCAGCCGCAGTGGCGAAGCGCTCGTGTTCAGCGGCTGTCGTGCCGGCGAGCCCGTCGGCGTCTATACCACCGGCGGCCGTCTCGTCAGCCAGCACCGCATCGCCGCTGACGGCACGCTCGAACTCTCGCTCGGCTCGCTCCGTCCGGGTCTGTATATCGTGAAAGCAGGAAGTGTCAACATTAAATTCATGAAGAAATGAAACTAAATATAATCAGCAAAGCCGTGGTGGCAGCCCTGCTCTTGGTAGCAGGACTGCAGACCACCCAAGCACAGGGCGTTCGCGTACATTATAAGAATGGTAACGTGGTCGACATTCCCGCCGCCCTGTTCGACCACATGTCGCCCGCCTACCTAAAGTCTACCGTTGAGGATGACGACCCCGTCGACCCCAAAGCAGACGTCAAGGTGGAGCCGTTGGATATGAGCACGGCGAAGTTTCTCAGCACCCTCCAGCAGGCAGGCATGCCGATACACCTTGGGACGAGTGCTCCCACCGTCAACGGCACGTTCAGCCTAAAGCCCACGAAGCTCGTGAAGTACTGGAGCGCCAATCCCGAAGACTATAACGACATCGAGGTCGACGAGACTACCGAAGAGGTGCTGAAGTTCACCGGGCAGTCGGGCTTCAACGTCTGGATTGACTCCTACAACATCGACGAGAACGGTCCTGACCACAGCGTGGCCGAGGCCAACCAGCTGGGCGACAGCCGCGGCGTCAAGGGTGTCATCGTGGGCAGCGGCAGCAAGTTCACGGCGGCCTACATCATCACCCTCGACATGCCTGCTTACGACTTGTTCGTCCGCATGGGCTACATCATCTCTGCCGAGGTGAGCGGCAACAGCCTGAAGGATCTGTACGTCGCCGCCCTCTCGCTCGACCGCGACTACAACATCCAGGAGTACGGCATCGGCTGCGACGGCGACGGCGTGAGCACCGCCACCACGTGGGCGCCGTTGCCCTGGACTAACGACAGCCGGAGCATCAGCCGTATGCCTAATCGCTTCGCACGCAAGAAGGCTCAGACCGTCAAGGAGGAGTACTCGTACATCATCTACAAGACCGACGGCACAGAGATGAAGGTGACACAGGACGAGCTGGACTACGTCGAGACCTACGAGGCAGCGTTCGACGAGCGCATCACCCAGGAGATTCCGCAGGAGTATCTGTCGAAGATGTCTACCTACATGCCCATCTACAGCGGCAACACGCCGCCGACGCTCAGCGGCGCCTACCGCGTCAGTCCGCAGGCGCTGGTCTACGATGCCGGCGGCACCTACCGCCCCGGAACAGTCTTTGTAGACTATATCATGAACCTTAGCAACCAGGACAAGCAGAAGAACACCGTAGACTACGAGAACAAGGAGATTGACTATGGCGGCAACGTGATAACAAAGTCGGACAAGGCCAGTATGGCGGTCCTGGGGCAGGGCGACAACTTCACAGCCTTTGCTATTCTGGAGGGCACGGCCAGGGACGTCTACTACAAGCAGGCCACCATCGTCTCTGGCACGGTAACTGCCGAGGGCGTCAAGGACGTCTATATGGGTATATTAATGCTCGACAAGGGCGACGACAGCGCTCCCGGCAAGCGGCTGATGGACGTAGGCACCTTCCGCGTGTTCCACGACGGCGACGGCGTGGCCTCCACCGACAGCTGGGCCGCCAGCCGCGCCTTCAGCCGCCGGCAGGGCGGCGACGCCAACCGCTCGGGCTTGTCGTGTCCCGACAAATAAGGGTCTGCAAAATCTTGTAGAACCCAAATAATAACCATGTTGAACCCACTGCTGACAGTGGGTTCAACTGTTTATAGCAGAACTTGAAGAGTGAATCCTTGGCTGTTTGGAAATAAAGTAGTAACTTTGCCGTCGCAACAGACAACGTGAAACTTTATGGAACAGAAAGACAGTCTTCTATTAAAGATATTCCCGCTGGCAGTGCTGGCGGGAATATGTATTTCTATCGGCTGCGTGGTCAATTTGCGCGTGGGCGGCGTGGCCGGTGCCGTGCTCTTCGCCTTCGGACTGACCACGGTGGTCTACTACGGCCTGAAGCTCTATACCGGCACGGCGGGATTCATACGCCGCCACGGCGACTGGGCCATGCTCGCCATGGTGCTTGCGGGCAACATCGTGGGCTGCCTGCTATCGGCATGGATGATAGGCTATGCCCAGCCCGACTGTGTGGAGCCTGCCGCCAGCATCCTGGCCGGACGGCTGGCCAAGGGGCCGTGGGCCTGTTTCCTGCTGGCCATCGGCTGCGGCTTTATCATGACCACGGCCGTGGAGTTTGCGCGCAAGGGCAAGATGCTCACGCTCCTGCTCGGCGTGCCGGTGTTCATCCTCTGCGGCTTCGCCCACAGTATTGCCGACGCTTTCTATTTCCTCGTCTCGCCCGCAGAGCAGCTGCTGCAGTGGCCCGTGCTGGTGGTCTATGTGGCCGAGGTCTTAGGCAACTTCGTGGGCTGCAACCTCTACCGCTGGATGCTCTATTTCACGCCGGACAATATTAAGCCGTGACTTCTCGCTTGACGCGTCACCAGTCAATGTAAAGTTACATTTACGGTGCCAGCGTCTGCCACAGCGGGTCGGAGTCGGGTAGGGGAGCGGTAACATCAATCAGCTGCTTCGACACGGGGTGGACGAACTGCACGCGGCGCGAGAGCAGCGAGATTGAGCCGTCGGCGTTCGACCTGCGGGCGCCGTACTTCAGGTCGCCGCGGATGGGCAGGCCCACCTTCGAGAGCTGACAGCGGATCTGGTGGTGGCGGCCCGTCATCAGTTCTACCTCCAGCAGCTGGTAGCGGTCGCCGCGGCTGATGACGCGGTAGCGTAGCTGAGCTTTCTTGGAGTGCGGCACCTCGCGGTCGTAGGCATACGACTTGTTCTGCTGCTCGTTGCGCACGAGCCAGTGGGTTAAAAGTGAAGAGTGAAGAGTGAAGAGTGAAGAATTTCTTTCAGTCGCTGTGCTTTGTAAAAGCGTCGCAGAGTGCCGGGCAGCTACCGCCGTCCCTGAAGTTGCTGATGAAGGTACAGCGGTAGCAAATTCTTCACTCTTCACTCTTCGCTCTTCACTTTCAACGATTGCCCAGTACGTCTTGTGTACCTGACCCTCGGCGAACATCTTGTTGAGGCGCGTCAGGGCTTTCGACGTGCGGGCGAAGACCACGAGACCGCTCACGGGGCGGTCCAGGCGGTGGACGACGCCGAGGAACACCTCGCCGGGTTTCTGGTATTTCTCCTTGATATATTGCTTGACGATGTCGCTCAGCGGTGTGTCGCCGGTCTTGTCGCCCTGCACAATTTCGCCGCTGGATTTCGAGACGATGATGATGTGGTTGTCTTCGTAAACTACTTGCATGGCTGCAAAGGTACAAAATATTATGCAATTCGCAATTCATTATTCATAATTATTTCGTACCTTTGCAACGTCCTACCAATTAAATGTCATGGAAAAGCTCTGGAACAGTAACTACTGCAAGGTGATGGTGGCGAATTTCTCGCTGTTCTTCGCCTTCTATGTGCTGACGCCGCTGTTGCCGCTCTACCTGAGCGAGCATTTCGGTGCCACGAAGGACGTCATCGGGCTGGTCCTCTCGGGCTACACCATCACGGCCCTGCTCTTCCGCCCCTTCTCGGGCTACATCGTCGACACGTTCCCACGGAAGAAGGTGCTCATGGTGTGCTTCACGGCCTTTGCCGTCTTCTTCGCGGGCTACCTTGCCGCGTCGACGCTGCTGCTGTTCACCATCGTGCGCACCCTCCACGGCGGTCCCTTCGGCGCGCTGACGGTAGCCAATTCGACGGTGGCCATCGACGTGCTGCCCTCCTCGCGCCGTACCGAGGGCATTGGCTATTACGGACTGTCGAACAACCTGGCTATGGCTCTGGCTCCCACCATCGGCATCTATGTCTTCCGCTATACCCACAGCTTCGAGCTGCTCTTCTGGATAGCCCTCATCGTGGCCTTCGCCGGGCTGGCGGTGGACGCGAGTGTAAAGACCAACCCCCGGCCCCTCCTTAAAGGGAGGGGAGAAGAAACCACTCCCATCCCTTCAGGGAGGGGCCGGGGGTGGGTCTGCTCCCTCGACCGCTTCTTCCTCGTCCGCGGCTGGCTGCTGGGCGTCAACATGGTGGCGTTCGGGTTCTGCTTCGGCGTGCTCAGCAACTATCTGGCCATCTACGGTAAGGAGCAGTTAGGCATCACCGGCGGTACGGGCACCTACTTCATGCTCTGCTCCGTGGGACTGATGCTCTCGCGGCTGCAGGGCGCAAAGGCACTGCGCGAGGGGCGCGTCACCCACAATGCAGCCTCGGGCATGCTCATCTCGCTCGTCGGCTACACCTTATTTATATTAGTACCCACGCTTATACAGTTGGCCAACGCCACTGATGGCGGCAGCCAATTCTTCACTCTTCACTCTTCACTTTTCATTTCTTCAAGCTATTACCTCTCTGCGCTGCTCATCGGCCTGGGTAACGGCCACATGTGGCCTGCGTTCCAGAACATGACCATCAGCGTGGCCCCCAACAACCAGCGCGGCACGGCCAACTCGACCATCCTCGTCTCCTGGGACGTGGGCATGGGCCTGGGCATACTCCTCGGCGGCTTTATCGCCGAGTTCATGGGCTATAGCGCCGTCTTCTGGACTGTCGCCGCCGTCAATGCCCTGGGCGTGCTGACCTTCTTCACGGCTACACGCCAGTTCTTCCTCAGACGAAACCTCAACAAAAACGTTAGATAATATGAAAAAGCTACTAATCGCAGCCCTTCTGGCCATGACGGCCGCGGGCACACAAGCACAAACCAAGTCATGGACTGCCGACAACGGCAACGGTACGTTTACCAACCCCTTGTTCTACGACGAGTTCTCCGACCCCGACATCCTCCGCGTGGGCGACGACTTCTATCTTGCCGGCACCACGATGCACGCCGTGCCGGGACTGGTTATCCTCCACTCCAAGGACCTGGTGAACTGGGAGAATATCTCCTACTGCTTCCCCCGTTTCGACTTCCCTGAAGACCGCTTCGCGCTGAAGAACCACCAGGAAATCTACGGCCAGGGCATCTGGGCGCCCGCCATCCGCTATGCCAACGGGCAGTTCTACGTCTTCTCTAACATCAACGGCAAGGGGCTGCAGTGCTATACGGCCAAGGACATATGCGGGCCGTGGACGCACCATAACATGAAAGGCAACATCTACGACCTCGGCGTGCTCTTCGACGACGACGGCAAGGTCTATGCCATCCACGGTTACGGCACGGTGAAGTGTACCGAGCTGGAGCCCGACATGAGCGGCCCCAAGGAGGGCACCGAGCGCGTCATCATTCCAGAGGGCAACGGTGTGGGCGAGGGTCACCACATGTATAAGATTAACGGCATGTACTACCTCATCTCGACCGACTACCGCCCCAACGGTCGCACGCTCTGCTCGCGTTCGAAGAGCATCTGGGGACCCTACGAGACACGCGTCATCACCGCCGACGAGAACTACGGCTATCACGCCGCCTCGCTCACCCAGGTGCCGCGCGGCACGAAATACCGCATCGGCGAGGACGGCACGAAGTTCCAGCTCGGCCCCGTTGACAAGGATGCCACCGCCTGCACCAACGCCCATCAGGGTGGCATCGTGCAGTTTACCGACGGCTCGTGGTGGGCACTGTTCATGCAGGATTTTCACTCCATCGGCCGCACCGTCTGCCTGATGCCCATGACGTGGGTCGACGGCTGGCCCATGGTGGGACTTGAAGGCAACCTCGGCCGCGCGCCAAGAACGTGGTTTAAGCCAGGCGTAGCCTCCCCCTCCGCCCCCGAGGGGGCTGCAATGCCTATAGCTATAGAAGCCCCCTCGGGGGCAGTAGGGGGGGCATACGACCGCTCTGACGACTTCAACTACACCTCAGCCACGCGCTTGGCTACGCCTTATTCGAAAAAGGCTCTCAAGCCTATCTGGCAGTGGAACCATAATCCCGACGACACAAAGTGGAGCCTGAAGGGTGGCCGTCTGCGTATACAGTCGCAGCCCGCCGAACAGCTCATGTGGGCGCGCAACACGCTGACCCAGCGCGTCATCGGTCCGAAGAGCGTTACTACTGTTGAACTCTACTTAAATGGTATGAAAGACGGCGACGTCTGTGGCCTTGGCAATATCAATGTGCCCTGCTCGTGGATAGGTATCGTCAAGGATGGCAACGCGCTCACCCTGCGCTGCTTCGAACAGCTTACCAACGACACCGTTACTGTGCCCGTTGGTTTTGCCAACGGGAAAATCTGGCTCCGCAGCATCGGCGACTACGATAACGACCAGGCGCAGTATGCCTACAGCACCGACGGCAAGACGTTTCAGACGCTGGGCCGCATGATGCCGCTCAGCTATCAGCTTATCTCGTTCCAAGGTTCGCGCCACGCGCTCTTCGCCTTCAACGTGAAGGGCAAGCAGGGCGGCTATGCCGAGTTCGACAATTTCACCGTCGAGGAACCCTGTGCCGACCGTTCGAAGAACATCCCCTACGGCAAGACGCTGGCCAAGCCCGACGCCGCCGACCGCTGGTTCCGTATCATCAACAAGGCCAACGGACGGCCCGCCGTCTGCGACCCTCACGGTCTGCTCTACGACACCCGTCCCGCAGACCGCAGCGAGCGCACGCTGTTCCGCATCATCGACCGTGGTCAGGGCAAGGTGTCGCTGCAGTGTAAGGACGGCCGCTACCTGAAGGTCTATGGCCAGGGCCTGCCTGGCGACGTGCGCTTCACCAACGACGAAAGAGAAGCCGAGGTGTTCCTCTGGCAGGATTACCTCGACCACGACTTCATGCTCTTCTCGCTCAGGAACCACCGCTATATCGGCAAGAGCCCCACCACCGGCAGCCCTTATTCCATGGACTTCCCTGGTGCCGACCCTGCCCGCCGTAACGGCGCCGTCCTGCAGTGGGAGGGAGTTAAATGAAAAGTGAAAAGTGAAGAGTGAAGAATTTGCTACCGCCGTTTTCTCTGCCAAGGGTATGGCGGTAGCAAATTCTTCACTCTTCACTTTTCACTCTTCACTTCTTATAGGAAAGTGCTGCGCCGATGGCGGTGCAGTATTGTGAGTATTTGGGTATATGGAATCGGATGTTGTAGAGCGACTCTAGCGGCGGAAACACATCTTTACACTGGGGCAACAGCGTCAGATTGCCAATGAGCACGAAGTCGCGAATGTCGCTGCCACGGCTCGACAGCCAGGCGGCGGAGCCTATTGTCTGTAGTACCATCGAGATAATGCCTGCAGCAATGTCCTCCTTCGACGCATCGCTCTTTGCCTTGGCCAGAATGCTGGCAGTAGCGTTCACGGGAAGTCCGGGCAGCGGCTCTGCAGAAATGTCGCCGATAAGCAGGTTGACGTTCTTGATGTTACCCTGCATGGCCAGTGCCGATACGGTTTTGATGTCGCTGGTGTTCAGCAGTAGGCGTGCCAGACCGGCCAGTGTGCCGCCTCCCACGCCGATGCCGCCGATGTGGCGCATCTCGTCGCCGTCGCACAGTACGAAACTCGTACCCGTGCCCATCGACACGACGATGGTATGGTCGAGTTTCGACTCATAGCGGGCACCCAGACCGTCGGCTCTGAACTCTTCAACCTTTTGCGTCGGCAGTCCGTAGACGCCGACTTTGACGTATGCTGACCCTACGCCTGTAAGCATCACCTGCTCTACGTCTTGAAGTATGATGTCGTTGTCGTGCAGGTACTTGCCAAAGGCACCGTAGAGCGATGTAATAGGGTCGGCGGCAGTAATGCGTGTCGGCGATGTTATCCGGCCGTTTTTCAAACCAACGATTTTCGTGGTCGATATGCCTACGTCTATTCCAATAATTATTCCCATTTGCCAGTTATTTATTGTTCAAACTTTGCAATCTTGTCCATGTAATATTTCCTCAGGTCCTGCCAGCGGTAGTAAGGTCCGCTGACGGGCGTCACGGGCAGTGTCATCTCGCGCTCGTTGAGCAGTGCTTTCACCAAGATGTCGCTGCTGCCGCCTTCGCCGAGCGATGGGTTGGTAGCTTTCTTGGGCTTGTAGAACACCAGCTGCACGTTGCAGGCCATGGGGAAGATACGGTAGTTGCGCCATACGTGGTCGAGCGTGTCAAGATTCTCAACCTTGGCACCGCACTGTCCTAGTTCTAAGAGGCAGGCCAGGGGCATGACGCACACCTCGTGGCCGAAGCGCAGCGTGGCCTGCGTCTGGCTCACGGTGTCGGCTGTCTCAATGATATTCTTCAGCAGGTTCAGCTGCGAGAACGCCATCACACCGCCCGTCTGCGGGGCGTGGCTGTATTCCAGATACCAGCCGATGTTGCGCTGCTGCCACTGGTCGTAGATTTCCTGCTCGGTGAAGAGGTTGAAGAAGTCGATGTCCGTGTCGTGGCTCTGCATGTTGGTGGCAATGTCGAAGAGCTGGCGCATGAGGTGGCCGGCGCGCACGTTGTCGAACACCCACTGCTGGTCGTTGAACAGCAGCTTCATCAGGCGCTCGGGGTGGGTCAGCTTCTGCATATACTCGTTTCTCAGGGCTTTGCCCTTGCGGCTCTGTTCCTTCAGCCTGTCGCTCCACTGCTGGTTGAGGTAATATTGCAGGGATTCGCTCACGTCGTTGTGGAAGCGTGTCGTGGGGTTGGCGGCGGCCAGCTCCTCACACTCGGCCTCCATCGACAGTATGCAGCGGATGACCACCGTCGAGCGGGCGTCGATGGCCACGTTCTTGGTCTTAAAAATCTCGGGGAAGTTTTTGGCCATTCTGCTACCTATGCCGTGGTGCTGGCGCTCGCCGACGGTGGTGAGCTCGCCCAGTCGCTTGATGGTGGTGGGGTAGAATCGCTCCAGCTTCTCCAGCGTGGCCTTGCCCTCGGCGGTCAGTTTGCCGGCCTTGTCGGCATCGCGCAGGATGCCCAGGGGGTTGGTGTAGTCGCCCTCACTAATGAGCCATCGCGAGCCGTGGCGGCCGTAGTGGCTCATGTAGAACGGCACGTAGCCCTTGGGTGCGGGCGTCAGCGGCGCGGTGGCCAGCTGGTGGTCGTAGTCCAGATAGTTACTGCCCGAGAGGTAGATGTTCTGCTTAATCTCCTCACGGGCCGTCTGTGCTGTCGTGCCGACGGCGCAGGCCATCAGCAGCAGGGCGGTCATTGTTTTCTTCATCTTCGTTTTGGCACTATAAAATTGATTGGGAGTGTGGGCATCCTCGCCCACCACGGGTGCGAGCAAGGGCGCCCGCGTTCCCAGAATTGATTGCAAAGGTACGAAAAGCATTGCAAACGGCAAAGGAAAACAAAAATAATTACCTTTTGCCTACATTCTTTAACTGTTTAACATTTCTCCGATAATCTCCCACTCGCTGAGCGTGCGCTCCTCGGTGCTGAAGCTAATGCCTACCTTGTGCAGGCGCAGACCCTCGCGGCTGTAGGGCAGGAGGTAGCCCTTCTGGTCTATCTGCTGTAGGGCCTCGGCGGCTGGGCGGTCGATCTTCAGCTCCATCACATAGAGGTCGGTCGCGGTCTGCATCACCATGTCGATGCGGCCCTTGGCCGTGCGCACCTCCATCTGCACGTAGCGCCCCAGGAGCGAGAAGACGACGTAGAGCATCGTCTGGTAATGGCCCTCCGAGGTGGCGTTCTCGGCGTAGGGCACTGAGGCCAGGTAAACCTTCAGCATCTGCAGGGCCTCGTCGAGGTTGTCGGCGAGGATGGCCTCGTAGACGTCGGCCACCACGGTGTTGGTGTTGATGGTGTTCTGCTCTACATAATAAGGTATGAGGGCAAAGAGCATGCCGTTGCGCACCTCGCGGTTGGGATATTTCAGTATGTAGCGCCCCGTGGCGCTGCTGTATGACTTGATGGTGAGGTAGCCGCTCTGGTAGAAGAAGGGTATGGGTGTGGTCATCTTCTCCGTGGGGGCGTCAAACTCCTTCTCCTCACACTTGCAGCCGTCGTCGAACTCCGTCACGCGGGCACCGAACTTCTCCAGCATACGCAGCAGCGACGAGGGCGTGCCCGTGTCAAACCAATAGTCTTTCATCTCGCTCCACTTGAAAGCCTGCAGCAGGCTGTAGGGATTGTAGACGTCCTTTCGGTCGCGGGCAAAATGGTAGCCGTCGTAGTTGCGCTTCAACTGGCTCAGGGTTTCTTCTACCGTCAGGCCATTATCATGCGCCAGATGCTCCACCCAGGGCATCATCTGCGTCTCCAACTCCTCCTGCGTGATGCCGCAAAGTGCAGAGTATTGCGGCAGCATCGTGATCTTGTCCAGGTTGTTGAGCTCGCTGAAAGTCCAACCGTGAGTACGAGTTGGAGTATGTGAGCTCACCTGTGAGAATTTGGTAATGCCCGTGATAAACACGAAGCGCAGGTAGGGGTCGCAGTCCTTCAGACAACTGAGGAACGCCCGCACCGTCTGGCGCATCTCTGCGAGCCGCTCCGGCTCATGGAGCACCGATAGCAGCGGGGCATCGTACTCGTCAATGATGACTACGGCTTTCTGGCCGGTCAGCACAGGTGTCTTTTCAATCAGATTCTGTAGGCGAGCGCCAGGGTCGTCATTAGATTTAATCACTCCAAATTGCTCCTCATACCTACTCAGCTGCAACTCTATCCTGTTGTTGAATTCCTCACGCGTGCCGCTCTTCATCGTGGCCAGGCTGAAGAGCAGCACGGGGTGCCGGCGCCACTCCGTCTCCAACTGCTCCATAGCCAGCCCTTGGAACAGGTCGCGGCGACCCTCGAAATAGCTCTTCAGCGTAGAGCAGAGCACACTCTTGCCAAAGCGCCGCGGACGGCTCAAGAACACATAGCTGCAGTTCTGCGTCAGCTCATAGATGAGTGCCGTCTTGTCTACATAGAGATAGTCACCTTCCCTAATCTTCTCAAAGGTCTGTATGCCCGTGGGCAGTCGTTTCAGTTGGTTTGCCATAGTCGTCTGTTCCGCCAATTAATATTTTACCGTGCAAAAATACCTTTTTTTCTTGAAAGTTCCAAATTTACGTTTCTTTTTCTTGTGGCTACCACAAATAATTGGTATTGAAAGGCTCTACGAACTATACATGGCGGCATAAGAAGCGCCGTTTGATCGTCAGAACCGCCCCCCATGATTGCGGCGTACCAAGGGAAAACAGAGAAGTTACCAGCAGCCAGCCTTACCTTGAAAATAAATAAAAGGTCGGACATAAATTACGAAAAAAGGGAAAAGATTTGGCCGTTTCGATTTTTTTGCTTAGCTTTGCGGCAAACATCTAACGCTAACAGTCATGGGAAAATACTTAGACCCGAGAGCCGCCCTGTGATTCAACCCTTCACGTCAAAGCCAAACGGCTGATTGCCAGCGTATTGACGTGAAGGGTTTATTGTAAGTATCATGTACCGGTTTTGCGGTAAAGCCAGGCTTTGCCACGTTTCTGGCGGTAGTATTTGGGATAAGGCTCGCTGACCAGGTCGGTAAGTATCTGGTCGGCCTTATAGCGCGACACGTTGAAGATGCGCTGGAAGTCGCTGCGGGTGAACGAGCCGCGGTCGCGGCAGAGGGTGGCCAGGGTGGTGAGCAGCTCGGCGCGGGTAATGTTGTGGCGGTAGGCAAACTTGTCGAGGGCGAAACGCCGGCTGTCGCCGTCGAGGCGGTCGGTCATCTCCTTGTCGGGCACGAAGCTGATGCCGTCGATGGTCAGCTCGTCGGCCGTCAGCGCTTTGGGGTCGGTATAGATTTTCGGGTGGCGGCGACCGTGCTCGTCGGTCACTTTCTTGGTGCCCAGTTGCAGGCTGAAGCGCCCTATGCCGTCGAGGTGGACGCCGTTGCCCATGAGCAGTTGCTCGGCAAGCTCGCGCTTCAGCGTGTCGACCACCATTTCAAACAGCCCCTCAGAAATAATAGTATAGCTGGCAATGTGCTGGCGCAGCTCCTTGGTGTGAATCACGCGCTCCTGCTCGTGGCGCACGTGATAGGTTTGCACACTCTCACCCGGCCGCAGCGGCGTGGGGTGAATGCTGTAGGTAATGGTAAATCCGCGTTTCATATCGTTCTGTGTTTATGACTTGATGAGTTGTCTTCTGTTGTTCTGAGTTGTCAAAGTTGTCCTAAGTTGTCAAAGTTGTCCTAAGTTGTCCTAAGTTGTCAAAGTTGTCCTAAGTTGTCAAAGTTGTCTTGTAAACAAGAATGGCGTTGTTTTCGTTGCAAAGGTAGTCGTTTTCTGTCATACCTGCAAGGTTCCCAATGGTGTTGGCGGAATCCTAATTTGCCGACCACGGTCGGCAGCATTGCTCACCCGCGTCGGCAGTGCTGCTGACCGTGGTCAGCAATAGCCGTCGGCGGGCGCCGTGATGGCCGCAGCGGGCGCGAAAAAGATGAGTCTTTGGCCTTGAAAAATGACACAAA
>Ga0310691_10006528_pt1 | contig 12404 bp, 13 predicted proteins | sample 176DNAGHGlowgp2_FD_203887 | JGI IMG/M metagenome (GOLD analysis project Ga0310691, IMG submission 203887) | Sheep rumen microbial communities from Palmerston North, Manawatu-Wanganui, New Zealand - 1766 DNA GHGlow gp2 (v2) (version 2) | ecosystem: Host-associated > Mammals > Digestive system >... | reverse complement strand
TAAACTAAAAACTGTTTTAGGGGAATCTGGATGAACTGGTTTGACGAACAAATTGAAATGAGAGAAAGAGCAGACATGGAGGCCTTTGAGGATACATGTCTTAGAATTGCGGGCTCAGTTATGGGGAAAAAGCTGACGGCATCACTTCATGACGAGAGAGAGCAGACCAAGGATGCGATCAGCTCAATTCTAAAGTATTATCACGTGTCAGCCAGAGAAGTTCCCGATAAACTTAATTCGATTGATGAGATATTGGAATACCTGCTTAGACCCTACGGAATCATGACAAGGGAGGTTGTCCTGAAAAAGGGATGGCACAGAGACGCATCAGGAGCGATGCTTTCCGTGCTAAGAGATAGCGGAAAACCTGTTGCCCTTATTCCTTCCGGAATGACCGGATATAAATACATGGACTATGAGACCGGAAGATATGTAAAGATAAACAGCAGATCGGAAAAACTTATTTCGGATGAAGCAATAGTATTCTACAAGCCATTTCCAATGAGGAAAATGGGGATAAAAGACCTTATTTCTTTCATCCTTGAAAATACAGATAAAGGAAGCCTATATGCTTATCTTATCTATTCAGTTATCGCGTCGATTGTCGGAATGCTCATTCCTGTAATAAACAAAAGTCTCTTTGCGGATGTAGCTGTTTCTTCAAATATGAGAGCACTTATAGCTATTTCGGTTTTCATGATATGCGTTTCCATAAGTAATCTTTTGTTTGGGACGATAAGAGATCTTTTTCTTGAAAGAATAGCGCTAAAGCTTAATCTAAGCGTCGAGTCGGCAACCATGATGAGGCTTTTGATGCTCCCAAACAGCTTTTTTAAAGATTATGCATCAGGAGATATTTCGCAACGAACAGGCTACATGAATATCCTTGTTACGCAGATGCTGAGTACTGCAATGTCAACTGTAACTACGTTGATATTATCATTTATATATATCGCTCAGATATATTCGTTCGCGCCGGCTCTTGCATTTCCGGCACTTTCGGTTGTGATCCTTGCAACTATCATAAATATAACTTCGGTTTTTGCCGCTGCCAGAATTAACAGGATACAGATGAATCTGGAGGTAAAGGAGAGCGGCCTTGCCTATGCACTTATATCAGGCATTGAAAAGATAAAGCTTGCAGGTGCAGAGAGAAGGGCTTTTGCCAGATGGGGCAGGGCATATTCCGATCAGGCAGGATATAAATACGATCCGCCTCTTTTCGTAAAAGTAAGCACCGTTTTGACAACAGCTATATCTCTTATAGGAACAATAATCATATATGGCATTGCGATAAAAAGTCACATCGGTATTCCGGAATACTATGCTTTTAATGCTGCTTTTGGAATGGTAAACGGCGCATTTGTTGCCTTTTCAGGAATGGTTGCGGAGATTGCAAGGATCGATCCTATTCTTGAGATGGTAAGACCTATCATGGAAGCTGAGCCTGAAGTATCTGAAAACAAACCGGTTATAGAAAAGCTTACGGGAAACATAGAGATAAGCAATCTGAAATTCAGATATACAGAAGATATGCCCTTTGTTCTGGACGGAATCAGCTTAAAGATAAAACCCGGACAATATGTTGCGATAACCGGAAAAACAGGCTGCGGAAAATCTACTCTGATGCGACTGCTGCTGGGATTTGAGCATCCAAGCAGAGGTGCGATCTACTATGACGGGAAAGATATGAAATCCATTGATCTTAAGTCACTAAGGAGTAAGATCGGAACGGTTATGCAGACAGGCTCTCTATTTATGGGAGATATCTATTCCAATATAACCATATCAAACCCTGAACTTACACTGGATGAAGCCTGGGAGGCAGCAGAGCTAGCCGGAATGGCAGATGACATAAGAGCAATGCCTATGGGCATGTTTACAGTAATAACCGAGGGCTCAGGAGGAATATCGGGAGGACAGAAACAAAGGCTTATGATAGCAAGGGCGATAGCTCCAAAACCGTCAATACTTATGTTTGATGAAGCGACAAGCGCCCTGGATAATATTACACAGAAAAAAGTGTCGGATGCACTTGATAGTCTTAATTGTACAAGGATTGTAATTGCACACAGACTCTCAACGATCAAAAATTGTGACAGGATAATCGTCCTCGACGGCGGTAAAATTGTTGAAGACGGGACTTATGAGGAACTGATCAAAAAAAGTGGCTACTTTGCTGAGCTTGTTAAGCGCCAGCAAGTGGACGAAGAATAAGATAAGGCGCGGAAAATGTCTCCGCACCTTGTTTATGCTGCAAGATCTCTTTTGTCATAATTCCAAAATGCAAATGATATTCCGCAGATAAGTAAAACTATACCAAGAACTATAGCTTTTTTCGGTAACTGAGCATCTGTGAATATTTCCGCTGCATTTGCATAAGAGAAGGGACCGATAAAAAGGTAATCCTTTAAATCAGGAATTACTCTGCCAAGTACATCATAAGCATAGAAGAAAAGAGCAGCTCCAAGGCCGAGCCCTATTCTGTTTTTCCCTGCAAGAGATGACAGACCAAAGCAGATACCGGCAATTTCCGCATTCATAAGCAGCTGCCTGCCCATAAAGGTCATAAATTCTTTGATCGGCATCTCTTCACCAAGATATGCAAATCCGGCGAGGTAAAACAGGGTGCATATCGCTGTAAAAACTATAAGCATGATCGCAACGCAGATTGCCTTGGATAAAAGTATCTTTTTTCTTGAAAGAGGCAGTGAAAACAGGAATTCTCCTGTATGTGCATCTTCCTCTTTTGATATGATGCTGATCGCGACAATCGCTGAAAACATAGCACTACCAAGGCCGTGAACAGCTCCTATCTCAGTAGCAAAATAGCCTTTAAGAGTGGCTATGCTAAGTGTGCTCATACCAAAGGCTTCTGAAAAAGCGCCCATATTGGAGAAGGCATCAGCCATATCCTTCATCTCGCCCTCCATTGACTGGTACATAAGGATACAGGTAAGACCGAGTATTCCAACTGACAGGCTCCATATAAGCAGTGTCTTCATGTTAAGTAGTAATTCTCTTTTTAATACAGATTTCATATCATCCTCCTAAAATAATGCTGACTATTTTACGTGATTACTTGTAAGCTCAAGTTTTTCTATAGTTTGTTTTATTCAGCATCTTCATAGAAGCTAAGAAATGTTTCATCATCTATATGGGGAGTTTCGAGCATCGTAAGCCTTCCCTCCCGCATAATTGCTGCAGTTTTGCAGTACTTGTCAACCTCAGACAGAACATGTGTAGATAACAGACAGGTTACTCCCTGATCCACATATTCGTTTATCAGCTGAAAAAACTTCTTCTGTATAAGAGGGTCCAGCCCACCTGTAGGTTCATCGAAGATAAAGAGCTTTGGTCTGTGCTGCATCGCGCAGACAATGCTTACCTTTTTTCTGTTTCCGTAAGAAAGCTCCTTTATCTTCTTTGCTGTATCAACTTTTAGTCTTTCGCAGAGCATTTGCGCTTCACTACTGCAGTCAATACCCCTGACATCAGCTGCATATTTGATCACGTCTGAAACCTTCATTGAATCGTAGAACCAGGCTTCAGAGGGCATATATCCAACTTGCTGCAATATCTTTTCGTGATCTTTTATGCTATCCATGCCAAGTATCTTAATATTTCCTGAATCTATTTTTAGAAATCCAAGCATAGAGCGGATAGTTGTTGATTTTCCCGCTCCGTTAGGGCCAATAAATCCAAAAATATCCCCTTCTTTTACAGATAGTGAGACATCAATGACACCTCTGTTTTTTTTGTAACTTTTTGTAAGATTGCTTATTTCAATCACGTTTTCTTTCATCCTGCACCTCCTAGCTTCTATACTTTATTCATATCAAAAACAAAAAACGGGAACAATAACTGTTCCCGTAAGATGCACTATTTATCCTCTATCATTCACTTTTATGCTTTGTCTGGAAAAATTTGAGGTCTTCATTTAGCTTTTTATCATCTATTTCCCGCTTATATTTGTAGATAAGATATACGCAAAAATACACAAGTAAAATGTAAGCAGCAAAGAGCGCGGTAACAAGTATGCTCTTGGAAAACCAGTTAAAAAGCCATGAGAGAGCACAATATACTGCGGTACAGATTACCATTCCAATGACCTCTTTTATCCCGAGTTTATCAGCTTCATCAAAATTCCATAAAAGATAAACCTGAATGTATCCAATGACATAGCAGATAAGGATAAGCTCAGTCATATGAAGAATACTTGCATCATATATGCCGTTTATTACCCGGTATGTGCAGTAGAAAAATAAAAAGGCAAAGAAATAAAGACAAGCCTTGAACTCAATTCCGATTTCTTTTGTAAGATAAAGTTCCCATAATGATAATTTCTTTCGCTCTTTCATTTATCTGCCTCCTTTCAAAAGCCTTCTAAAATCTGAAGCATATCTTCTTGAAATAATTATATGCTCGCCACTTTCCATCGTTGCATCTATCCTGTTGGATGAAAGGCTCTTTAAGGCTTTTACCTTATTTACATTTATGACCATTGATTTGCTGCATCTAAAAAAGCTTTCATCAGCAATGTCCATCATAAATGCGTTAAGTGTGCCATCGAGTCTGACGACTGTATTTCCGGTATATGCAAACAGTTTATCATCCACGGATTCAAGGTACAGAAGGTCGTAAATATTTATGCTCACTGAACCGTTTTCGGTTTTACCCCAAAGTTTATGATCGGATTTTTCCAAAATACCGATTATCCTTTGCATTTCGGGAGTTATTTTCTTGTATCGAATTACTATACTGTCTTCACCGGTTTCAATTTTCTGAATATCAATTTTCATGTGATCTCCGTTCAGGTCAAGAAATCAGTAGCTTTTACTTATTTTTATTATATACAATTGCGGCACTGAAAAAAGCAGAATATTGCTATTTTGAGGAATCCAATTCCAAAAAGAGAGCTACCAATATTTAGGTAGCTCTCTGCAAGAAGCTAGTTTATTACTTCCCCTCAGTTATAAGCTCTTCAGCCATATCAAAAAGATCATCAACAGTAAGGGTTGTGTCGAAAGTCATAAGACAGTAGTGAACGCCATCAACATCAAATGAAAGGTTTGTGATCATTTGTGTCTCCTCCTGATCCGAACCATAGCTGATGAAGAAATGGTCATCGTTTTCCATTCTGTCAAGGAGTTCCTGTGAATTCCTCCTAACTCGATTCTAACTCGATTTTAACTCGATTGGATTTAATTGTCGAGTTAAAACCGAGTTAAAATCAAGTTAGAACCGAATTAGATATTTTATAATTGGTATCAATGAAAGCTCCAAAGATGGATGAGATCAAATCAACCCACTTAAAAAAAAATTTTTTCAAAAAAATTGAACCTTTAGTTTCATTTAAGGTTCACAATGTATATTAACTTCAGAAACAAGAAAGAACTTGTTTCGCCCCTCATAAAAACACTTTTCTTCATAACAAAAGCCAAATCCTACGTGACAAGGATTTGGCTTTCCCCCATTAATTGGGCTCTGCTGCATTAACCGTTTCTTCGACTGTCTTTTCCTCGACAGCTGCTTCCGATCCTTTGGGCTCATTAGAAGCAGTATCTGTCTCCTCTTCATTTTCAGGATTTTGCACTTCATCTGTTGCTTCTTCCTGAATATCTTCTGTCTTGGAAGGCTGTGCATTAGCCATCACTTCCCTCTGGATAGCCTCTGCTTCATTAGATTTCTTAATAACATCAGAAACCATCCCGGTAAGCTGTGGGTTTGCAGCAAATATCAGGATAACCGCAACCATTCCCAGAACAGCGCCTAAGATACAGTACAAAATTGTTTCCGCGATCTTCTTCGGATCCGGCTTTTTGAAATTAATATTAATTGGTAATTTTGGCATAATCTACATCCTTGTATTTGAAAACTCGATCCATCGTTACAAATTACCGGAAAATACTTTCTCAATTACAGTATAGCATTCGCAAACTCTCAGTATATTTTCATTCTGCTAATTTATTCTTAAAAAATGATAAATAATTAGCATTTTTAACCCCCAGGGGGGCTTGCGACATGAATAAATACATAATTATACTTATTGAAGATTTTTAATAAAAGGATTAAGGAGATTTTAAATTATGCATATGGCAGACGCTTTGGTTGCTCCGGCTGTTGCGGGCACCATGTATGTACTTTCTACAGGAGCTGCGGCTGTTTCCGTTAAACAGGTCCGCGAAGAAAACGATCCCAAAAAGATCCCTGTTATGGGTGTTATGGGTGCATTTGTTTTTGCAACCCAGATGCTCAACTTCACTATCCCGGGTACCGGTTCCTCAGGACATCTGTGCGGAGGAATGATGCTCTCAGCTATGCTCGGACCTTACGCAGGTTTTTTGACCATGATAGGTGTTCTTCTTGTTCAATGCCTATTATTTGCTGACGGAGGACTGCTGGCTCTTGGATGTAATATCTGGAACATGGCATTTTACGGGTGCTTTATAGGAGCGCTTCTTATATGGAAACCCATCATGAAAAACGGCGCATCAAAACTTAAGATTTTCATTGCATCGATACTTGGATGCGTACTTACACTTCAGCTTGGCGCATTCTCAGTATCAATTGAAACACTTGCATCGAAGATCACAGAACTTCCTTTCTCCGTATTCATGTCAACAATGCAGCCCATACACCTTGCTATAGGCTTTGTTGAGGGTCTTATAACTGCCGCTGTTCTTTCATTTGTTCACGAAGCAAGACCTGAGCTCTTGTGGGGAGTCGGAACTTCTGATACTGTAAAGGAAGGAAAGCTTTCATTTAAAAATACTATCATCACTATAGCCGTTGCAGCAGCTCTTTGCGGAGGAATCGTTTCACTTTTCGCTTCTGCATTCCCTGATGGTCTTGAATGGTCCATGGAACAAGTTGCAGGAACAACAGAACTTGAGGCAGTAGGTGGAGCTTATGATGCAGCTGCCGGAATTCAGGAAGCTACATCTCTTCTTCCCGATTATGCATTTAAGGGAAGCGAATCTGCTATAGGAACAAGTTTTTCCGGCATTGTCGGTGCTCTTGTAGTAATTGCTGTAACAGTCGGCGCCTGCTATGCATTTAGATTTTTCAAAAAGAAAGAAAAAGCCTGATCTATTAGTTTATGAACTCAATTGAAAGAAATTTAAACGAACTTGATAAACTTCAAACTTTGCAGCAGCGTTCTCACTGGATGAACAAGCTTCATCCGCTGGGAAAGCTGCTTCTTAGTATTCTCTATATTCTGACAGTCGTTTCATTTGGAAAACATGACCTCTCCTCTCTTCTTGTCATGTCAGTATATCCGATCTTTGGCTTTATTATCGGCGAGCTGTCTTTTCGTGAAGGGTTATATAGGATGAGGCTCATACTTCCACTTGTTATATTCGCTTCTATTTTCAATCCTTTCTTTGATAAAGAAGCCCTTTTCTATATAGCTGTCAATGAAGCAGTAAAAATCCCTGTTACAGGCGGCATGGTTTCCATGATCACACTTATGCTTAAGGGATTCTTCGCTGTATTATCGGCTTATATATTGATCGCAACGACTTCAATCGACGATATCTGCTACGCACTAAGGATTTTGCACATTCCCAAAACTGTTGTTGTCGTCATTATGCTGATCTACAGATATTTCGGTGTAATGGCCAACGAAGCAGACAGGATGGCTACGGCCTACAAGCTTAGAGCGCCATCGCAAAAAGGAATCCATTACAAAGCCTGGGGAACCTTCGTCGGTCAGTGGCTCCTTAGAAGTATGGACAAGGCGGGCATTGTTTATGAAAGCATGCTTCTTAGAGGATTTACCGGGGATTTCAAGACTCATAAAAGGAGCTTTTCCCCAACAGATGTAATATACTTTTTACTATGGACCATCGCTTTTATCTTAATAAGGCACGGCGGTCTGTTTGGCTGATGATATAGATAAATGAATTTAGTTTTTTAGAGGAATATTTATGCACACCGGTATACATGGAGAAATACTAAAAATCGAGCATCTTAGCTTTTCATATGAAAATGACGCTCAGGTACTTACTGATATAAATTTATCTGTTCACGACGGGGAAAGCATCGGTATTGTTGGTTCAAATGGAATCGGCAAGTCCACTCTGATGAAGCTGCTTGTTGGTCTGTATCTTGATTTTAAGGGCGAGATTACAATTGCAGGTCACCCTGTTAACAAGAAAAATCTAAATCACATAAGAGAGCATATAGGCTATGTATTTCAGGATTCTGACAGTCAGCTGTTTTTATCAACTGTCGAAGATGATGTCGCATTTGGCCCGCAGAATTACGGCCTTTCCGATGAAGATGTTGAGAAGCGTGTATCTGAAGCACTGTCAAAAGTACATATCGAAGATCTGCGCAAAAAGCAGACCTATAAGCTATCCGGCGGCGAAAAAAAGCTTGCAGCCATAGCAACTATCCTTGCAATGGAGCCTGATATAATCATCATGGATGAACCCTCTATCGCTCTTGATCCCAGAAACCGCAAGAACCTTATTTCCATCCTGAACGAAATTAAATCCATGAAGCTGATAACCTCTCACGATCTTGATTTCATCATGGATACCTGCGAAAGAACGATCCTTTTGGACGACGGCAGGATCATAGCTGACGGAGATACGAAAGAAATACTTAGTAACGGAGAACTCCTTGTGTCTCACGGTCTCGAGCTTCCTCTTCGCCTGCAATAATCTCAGTTTTTCTATGCACAAAAATCAATGCGCCGGGATTGATATTATTTATCAATCCCAGCGCATTATTTTCTTATTTACTCATTAAATTTGAATAGTATATTCCTTTTCAAATACTTCGCCCTTGGCAAGAGTATTTCCGTACTCTCTTTCTTCAAGCTTTTGACCAAAACCTACTCTGTCGCATCTTCCGCACCAGGGTTCAATGCAGACAAAAGGAGCATGTTTGCCTGTTGGTGACCACAGTCCAAATAGTGGCATATCGAACTTAACTGTCAGGACAGTTTTTCCCTTATCATCGATAAGTGCAACCTCGTCTGCCTGCTCATTCTCAACAATAAGTGCATCTCTCATAAAAAGCTCATAAGACATCTCTAATATGCCGCCGGGAATCCCATATTCTTTTACTTCATCAGAAAGGCATCCTGATCCGTCTGATGAGATAATCCCTGCTTTTACAATAGATAGCGGCTCATTATTTTTCATGAGCTTTAATGTATATGTATCAAGATCGCAGTTAAATGCAGGGTGACCTCCTATTGAAAAATACATTGTTTCGCTGTTTGTATTATCAACCTTCCACTTTACAATCACCATGTTTTTAAGCAATTTGTAGCCGATTGTCAGCTTAAAACCAAAAGGATACTTTTTGCGGGTATCTTCATTATCTGAAAGTTCAAATGAAAGCTCATCCTCTTTATTTAGGACACAGTCAAATTCCATATCTCTTGCAAAGCCGTGCTGACCCATCTCGTAGGTTTTGCCTGCAAAAACTGATTTCTTTTCATAATAATTGCCAACCAGAGGAAAAAGTACAGGTGATGTCCTTCCCCAAAACTCAGGGTCTGCCTGCCACATGATCTCTCTGCTATCATCTTTTCTTATAAGGCTCTTTATCTCTGCTCCATGTGAAGAAACCGTAAGTTTTACTGCTTCATTCTCGATCACATAATTTTTACTCATACTGCTACTCTCTACTTTCCCGGTAAAATTTATGAAAGCTTAAGGTCGCCTTCTTTTATCCAACCGATTTTTCTAAATCCCATTCCAAAAAGTGTTGTTAACACTGCAGGTAAAACAAAGCATATAAGAATAAGTCCGATCCAGTCCATAGCTGTAATCGATGCCTTTACTCCTGTTGCCACATCATTTACCCATCCGGCATATACTCCGATCTGTCCTACAAGTCCGCATGTTCCCATTCCTGATGCAACTGCGCTCGCAGGATCGTTCATCTGAAGGTGGAACACACATGTTGCAATAGGGCCTGTAATTGCACTTGTAAGAATCGGCGCGATCCAGATCTTGGGATTTTTAACTATATTGCCCATCTGAAGCATTGAGGTTCCGATTCCCTGTGAAACAAGGCCTCCCCACTTATTTTCCTTAAATGACATGAAAGCAAAGCCTACCATCTGTGCGCAACATCCGGCAACAGCTGCTCCTCCTGCAAGCCCTGTAAGTCCAAGTGCCGCACAGATAGCTGCTGATGATATAGGAAGCGTAAGCGCTATTCCAACTACCACAGATACTACTATGCCCATGAGGAATGGCTGCTGATCGGTTGCCCACATTACTACTCTTCCCACAGAAGAAGCCGCTGTCCCGATTGCAGGTGCAATAAGATATGCCATGCCAAGTCCTACAAGGATTGTAGTAATGGGTGTCACAAGAATATCAACCTTGGTCTCACCTGCTACTGCTTTTCCGCATTCAGCAGCTATAACTGCTATAAACAAAACGGCAAGCGGTCCGCCTGCTCCGGCTCCGCCTGTTAAAGTGGTACTACCAAGTGCATTTGCCGCATAACCAACAGTTACCAGTGAAAACAGTACAAGGGGCGGTGCCTGTAATGCGTAACCAATAGCAACTGCCATTGCCGCACCGCTCATCTGTGAAGCATAGCCGCCAACTTCTGTAAGCCAAACTATGCCTAGCTGTTTTCCGATTGTGTTAAGAATTGTTCCTATAAGAAGAGATGCGAACAATCCCTGCGCCATAGCAGATAAGGCGTCAATACCATATCTTTTCCCCGAAATTACAATGTTTTTCCTTTTTAAAAACTCCTTCATACCTTTTCTCCCTTTTTCTTTTTTTACACAGCAAAACTGCCGCTATGTGCGGCAGTTTAACAGTCAATACATTATGCATTCACCACTGCATTTACAAAAGCTTCAAATTCCGGTTCATCCGTTTCATGCAGAGCACTCTTTATTGTGAGCATCGGCTCTACTATAGTAACGTTCTTTAACTTTGATAATTTTTCCGTGATCAGTTTGCCTGAAGCAGGTGCCCATGTTCCATTCTGGGCTATGGCAAAAGTTCTCCCCGAAACTCCCAGTGCCTCAAGATCTGATAAAAAGTTTTCCATCGGAATGTATATTCCATTGTTGTAGGTAGGGCAGAAGATCACTATCTTGCTGCATCTCCACACCTCTGATACAAGCTCTGAAGTATGTGTATCAGATACATCATATATTCTTACGTTCTTTCCGCTCTTTTCCCTTAAGTGGTCAGCTGCCTTCTGGGCTGCGCTCTTGGTGTGTCCATAGAGGCTTCCGTATATAACAACGATTTCATCATCTTCAGGTGTATAGGTGCTCCACTTCTGATACTTGTCTATAAACCATCCGATGTTTTCTCTCCAGATAGGTCCGTGAAGCGGGCAGATCACCTTGATATCAAGTCCCTGAGCCTTCTTTAATACTGCCTGCACCTGCATGCCGTATTTACCTACTATATTTGCATAATATCTTCTTGCTTCATCAAGGAATCTCTTTTCAAAATCGTACTCATCTGCAAATATCCCTGCATCTATTGCTCCAAAAGTTCCAAAAGCATCCGCACTAAAGAGCACCTTTGTTGCCTTGTCATAAGTAAACATTGCCTCCGGCCAGTGGACCATGGGAGCCATTACAAATGTAAGCTCATGCTTTCCAAGAGACAGGGTATCTCCTTCAGCTACAGTTACCTTTGCCTGATCGTTTAGTTCCGGGAAAAACTGTGAGAGAAATGTAAAGGTTTTTGCATTTCCAACAAGTGTAACTTCCGGATACATGGAAACTACCGTACTTATCTGTGAGCAGTGGTCAGGCTCCATGTGATCTATAACAAGATAATCAAGCTTTTTGTCCAAAAGGATTCCCTTCAGGTTTTCAAGGAACTGGTCTGATATAGAAATATCCGCTGTATCCAAAAGCGCTGTCTTTTCATCCATGATCACATAGCTGTTATAAGACACACCATCCTTTAAAGGGAAGATATTCTCAAATCTTGACAGCCTTCTGTCGCTTCCTCCAATCCAAAATGTATCGTCTGTCACCTTCTTGTAATTTATCAATGCTTTACCCTCCTCTGAAAAATATATTCTAAAAAATAATTGTCCATATACACAAATGGTGCCAGAATGCCCTTTTTAAGGGCACTTTGACACCTATTATTATCAATCTACTTCCAAAGTATTTTCTTCAGGAGATTCTTCTTTTGTACTCTCATGATATTCCTTCTCTGTGTTTACGCTCCAGATATTGCTTCTATCACGTGTTCCGCTGAGAATATTCTTAACGGTTTCAAATGATGTACACATAGAATGGTCTATATTGTTGTATCTGTGCTGACCATTTCTACCAACACAGTAGAGATTGTCAATTGTGTTGAGGTAATCAACCAGTTTATCCATCTCTTCGTATGTATCGAAGTATGCAGGATATGCCTTCTTAACTCTCTCTA
>Ga0310691_10006527_pt1 | contig 12404 bp, 11 predicted proteins | sample 176DNAGHGlowgp2_FD_203887 | JGI IMG/M metagenome (GOLD analysis project Ga0310691, IMG submission 203887) | Sheep rumen microbial communities from Palmerston North, Manawatu-Wanganui, New Zealand - 1766 DNA GHGlow gp2 (v2) (version 2) | ecosystem: Host-associated > Mammals > Digestive system >... | reverse complement strand
GATTTATCCCCATGGTATTGCTTTTTCCCGATTCTCTTGTTTTCTTCATCGCAACCCGTCAGTCGCATACCTTTTCCCCTTAATTCCCGTAAGCCAGCTCCAGCTTTGCGATCAGATCCTCCAGAACGTAGCGGGAATCTATGTCGTCATACATCCTGACCAATGGCCGCGAGTGAGAACATTCCCGAGCCCCCTCCCGGCGTGAAGCTTCCAGCCTCTCCACCGAAGAGGTATCCTCCGCCACGTAAGGCGCAAGAGCGTAATGATAATGCCCGCAGTCGGGATTCAAGGCCAGTGCGATGGCAGGGGAATCCCCCAGAGACCAGCTCTCGCCCTTGGTCCATCCGGCACTTTCGGAATTGTTATAATTCACCAGATTCCGGAACAGGTGCTCCCCGATCCGGCCGCAGGGGAGAATCCGGCGCTGAAGCTCCGCGATACCTATGTGTATGGTGCCGTAAACCGTGGAAGGCACGATCCAAACGTCGCCGCCGCAGGAAAGCACGTAGTTTGCGGCAACAACGTCATTGCCGGCGTTAAATTCCCGGAAAGGCGCCTTACGGGGGGCTTCGCCGTGAGTACCGATCCAGATCACGGTCATGCGGTTTATGATCTCAGGACAGGCTTTCATGGCCGCTGCCACGTTGGTAATGGCTCCCTGACAAAGCACGTAAAGAGGTTTTTCGTCTGTCTTCATGGCTTCGTCAATCAGGAAACGGACGCCCTCGGATAAAGCAAAACCTTGCCCTTCCGGACTTTCCTGACCCATCGGCCCCTCCTGTCCCCGAAGCGCGGGCACGTCTTTTAAATCCATGCAATCCAGTATCGTGCGGATTTCCTCAAAGCTTCGCTCCATGGAACCGGGAGCATGAAAATGTTCCGCCACAATCCCCTTTACGATCAGCTTCGGACTTAGCAGTGCCTGCACAATGGCAAAGGGATCGTCTGCCTCGCAGGCGGCATCCGTGTCAATGATCACACGGAGCTTCTTATCCTCTGGCACGTCAAATAATAATCCCGGCTTATAACCTATTTTTTCAGTTCTCTTCTCAATTACGCTTCCTGCTTTTGTTCTTGCCGCGTCGCGCATTGTCCTTGCACTGTAGGAATTTCCTGCCTGCACGCTTGCAGCGTCGCGTTCCTTTATTGCCTTACGTGCTTCTTCCACGTACGCTCCGGCATTTTGCAGGCTCCGCTCCAGTTCCTCCTCCGTCACCTGACGGCATGCCTTCCCGGGCACTCCCATGACCAAAGATCCGTCCGGCACCTCCTGCCCCTGGGTTACCAGCGCCCCTGCCGCGATGATGCAATTCTTTCCAATGTGGGCGCCATTCATGATGATCGCACCCATTCCGATCAAAGATCCATCCCCGATGGTACAGCCGTGCACGATGGCACCGTGTCCGATGGTTACGTTCTCCCCGATCCGTACCGGAAACGGCGCATCTAAATGGATCGTGGCGTTATCCTGCACGTTGCTGCCCTTACCAATGACGATCGGCCCACGATCTCCTCGCACCACGGCGTTATGCCAGACACTGGCATTCTCCTCCACCGTAACGTCGCCTTGCAAAATGGCGCTTTCCGCAACAAACGCAGTTTTGCTTATTTTACAACCGTCAATCCCCTCCGCCATGAACGTCTTCCCCTTTCTGTGCCAGGGAGAACCGTCCCCGGTGGCACATCTTTGTTTTCCATTCTACCACAGTCTTATTTCATCGTCCATGAAAAAACTAAACACGGCATTGGCGATAAAATCTGACCCACAATGTTATAAAGCTCCCACCGGCAACGAAATAATACAGGGAACGGCATAGCCTCGCGTCACCTTCCCAACGGGGCCGTCCCTTTGCCCGGACTACAGGGCTGCCGTTTTTAGTTTGGGCAGGATCCCAGAGAGGAACCAGAACAACATGCCCCCCAACATACCGCCCAGAAAATTTAAGATAAAGTCGTCCACGTCCACCTGCCGTCCGATAAACAGCTGGGAACATTCGATGAAAATGGGCAGCATGGCAGAAAACCAAAGAAGTTTCCAAAAGCTGCGATTCTTTTTCCACAGCAAAAGGAGTCCAAAGCCCCAGGGCACAAACATCAAAACGTTCCCGATAACGTTAACGCCAAAAAGGTCACCATGCACGCCAAAGACGTGGTAATAATTCCGAATGGTCTGAAAGGGTACCAGATTCATGCCCGCACCGGTAGCAAGACGATGCCTTGCCATGGCGATCATGGTCCGCGGTCTGTGGTACTCTCCCTGCCAGACAAAGGCCATGAGTGCCATCATGAAGACAACAAATAAGCCCAGACATAATTCTCTGAGCTTATTGTACTTAAGATTCACTTTTGTAATTTTGGCCTTTGCTCCAAGCCGTCTCGCCCGGCGCCGCAGGAACAAAATCCTCGCAAGGACGTAAACGGGAATGCCGGCCAGCATAATGCGGATCAAGTCGATCAAATAGTCGGTCAAGATTTCTTCCTCATCCAAAGCTTAATATGGTCCATCTTCCATCCCGCCCGTTATTTCCAGGAGAGACGATGCAACTCTCCCGCGCGCGCGAGCTCCAAAAAACCGTTCTGGCGAAGCGCCTCATAGAGGACAATGGCCACGGAATTGGACAGATTCAAAGAGCGGATCCGGGGCGCCATGGGAATGCGGATGCACCGGTCCCGGTTCTCCACAAGGATTTCCTCCGGGATTCCGGCGCTCTCTTTTCCAAACATGAGATAATCCTCCGGCCCAAACGAAACGTCCGCATAGGATTTCTCCGCCTTTGTGGTGCAGTACCAGATCTTCGCCTCCGGATGCGCCTGCAGGTCTTCCTTAATGTTCTCAAGGAAGGTAGCGTAGTTCATATGGCGGCGTACGTCCAAGTGCTCCCAATAGTCCATGCCCGCACGCTTGATCTCCTTTTCATTCAAATGAAATCCCAGGGGCTCGATCAGGTGGAGCGAGGTATTTGTCGCCACGCAGGTACGGCCAATGTTTCCCGTATTTGCCGGAATCTCCGGCTGATGTAATACAATCTTCATTCCAAGCCCTGCCCCCGCGTTAGTTTGCCTTTTCCGCGCGGAGCTTTTCGATAAAGTGCTCCAGCTTTCCGATGGCCAGCTTTAATTTCTCCAGGGAATAGGCATAGGAGATCCGAAGGAAGCCCTCGCCGCAATCACCAAAGGCCGTGCCGGGTACCACTGCCACCTTTTCCTCCTCCAGGAATCTTGTGGCAAATTCATCACTGGTCATGCCGAATTCCTTGATGCAGGGGAAAATGTAGAAGGCGCCAAAGGGTTCAAAGCACTGAAGACCCATCTCCTTAAAGGCATTCACAAGGTATCTTCTTCTCTGGTTATAGGATTCCCTCATCGTTGCCACGTCCGCGTCTCCGTTTTTCAGTGCCTCCACGGCTGCATACTGGCTGGTGGTGGGGGCGCACATGATGGCAAACTGATGGATCTTGGTCATCTGCTTGATGATGGCTTCGGGACCACAGGCATAACCCAGTCTCCAACCGGTCATGGCATATGCCTTGGAGAAGCCATTGATGAGAATGGTGCGCTCCTGCATGCCGGGAAGGCTTGCAATGGATACGTGCTTTCCCTTGTATGTCAGCTCCGCATAGATCTCATCAGACATGACGTAAATGTCATGTTTCTTTACGACCTCAGCCACGGCCTCCAAATCTTCCTTCTCCATAATGGCGCCGGTGGGGTTGTTGGGGAAGGGAAGGATCAGGATCTTTGTCTTCTCCGTGATGGCCTCTTCCAGCTCCGCTGCGGTAAGACGGAACTCATTTTCCTCCTTCAGGTTAATGATCACGGGCTTTGCGCCTGCCAAAACGGCGCAGGGCTCGTAGGATACGTAAGAAGGCTGGGGGATCAAAACTTCATCCCCGGGATTGATCATGGCGCGAAGTCCAATGTCAATGGCCTCGGAACCGCCGACGGTAACAATGACCTCCTTCATTGGATCATAGGTTACGTTCTGGCTGCGCTTCAAATAATTACAGATCTCCTGACGGAGCTCCTTAAGACCGGAATTGGAGGTATAAAAGGTCTTTCCCTTCTCCAGGGAATAAATGCCCTCCTCCCTTACGTGCCAGGGAGTATCAAAGTCAGGCTCGCCTACGCCAAGGGAGATGGCGTCCTTCATCTCGCTGACAATGTCAAAAAACTTCCGAATGCCCGAGGGCTTGATCTGTACAATGGTATCTGATAATGGATTTCTCATGGCGTGATCATCTCTCTTTCGTCTACTTTTTTGTCGTTCATGATGGTGCCGTGGTCCTTATATTTCTTCAGGATAAAATGCGTTGTGGTACTAAGGACCGTATCCATGGTAGCCAGTTTGTCGGAAACAAAGGAGCTCACCTCACGAAGAGTCTTGCCCTCCAAGATCACCATCAGGTCAAAACCTCCGGACAGAAGATAAAGGCTCCGTACCTCCGGATAGTTGTAAATTCTCTCCGCAATGGAATCAAAGCCCTGTCCGCGCTGGGGCGTCACGCGCACCTCGATCAGTGCGGTCACCTTCTCAATGCTGGTCTTCTCCCAGTTGATCAAAGTATGATAGGCACAGATGGTGCCGTCCTTCTCCATTTCCTCCATGGCGTTCACTACGTCGATCTCCTCGGCGCCGACCAAGACCGCCAGCTCCTTTAAATCCATGCGGCTGTTTTTCTCAACCAGCTTTAGCAATTCCTCTCTCAATGCTTCATTTTTTACCTGCTCGCTCATTTTATGCTCCTTTCCCGTCCTCCGACAAAGAATTTTTCTTATCTCAATTCCCTCAATTTTTCCGCAACCACGTCCGTGCCTCTGGGGCGATCCAAAAACCGGATTTCTTCTTCATTCAGCAAAATGCGGTCCTGCTTGCCTGTCAGCCTGCCGATGACCGCGGCGGGAATGCCCTCCGCCTCCAGCGCTGCCGCCAGAGCTTCTCCATCCTCCGTTGCCATCAAAAGGCTGCCGCCGCTTCTCATCTCATAGGGATTGACGCCGCAGACCTCACAGACCTCCACGGTCTCCTGGCGGATGGGGATCTTTTTCAGGTCAACCTCAAGCCCAAGGCCGGCACCTTCTGCCAGTTCCCAAAGGCCGCCAAAAACGCCTCCCATAGACAAGTCATGCATGGCTGCCACGCCGGCTTTTGTCGCGATCTTCGCCTCTTTTTCTATGGAGAGATACTTTCCAAAACCCGCCGCCTCATCCACAAGATAGGCAGGATAGCGCTCCAAAAGCTTTTCCCTGAAGTTCTCCGTCAGCACGGCCGTTCCTTCCAGCCCGATCCATTTACTGAGAACCAACGCCTGGCCGGGCTTTGCCTTGGCCAGGGAAGGTATCTCCCCGGCCTTAGCCACGCCGATGGCGGTAATGGTAAGAATGGGCTGTGTCACGGCATCCGTGACGTTCGTGTCACCTCCGGCGATCTCCATCCCCAAAGAGACGCAGGCCGTCGTGATCTCCTCCATCAATTCTTTCACCAAGGCTTCCTCACATTCCTCCGGAAGCATGATGCTGATCTGGGCAGATGCGGGATGGGTACCGGAAGCCGCCAGATTATTGGCACATTTTTGTACCAGCTCTGCTGCCTTTCCCGCACCTGCCTTGCCCGCGACTGCGGCCTCCTGGGCACACCATGCCAAAACCTGCCCGCTTGACGCCGCAAAAAAAGCGCAGTCCGACCCTATGGCTGCGCCTTTCGTGTTTTCTAAAATCTTTCCTGAGAACGGATGGCTGATCCGATGATTCCCCGTATGCACTTGTTTCAGCACTGAGCGATTTAGGGCGCTCTCCGGAAGCTTTCCAGTCCTCATGCCTTATCTACCGTTGCCAAAATCCGTTGCGTCAACTTTGGCACCCTTCCAAGTCTTTTTATTCCCAAGCCCTGCGCTTTCCTACTCCTGTGCGGGGGGCTGGGTCAGAAGTCCGATGACAACCCTTACGTGCTCCAGGTCATACGTACCAATGGCTGCCATGATCTCTTCATATTTCCACGCTTCATCCGTGGCTACTCCCACCACGGCACTTCTGGGAGAAACGTTGTACTTACTGTTATTAACCACCTCGCGGCTGACTTCCCTGCCGCCCTCCGTCACAATCTTCCAAAGCCTTGCCCGGTATCCGATGTGTGCCGCCTCCGTGGAAACGTATCCCAACGGCTTTGAAGCGTCTGCCGTGATCAGATCTATGGTCGGCATAATTTTCTCAAGGATCTCGCTTTCATAACGAACCTCACGGTCCGCAGGCCTCGTCTCCTTGCCGTATATGTTAAAGGTGATCTTTTTATTCTTAACGTACCCCTCTATATAGATGGGGTAATCCAGATTATTCCGGAACTTAAAGTCTTTTCCCGCGCCCTCCGCGATGGCAGCGTCCGCAGACGCGTCAACGTAGGTCACGATCATGGAGTGAGGGCTTCTGTCCGTCACTTCAAGCTCTGCCTTGAGCACCGCATTGTAAAGCGTGCTGGAAACCTGGCAGATGCCGCCGCCCATACTGTTTACCACCTTACCGTTTAAGTAAGCACCGGCCATGGCATAGCCGTTCGCCGCCGTAAAAGGAGAAACCGCGTCCGTGCAGGAGAACGTCTCTCCGGGATAAAGCAAGGTTCCGTTGATCTTACTGCAACCATTGGCAACGTTGCCGCTCCGGTTTCCGTTGGAGGAAGAATAATCCGTGGTAAAGCTCCCAAGGAGATCCTGAACCTGCGCCAGATCCGCCGCTGTTCCCCGGGGTTGCTGCGTGACCACGTTCAGCTTGATCCTGCAGTCTTTCCCATCCCAGGAATTAACCAGATAATCGTATACAACGTCAATGGAGGATTCCACGTCCAGCTCGTAACCCGTCCGGCCTTCCGTGATCTGAAAAACGCCGTCCACCCGGGTCAGTCCCGCATCTACGGGCTTTTGATCAAATACGGTGCATTTCCCGGCCAAGACGTCATTGATGGCTCCCACGTCAAATCCCAGCTCTACGTCATAAACCTTGTTTTCAAACTGCAGATCCTTCATCGTCTTATAGCGCTGGATCACGTTGCCCTCCGTGCCGAGAGCCGCAGCCTCACGCACCATCTCCGGATTCGCCCAGCAGATTCCCAGATCCTTCGCCGTAACGGTTACTTCCTTCCCGTCCGCCACCACCAGCGTCACGTTACTGTCTTCCATGGCGGCGATCCGTCCGAGGATCAGATCCTCCGCCTCCTGCAACGTCATGCCGGCCAGGGAATCCTGCTCAGCATATATTCCCTCTTTGATGGTCAGCTCAGACGCCTGCGCCACGTTTCCCATGCAAAACGTGGTCATGAATGCGGCACAAACGGCCACACCCCAACGAAACATGCTTTTCATTCCTTGCCTCATACTCCTAAAACGTGCGATCCCCGCTTAAAACGAAAGGATCAGGGGAAGGACCATGGCAACAACAAGCAAGATCACAATGACGGCTGCTACGGTCTTTCTCGTTTTTCTGTTATTCATGTTAAACATTTTACGTCTCCTTATCGCCGGTCAAAAGCGGCCGACTCTTCCTAAACAGCTTATAATTATAGACGAATTTCCCTTGTTTGACAAGTGGAAACGTGCCTAAAATAGGGCGTTTTCCCACCTTTCCGGTATGCAGTTTGCTTATGTTTAAAGTACCGCGGGACCGTCCCCGATATCTACCACGTAGAAATCTGCGGCGTAACCGATCTTCTTCTCATAGGCCTCGCCCACGCTTCGGATAAAGTTCTCCACGGCTTCTTCCTTCACGATGCTGACGCTGCAGCCGCCAAATCCTGCCCCCGTCATTCTCGCGCCGATAACGCCTGGCACCTTCCATGCCTCCTCCGCAAGGGTATCCAGCTCCTTTCCCGTCACCTCGTAATCATCCCGAAGGGAAACGTGGGAAGCATTCATCAGCTGCCCGAATTCCTCGAGCTTCCCGGCCTTGAGGGCCGCCACCGCCTTTATGGTGCGCTGGTTCTCGTATACGGCATGCTTTGCCCTTTTTCTCCTGATCTCGTCCCCAATGGCCCCCTTATACTTCTCAAAAGCCGCTTCGTCCAATTCCCCAAGGCTCTTTACGTTCACGACCTTCTGAAGCTCTGCCAGTGCCGTCTCGCACTCGCTGCGGCGCTCATTATACTTGGAATCCCCAAGTCCGCGCTTCTTGTTGCTGCAGGAAATGACAATCTTCGCGCCGTCTAAGTGAATGGGCGCATATTCATACTGCAGGGTTGCCGTATCCAAAAAGATGGCATGATCCTTCTTGCCCATGGCAATGGCAAACTGATCCATGATACCGCAATTTACCAAATTATACCGATTCTCCGAGAACTGTCCGATCAGGGCCAGGTCCTGATTTGTCACGTCAAAGCCAAAGAGATCCCTTAGAATAAAGCCGGTGAGCACCTCTACGGAAGCAGAGGATGACAGTCCGGAGCCATTGGGAATGTTGCCAAAAAGAAGCAGGTCAAGGCCGGCAGGCATCTTCATTCCTTTTTGTTCAAAAGCCCACATAACCCCCTTGGGATAGGCGGTCCAGTTTTTGTCCCCGCCGGGAACAAACTCCTTCAGGGAGGATTCGATGACTCCCAGTTCCTCAAAATTCATGGAAATAAATTGGAGCTTATCGTCTTCGCGCTTTCTGGCCACGCCATAGGTTCCGATGGTCAGGGCACAGGGGAACACGTGCCCCCCGTTATAATCCGTATGCTCTCCGATCAAGTTTACGCGTCCCGGCGCAAAATAGACCTTTGCCCCTTCCGCATCTCCAAAAACTTCCCCAAATCTGGCAAGTAACTTTTCCTTCATCTCACTCATTTCCCCTGCTTCTCCATTTTTCCGGTTCTTTTCAGAACCCGTTTTTCTCCATCGTTCGTCCGTTGTCCTTTCCCGGCTTTTCCTGACAGCAATTTATTTATCGCCAGATCCCCAAAAACCTCAAGTACCGTCTCAAGTACCGTCTCAAGCACCGTCCCGAACATTCTCAGTTCCTCCCGCATTCAAACCCGTGCGCAACCATCATTTCAAGAAGACAAACTCCTCCAGCTCGCAGATCACCCTGCCTTCAAAGAAGCTGCTGGTCCACTCTCCCTTGGGCAGCCCGTCGTCTGCCACAAAATACAGGGCATGACGCCCGGTGACGTTATTCACCCTTCCGCGATACGTTCCGTCCCCCAAACCGATCTCTACAACACCGATTTCCCGGCCGGTCTTTTCCCTTCCCGGAGCCGGATCCGCAGCAGTCCCCTCTCCTTTTTCGCCCGTCTCCGCATTATCGATCCACACGTGGAGTTTTCCCCTGCAGCCCATGCCAACAACCTTTACGGCCAGTTCCATGGTCTTCGTGGAGTCATCCTCACCAAAGTCAAAATACTTATATCCGATGACGCTCCCGTCCTTCACCTGCGTCACCACACGCCGGAACACGTCCTTTTCGGCGACAAACGGGCCGCCCTTCAGCACACAGGCGATCTCCGCTTTTACGGGTTCGTAGGGCGTCAGCGCCTCCTCAAATCCCAGCGAAGTCATCTCCACGGGCAAAATCGTGCCATCCGGCAGGATCTCCACCTTTTCCACGCAGGCGCGCCTTGAAAACACGGAATTATTTGTCATGCGGTGATAAAATATATACCATTGATCCCCAATCTTGCAAAGGGACCCATGATTGTTTCCACCGGGATAATCCACGCCATTGTCAATAATATAGCCGCGATAGGTAAAAGGCCCCGTTGGCGCGGGTGCCGTTGCATAGGCAAGCCTGCTGCCTTTTCTCGGCGAATAGATCAGGTAATACGTATCCCCGATCTTTCGCGGAGAACTCGCCTCATAAAATCGCCGCTCCACCGGTACCTCCGCCCGGTCATCCATTACGTGTTTTTTAAGGCTTCCCGGCAAAACCCGGTACATGGTCTCCGGATCAAGTTCATTCAAGTTGGAGCCTTCAAAGCCATAGTAGACGTAAACCCTGCCGTCATCGTCCACAAGAACCCCGGGATCATTATAAATTCCGTCGTCCCCGGCGTCCTCCGGAGCGTATTCATAAGTGGACAAAAACCGGAAGGGCCCTTCCGGTCTGTCGCTGATGCTGACGCATCCCTTTGCACCAACAATATAGGTAAACAAATAGTACTTTCCGCCTTTTTCCACCACGTCCGGCGCATAAAGCTCATGGTCCGTATAAGGTACGTCGGAGACATGGTCGGCATCGGGTCTCGTGTGAAAAATATGTCCGTGACACGTCCAATGGTTCAGATCATTGATCGGCGCGCTCCATGCCTTTAATTTATAGTCACAGAACTTGTCGCACCCATGCCTGTCATGGGATCCGTAAAGATAAACGCGGTCACCGAAAGCCCGGGGTTCTCCGTCCGGAATGCACTCCCACAAAGGCAAAATCGGATTTGCCATGACTTTTTCCTCCCTTATTCTTCTCTTTCAGACACGTCCCTAAGGGCCTGCTCATAAATGCTTTCGTCAGTCATGCCTTCCTCAGACCGGAGTCGTATGGCAGTGATCACTCTCATGGTCACGGGATTTCCCTGTACGGCGTTGATCTCGCTCAACGCCTCCTCAAGAAGCTTTGCCTTTTCCGTAAGCTCGCTGCGGTCATCCGTGCGGAAGAGAATGGCAAATATGGCTTCCTTCGTTCTTGCCGCAACGCCGCCGTTTCCAACAATCTTCCCGATGCACTCACCCATCGCACGAAGGGAAGCATTTGCAAGTTCCTCGCCGTAAGTCTCCATAATGCGCCACCACTTTACGTTGCGGATTATGATCAGGCCGTAATTCTGCCCGTTCTCATTATACTGCCGGGCATAATCGATCATGGCATCAATAAAGGCATGCGAATTCATCAGACCGGTGACCCGATCTACGTTTCTTTCCCGCAGCTTTCCCTGCGCCGCCAAAAGATCGGAGTCACCGTCAAAGAAATATCCCACCAGACCAATGATCTTATCATCTTTGTACAAGGGCATCTTATGGCTGACCACGTTACGTATCTTGCCGCCGCTGATGCACTGCCCAATGGAATCCCTGATCCGGGCTCCCCTTGTCAACACTGCCTTATCCTCTTCCATGACGGGGGCTTCGTTGACGTGCCAGTTCATCTCTTCTTCCGTTTTGCCCACCAACTCCTTTAAGGACCTGATCCCAAAATAATCGAGGAATGCCTGGCTCGCGCCCAAAAATTTCCCCTCCAGGTCCTTCCAGTAGAACTTTATGTCTGCATTCCAAAGGAACTGATCAAGCAAAAGCAAGGACTGGTCTTTTTCATCCCTGCCGTGCAGAATGCCGTTCACGCCGTCATTTTCATCATTCACCGCTTCCTTGTAAGGTTTTACGCAGTAAAGATATTCATTTCCGTCCGTTCCGGGGATCATCATCAGCGTAACCTCACCTGCGCGATAGTTTCCGTCCTGCTGCTTGATCCGGAATACGTCGGATACGTAACCGAAGGTGGAATGTTCCACCCGTTCCTTCGCCGTGGAGAAATCCATAAATTCGCGGTATCTGTTTCTCTCCGTGGGGAAAATGTTCTGCTCCGCAAAATAAGCATTGTTTGCTTTTATGTCCAACATCACCGGCGGCTGTTCCTTCATGTTGGGTGAAGTTCCAAGCAGGGGCCTCAGGGTCTGATTCTTCAGGTCTGCCAGCAAGATCACGCGGAACATCAGATTCAGCACGCGAAGCTTCGAATCCAGCCTTTCCTTCACTTCCTCATTGTCCTGCTCCATGGTCAGGTTCATAATGGAGCCCTTGATAATGGCATGACCGTCCTGACAGACCAGGGCCTGCCCCCGGAAACACAGATAATTACGGTTATACGTATAATAAAATACTTCCTGTTTGCCGGATTGCTTCATCTGCTCCGCAAACTCACGATACTTGATCATCAGGGGTGATCCCGTATGGTAGATGAGTCCGTCCATCTCCTCGAGGCTTACGCCCTCCATCTTGATCTGTTCCCGGTAAGCTTTGTTCATAAACAAGGTTCTGAAGTTTTTGCCGTCATCCTCGACCACTTCCAGCGGAACGTCCGTAGCCCTTACGTGGAAGCTGGCCACTTCATAGAAATGTCTCCATTTTCTCTTCTCGATGGAAATCTTCTTTTCCGCAAGATGCTCATACAGCTTCTCCACGGGTTCCGGTTTTCCATAATAATACCCCTGGATCTTGCCGCAGCCAACCTCCGTCAGGAAGTCCAGGTGCTCCTGCGTCTCCACGCCTTCCGCCAAGGTCTGGATCCCCAGATCCTTAGCCATGGTAATGGTGGACCGGATGATGTCCTTTGACTTCTCGGTAAAGGGCGTCAGGAACCTCATGTCCAGCTTCAGCATGTCAAACTGATAGTCCTTCAGCAGCGTCAGGGAAGAATAACCGCTTCCAAAATCATCCATCCAGATCTCATAGCCCGTCCTG
>Ga0310691_10006526_pt1 | contig 12404 bp, 10 predicted proteins | sample 176DNAGHGlowgp2_FD_203887 | JGI IMG/M metagenome (GOLD analysis project Ga0310691, IMG submission 203887) | Sheep rumen microbial communities from Palmerston North, Manawatu-Wanganui, New Zealand - 1766 DNA GHGlow gp2 (v2) (version 2) | ecosystem: Host-associated > Mammals > Digestive system >... | reverse complement strand
CCAGACCTTCGCTTGACAGGTTGGCACACAGATTAGTCAGTCGAAGTGTTGCTTGCTGAGTTGTATAGTTGTATGTATCCGTCCCAACTATCTTCAAAGTCTTATCTTCAACACCAACAACCAGATGTCCGCCCTCCATGTTTGCTAATGCCGACACGTAGGAGATGACATCATCCTTCTCATGACCGCTGAAGTCATTCTTCAGGTTCTTGAATTCCTTCCACTCGCAACCCTCGTCCTCTTTCGGGTATTGCTTGATGAAATATTGTTGTAATTCTTGTTCTGTCATATCGTTTGCAAAGTTAATGATTCTTTTGTAATTACCAGAAAACCACATCGACAATTACATTCCACTCTTCTAACGTCATTTCCGGAAATTTCAAAGTAAGCAGTTGCTTCACCTCATTCTTCCACCGTTCATCTATCAGTTCCGACCATCCTTCATCGTCAAGGAACTGAAGGTATTTGCGTATGTCCATATTTCGATAATTTCTGGTCATATCATGGGCTTCATAGCATTATTCATGTCTTGTAATTACAAAATACAAATCTGTTATACTGCGAATTGTGGACAAGAGAACGTTCAGCATCAAAACAATAAAGATTGTATTGAGGCTTACGCATACATATATATTATATATAAACGGGAAAAGACTCCCTATATAGTATCCAATACATAAAATGGTTTCTATTAATATTAGATAAGAATATGATATGACTATCAGTTTGTATAATGATATCCTTTTCCCTGATACCTTTTTCTCTGTCATATACTTTTTCGTATCCTCTATCTTTGAATTTCCTGTCAAGAAGAGTGTCAATGCTGCCAATGTGAATCCCAATAAAGTGGCAATAATTGGCACGGCACTTTGGATGACATTATATAAAAGATTGGCATCTTTCAAATATGAAAGCACTCCACTGGTTATACCTAAAACCACCGGAATTCCCCATTCATATAATGCAACCCGTTTGGTCAATGTGGAGATATAATCGCCAATGACAAATATAAATTCAAAATACATCAGAAATCATGTGATAATAATTCTAACTGAGAAAACATATACGCAGTATTATATTCTCCCGTTTCTTCATCTTGTTGAGCATCAATATACTCTTTTTTATTTATGAAACTAGTGTCAATAATGCTTTCATTAGTGTCTGTGGTTTTTCCTTTTACCCGAATACGCCTAATGTCTGTCCGGCCTCCAGTTAGCTTTGAATAAATATCATAGATAGTATGTTTTATTGTTTCTTTCCTTTCGGTTTTAATTTCTATTATAATATTATCCTGAACATGGTCGATTCGATCAGAGAAATTCAACGCATCACCACCTAAGATCTGTTTGTCAATAAAAACTTCGGCACATAAGACTCTCTCCATACTATCCAAAACCTCTCTGAAATCATCACGGGGTATCATGTCAAAGCTAAAACCACCATCAATTCTGTCTCGTCTGTGAGCATTGTTGAATATGGAGATAAAAGTGTTAAGATATTCGGTTATTATTTTCAAAGTTAATATATTACGTCCCGTTTCCAAAAAAACAATGGCATCACCAGACACAAACTTAATGAGCAAGTGAGTTTTTATCTGTTCTCCCTCCTCCATCGTTTTAGGATTCTCCCTTGCCTCAAGCGTATTTCTATTCAACAAAGGAGCGCGATAACTATGCTTTGCACTCTTAAAGAGAATTTTCAAGAGACCTGCTTCTTCATCGTATTCAAAGAAGTCAAGGAAACAAATTCTGTCATCAGCAATATCCTGTTTCTTTGCCCGATTTGATTGTGCACCAATATATTGTAGCAGTCTGAGCAGACCACCTTCTACCTCTAACTCTTCTTCACCATTTCTATAATGAAGGTAATAAAAACCGATTTTCCGTTGTGCCATATATTATTTGCTTTTTTAGTTATTTTACTCACCCGTATCTTCCGCAGCTCTCTCCATTATGAATTCTATCGGCTGGAGCATCTCTGCTTGACGAGCCTGTCGTGTTCCTTCTCTATCCATAAAAGTTTTGAGCATCAATTCTTTATTCTCATTGATAACTTTGTATAACTGTGCATCATGAGAAGTACGTTGGAACCGTCTGAGAAGCTTCTCGTATGTAGAATTTATGGTGTCATGGCTAAATCCAGGCGTTTTGACCATTGCCAAGAAACGGCTATCAGAAGCAAGGAAGACAAAAAATGTTTCAAACTTCTGAAGCCATAAATTGATCTGTTGTTCTTTGGCATCTTCTTCTGTGTTCAGTGCATCAATTAGTTCTATGATATTAACAGGTGCTCTGTTTCCCCGTCCTCTTCCGTTTCCTCCACCATCTCTGGGTTCTTCAGGTTCATCTGGTACTTCAGGTTCACCAACTAAGCCAATGATGCCGTCGAAAGTTACGCCAACAGGAATTAGCCCCCTATTCTCATTAGCCACTTCCCTATAGATCTTCCGATAGCGTTCCCAGAAATCAATAAAGTCTTTATTAGAATATTTCGTGTCAAAATCGATAACCCCACGTAACAACTCTAACTCACAGAAATAACGATAAATCCGTTGAAGAAGTGCTGTCGCAGCATCAACCCCTTCTGGCTGATTACCTTCTATTGTTGTCGGATTATTCTGTAACTCTGCTTCTATCCATTGGCGGAAAGCATCTTCCATCATCAGACAAAAAGTTGTACTGTTTTTCTGAACCATATAATCTGCAAACCATCTCACATAAAGTGCCTGAATTGTCAACTCATCATAAAGACCAGACATTACGGCTAATTCTGCCATCGGTTCAAAATTAGAGACGTTCATATCGCAATAACGATTAAATGCCTCTCGGATGTTCTGTACATTGACACTGTTAAACGAAAAATCTATAATATGGCACTCATCTTTATACTTACAGGTTCTGTTTACACGGGAAATCGTCTGAACAGCATTAATATCATGAATTTCCTTGTCAAGAAAGAGTGTATGCAATTTTGGTTCGTCAAAGCCTGTTTGCAATTTATCAACAACAATAATCAAACCGTTTTTGGCTTGTTTGAAATTCTCAATCACCTTCTCTTCCTTCTTGTTTTCATTCAGAGATGAAGCCCGTTCATAGCGTTGATTGTCGCTATAGACTATCGCTATTGGTGCATCCGCATATTTCTGATACTGAGCTTCCTGACACTTCTTAGCCATTTCACGTCTAATAACCCTACAGTATTCTATTGCAGATGGAATTGAAGAGACAGCCAACATTGCTTTTCCCGTTCCTCTAATTTTTGTATATACAAGGTTTACTAACCTGTCAACTATGAACCTTGCGATTGCCAATATCCTCTCTTTGTTTTCATATATTTCCTTAACACGAACCACATAGCCATCTCCTACCTGTGGCAACATCATTCTTCGAAGCAAATCTTCCGGATATTCAAAATGCATTGGTGTTGGAACTGGTATAATATGTTTTGTTGGATCAAGAATATATCCGTCAGCTATCGCTTCTCGCATAGTATAGCAATCAAAAGGTGTCCACAACTGGTTCAGATTTCCACCACGATAGAACTCTCCAAATCGTGCTAACACCTTTTCGCTTGGAGTCGCCGTAAAACCGATGATTAGATTTTTCTTTTTGGCCCCAGCCACTAAAGCTCCATTGTCTTGATCGAACACATCTTCCAACTCGTCAAAGATGGACACCATGTTTTCGTGTGACTCTCCTGTATTACTACGGTGAATCTCGTCTATCAAGAATGCTACACGCATATTGTCAAGTTGCTCATTAGCTTTTTTGATAGCATCCGCTAAATCCAGGAACTTCTGAATGTTTACAACAATAATACGAACATTCCCCTTTAAAGCATTTATAAAAGTTGTTTGGTCTGTTGCCTCAACAAACATAGCCTTGTCAATATTCATGCTATGCATTGTAGTGTCAAGTTGGTCGCGCAACTGAAGTCTGTCCACAACAAGGAGAATTTTGTCATAAGTCCATTCATCATTATTACGCATATCCCGTAATTGCAAAGCCGTCCAACCTATGATATTGCTTTTACCAAAACCTGCCGCATACTGTAATAATAAAGAATACACATACTTATTATTGCAATATAACTCGCGCTGACGAATTATCCGCTCTATCATTTGGGGCGATGCACCCAATCGCTGTAATTCCTCCTTTAGCTTGTTTATAAAATAATTAGGTTCTTTCTCATGTTCAAGGAAAGTTTCTATTCGTTTAACTATTTTATCACAGCCAAATTTCTGTTTGGGGCGGGGTGCTATCAACTGACCAGTGTTTGAAGTCATTGTTTTCTTGCCATTTTTCTTCTCAAAATTGTACTTGACAAAGTTGTAATAGAGGATTTCCTTCTCTATCATCTTTTTGCCATACAGATTTCTCATGGTCTGCTCCCAACGTTCACGGGCATTGGCATCTGGATTTTCCTCAGGATAAGGCTTGAATACCTTTTCAAGGTTGGGTGTAAAAGAACTGATTGTGATAGTTTCGTCTGCAAACCCGCGTTTCAACTCATCAAAGAATTGAGGTGTATTCCTCAATACATAAGTATGTTGCACATCTGTAGAAGTTAGATGGACGGCACTCTCAAATATTCTGAGCATTTCACGGCGAAGCGTTTGCTTAACATCATTCCGATTAGCCAGTCTAGAATATTCTTTTACTGCCCGTAAATAGTCACCTATAATCTTTCCTCTTCCGTCTCGTCTGGCATTCTGACCGCTAAAATTACTTTTCAGTTCAGCATATCCGAAATAGATGCCATTTAAGAAAAATGACAAATCGGGACGTATGGTATAGATATGCTCACCACTTTCAAGTTTATAAGTGTAAGAAACCTCTTCTACACAAGAAAAAATATTCTTCTCAAATTGAACATCGCCAGACAATTCTGTGCCAGACACATAGACTATTTGGAGTTGTTCGCCATGAAAAGTAAACGTTTTTGTATGATTAAAGAAGATGGCAACATTCTTGAATTGCTTTATACGTTCTGTTAAGGCTTCCATTAGTTCAGTAGTCAACCGTTTCTCGTTCCCGTTATAGCGGTCAAGCAAATTACGCCAAGCCACAGGCGATGCAGTGCTGACAAACTCACGTAGGTCAGACGGAATAAAAAGGTCATTACTCACAGCATTGTTTTCAACCTTATTATATCCCAATCCTTCTTCTTTACAGAAAAAGTCTAAAACATAATCACCTTGCAAATCTAATTCTACCATACATTTTTACTATTAAACGGTACGTTTCCCTGAAATAACTTCATTTATCAAAGATTTCTTCAATGATTGTAATTTGTCTATCTGGATATTGATATTGCAGATAATTGTATCTATCTTTGCGCACTTCTCATCAAGATATGACACTATAGCTTTTTGCTCTTCCAATGGAGGCAAATAGACGAACATTGAACTAATCTTATCAACTTTAATGTTTATACGGGTAAAGCCTCGCGCTTCAAGCCTCAAATAATCTCGGAATTTTGTTGATGATAGTTGATAATTAACAAATGGTGCATACACCAACTTCTCATCATAGAACCGGACACCTTTACAAAAACTATTCAGATATAATTCGCCTACGTCATTTTTTACTACTGCTGTTTTTGCAATACTCCCATAATCTTCGGAGGACATAAGAAATAGTAGGTCATTCCTTTTTACTAAATTCTGATTTTCTCCATCTTCTAACACAACATAGCTGAACTGACATTCATTAATGTATGTATTATTTAGGATATTTGTATAAGGTATAAAGGGCTTCTGTTTGGATATATCCTCACTCCTAAAATCGTCCCCTGACTTTCCTGTCAACCCACTATATAGGTAGGCGATATCTTTTATTCTATATAAGCGCCACTCAATCGGGTAACCACCAAGACGTGATACTTTTCTTTTGGCAATAAAGTGATTACCATTTAGTCCCATGTTTGTCACCTTATTTATTAACACCTGTTTTTGGGCTTTAAAGAGCTCCCTTTTAGCAGTAAGAAGAGCTACTTTTTGATCAATAATTGATATTTTCTCATCCAGAAATCTAACTACTTTTTGCTGTGTTTTTAGAGATGGAATTTCGACGTCATGATTTAATAAATAATTTTTTTGTAACTCGGTTTGGTTTGTAGATCCTTTCACCATAGTCGAATTTATCATCTCATATCTAATAAAAAAATAGTAGTAAAGATATTTCATGGAGTTTTTGCTAGATCTCAATATTGAAACATGAGAATCTGCATAAAACGAAGTGTCATCTGCATCATAGTAATATACTTTACCAAGTACACCTCCACCTGTTGAAGCTATTAGCAAGTCACCTTTACATATCCTTGCTACAGGATTTGCATTTTCGGTATACCGTAAATTAGATTCATCCAAGAAGCCTTTACTAAATGTTGCTTGGTTCATTACTTTGTAAGGGCTATATTCAACATAACTAGGAGTACAGCCTCTACTAACAAAGTCGCAAATGTCTTTAATTCTCATAACTGAGCCTCCAATTCCTGCAATTTCCTATTCAAATTCTCTATTTCGCTAGTAATAGTATCTAGAGAATCTATTTTTTCTGCAACATAAAACTCTTTATTAAAATTCAATTCAACACCCAAAGTGTTTTCTCGTTTATAATAAGGTTTGAAAATGTATTCATCTAAAAAGCGATTTATCGCCATCTCATTAGCATCAGGCTCCCCTGCGCTAAGGGAAAAGCGCTCTGTACCGTCATGGACATAGGGTATAATTTCATAGTCTTTTTGATAAACAGGCTGTATTTGAAGAGTTATGTTTCCATTACCAGTTTTCTTTGAAACAGACATTTTAAAAACAAATGCTCCTTGTCCTTTTGCTTCTTCTTTTCCTTCCTTATCTTTTCTAATAATTGTTCTTAGTTCTTTATTGTACCAATACTGAAAGCCGTCTCTATCTATGACAACAAAAGGCTTTTCCTTATAGTCGTAACAAACAAGGCGAGTAAAAAGTTTATTAGCATCATCTAGGCCTAGTTTTACGAATTTCTTAATCACTTCATTGCCTAGTTTCACTTCAGATAATGTTATTTTACAGACATCTCCTTTGTCTGTTTCATTTTCACAGCAAAGCGTACGTTTAACAGTTTCACCATTTACATCAACATCAGTCAATGTTAGTTGCTGTTTGTTGTAATAAAAATGATACTTACTGAACACTTTGCTAATATCCGAATCCTCAAATTTAGTAAAAGCCTCACGTATTCTCCCACGCTGTTCAGGAGACATATACCTCCGCTTACTTCCTTTACTTTTCTTCATCGGAGTCCACAACTTACTCGCATCTATAAGCAGAACTTTATTGTGCCGATTAGATGCCTTTTCCTTATTGAAAACCCATAAGTAAGTAAAAATTCCTGTATTAAAGAATTCGTCTGACGGCATCTGAATAATGGCTTCAACCCAATCGTTATCGAAAGCGTATTTTCTGACTTCGCTCTCTCCGCCTCCTGCATCTCCACTAAAAAGAGACGAACCATTATGTACTTCCACTGCAAATCCTCCATTTTTAGACAATTGCCACAAAATGTGCTGCATAAACAGCAACTGACCATCACTGACGGCAGGCAAAGCTATAAACTGTCCGGATTCGTCTTTCTTTATGTCCTTTTCATAGCCTTTCCAAGAGATACCATAGGGAGGATTGGCAACTATTACATCAAACGATTCATGACGGAAGGGCAATTGCGTAAGTGTATTGCCGTATTTTATATGTGAATCTTGTCTAAAGCGGCTTTCAATGGCAGCCAATGCATAAAGGGCATCGTTAAAGTCGCTACCAAAAGTCTCAAGATGCTCATAACCCGACTCCTTTCGTAATCGGTCTGCAACCCCATAGAGCAGATTTGCCCCACCACATGCAGGGTCGTAGATTTTTACAAATTGGTCTTTCGGCTTCTTGATATTGTCGCCAATAAGTTCTGCTATCAAACTGATGATATCGTCTGGAGTGTATTGCTCTCCAGCCGTTTCAGCACTAATGTCTGCCCACCGTCTCTTGATATGTTCCTCTAAAGTTGTGATAGCCGAATTATCATATCCAGATAAATCAACTTCTGCCCATTTCGACACAACAGACATCAATATTCCTTTTTTTTCAAGTTCAGCTTTCATACCGTCCATGTTTAGGAACTTTTGTTCAGAGGTGCCACGTCCAATGCCCAAAAGTCGTTTCAGTTCAGGGTCAAAGCCATCAAGATATTGACCAAAATCCTGTGCAAAAGTTTTGTCACTCTTGCAAATGTCTGCCAGCGTCTTTTCTTTTTCGACTATAAATTCGTTATATCCACAATCACGATCTTTGAAAGCCTCAATAAAGCTTTCCCGATTATCAGTTCTACTTAGGCCTTCTTCTTCCTCAACCAATTTCATCTCATTCAGCATACGTCCCTCAAGCATGACCAACGCGAAGAATGGCATCATGTAATCAGGGAATTTGCTTTGTTTGATACCTGCTGCTATCAAATAATCCGCGACCGCCCAAATGGTCGGTTCATAATGCATAATATCTTGTATATCTTTATCTTTTTGCATATTTTTATAAAAATCTTAAATCTTTATATGGCGACCTTCTCTGGCATCTGTTGAATTACTTCGCCCATCAGCAACTTGCCATTTGCATGTTTGTTGCGCTTAATACCGTCACTGCCCCATGTTCCCCATTGCTTGAAGAAGAAGGCAGCTCCTTGCTGTTCTACTTGCTGCTTGATGTTCACCACCCAGTCTAATTGCATGGGGCGAGCCTTGGGGCCGCTCTCTCCACCAACGATTACCCAGTCTATTCCTTGAAGATCCAAATCTTCCAAATCCTCTATTAGTGGTTCGCAAGATAGGAACTTGATGCTGGCCTTCAATTTTCGGAGATGGTCTATACGGTTTCTGGTAGCCTTGCACTCCACCGTTACGCCAAGCCAAACATTCTGCATTGTATTTTTTTACATCAGCCTTCATAGCCCGTTCTATTTGCTGTGAATAATATAGGGTACAAAATTAGTGATTTTTATCCAAACAGGGCTCACTATGCTAAGATATTTAGCAAATAATCACATTTAAATGCCTGTTTCCCTTCATAAAATAACTTTGCTTGGTTCCCATCAGGTATTCTTTCAGACACTTAACAACTATCGGCACGTCATTGGATAGTGTAAGGATAGATGCATAGTAGTGCCTACCCATGTGGTGGCTGATTGGCTGTGTGCAGCCTGCCATTTCCGCTATCTTCTTTAGGTTCTTCAGAAGAAAAGCATAGTTCTGGCGGGGCATCAGCGTTGGCAGACCTGCATCTTTATACTTATCAAACAGTTCAATGGCTTCTGGTATCAGTTTCACAACAGCCTGTACTCCTGTCTTTTTGCGTTTGTATTTCAGCCACAGGCTTCCTTGCTCGTCGTATGACAGGTTATCTTGTGTGACTGATACGGCATCAATATAAGCCATGCCCGTATAGCAGGCTATCAGCAACAAGTCACGTGCGATAATGAGTGAAGGCTTATCCGATGGGATTTGCAGGCTGACTATCCGCTGAAAGTTCTCTGGAGTTATGGTTCGTGGCGATTTCTTGGGTATGGTTGGTTCCTTGTAACGTGCAAAGAGGTACTTGTCCGTCAGTCCGTCCTTGTATGCCCTACGGCAAGCCAGTTTCAGATAGGTAAAAACTTATGGGCAGTAGCAGCTTTTTTGCCTTGCCCGTCAATTAGGAAATGCTCATAGTCACTGATGAACTGGTTGGCCATTTGCCCGAAAGCCATGTCGCTGCCCCCATATGTTGCAGGGATGAATTCTGCAAGTGAATCCTTTACCTGTCTGATACAGGTATAGGTGGCAGGAGTCCTGTCTATGCCTACACGGTTTTTCGTATCTTCCAACAGGATGTCGAATACTTGTAGAAGCGTCACCTGCCCGTTGATGCTTCCCTGCATCATCTCCTTGACCGTAGTAGCCGTGAAGTCCACATTACGCTTAGTGAGATTGTCCACTGCGGTATTGACAGACAGTAGGATGCGCTCGATCATGGCATTCGTCTCAACCGCCTCTTTACTCTTTCCATCCAGTCTGCCAGAACGAGAGTTCCATAACTTGGGATTACAGGACAATTTGCATGAGAACTGTGCTATTGAGTTATTAAGGGTAATACGTCCCATAATAGGTGCTTTTCCCTGTTTATCCATATTGCTCTTTTTAAGGTAGAGCAACACCTTGAATTTGCTTACTTTCATACGCTTCTGAGTTTTTGGGTGCAAAGTTATACATTCTCAAAGCGTCCCTTGTCGTGCAAAATATGCCAGAATATGTATGTTTTTCCGAGACGTTGGAAATCTCGTACAGACTTCCATGTTTTCACCAAGTGTTACCAGTTACCAAACGCAGAAACCAAGGTAACACTTAGGTAGCGGAACAGGCTCAACATTCTTTCCAATTCGAAAGAATCTCAAAAGTACAAATGACAGCAAACCAACGCAGTATCAACGATTTATGCTGTCTCATCCGTAATGGCCTCATCGTTCCCCACAACCTTGATATTCGTAAAAATAGAACGGTCTCCAATTCGTAACCCATTTATTTAATCCCCCAGACTGCCTTTAGATAAAGAAAGAATGCGAAATCTTACAAAGTTACGAAAAAACGAGAGAAATGCAAAAGGAAAAGCCATTTTTCTTTTGCATTTCAGAGTGTCAGTAACTTCGGCACAGCCAAAGTTACGAAAATTCGAAAGGGGCGGCTATAATGCAGGGATAAAAAATCATAAAATATTTTGTATTGTTCTCACTTATGCCTATCTTTGCAAAAACAGTTGTTTATGAAGACATTCCAAACTCTCCTGCTGGCACTCTTTGCCCTGACGGCAAGTGCCCAAACAAAGAGTTCGCAGCTCATCAAGGAACATTGCTATGCCGACTATAAAATGATGTACAAGCAACCCGAGGGTGGCGCGCTCATCTATCCCTACATTACACCTGGCAGCCGTCAGTATGCCCGTGTGCTCTGGGACTGGGACTCGTGGCTGTCGGACGTTGCCTTGCGCCAGATTCTGACTGACATCGGAACGGAAAACGACCGTCAGGAGGCGCTGGCGTATGAGCAAGGCTGCGTGCTGAACTACTTAGCCTACACCTCGACGGACGACGGCTATATGCCCATGGTGGTCGATGCGGAGAGCGACCCAGCCAAGATGAAGCCCAAGGACATCTACTCGACCAACATGCACAAACCGGTGATTGCCCAGCATGCCGCATTCATCACGATGCAAAACAGCAATGATGCCTCGTGGCTCCGCGAGGGCTTTTCGCGCATGCAGGCCTTTATCCGCAACTATCAGGAGCATCACCGCCATGCTGCCACGGGGCTTTTCTACTGGCAGGATGACCTGGCTATCGGTGTCGACAACGACCCATCGACATTCTTCCGACCCAAAGGCAGTTCGGCCAGCATCTACCTGAACTGTCTGATGTACAAGGAACTGCAGGCAATGGCCTGGCTCGCCCGACAGCTGAACCTCGTCAACGACGCTGATGCCTACGACCGCGACGCACAAGTTCTATGCGACGCCATACGACAATACTGCTGGGACGAGAAGGACGGCATGTACTATTCCGTCGACCTCAACCTGCTGCCCTACACCGGTGAGCCGCAGATTATCTTCGGCAAGCCGTTCGTGCTGCACAAAGGGGCACCACGCGACTATCCCTGTCTCATCCAGCGCATCGGTTGCTGGTCGGGTTTCATGACGATGTGGGCAGGTATCGCCACACCGGAACAGGCCCGCCGCATGGTTCGCGAGAACCTGACTGACGAGCGCACCTTCTGGGCACCTTACGGCGTGCGAACCCTCTCGCGCTTGGAAAAGATGTACAACCTGCGTGCCACCAACAATCCCAGCAACTGGCAGGGACCCATTTGGGGCATTTCCAACTACATGGTGTTTCGGGGACTGGCTGACTACGGTTTCAAGGAGGAAGCCCGCCAACTGGCCGACAAGACCGTAGCCCTCTTCGGCGACGACCTGCGCAACGAGGGCGCCCTCCACGAGTATTACAACCCCGAGAATGGCGCCCCCATCATGAATAAAGGTTTCCAGAATTGGAACTACCTCGTGCTCAACATGCTTGCCTGGTTAGAACGTCGCCCCGTCGTCCGCGAATTCTGACAGAACTGCCGCCGCCAAGCGTCGTTCCCGTCATGTCATCAATCTTTTCATCTTACGGCCTATTTTTGTGTTTTTCTAATAAAATAGCATCAAAAACACAATTATTTCTGATGTTTTTTTGTATATTTGCAGCAAAATAATCATAGAATTATGTCGAACAATCAACAGAATATGATGCTAAATCGGTTGAAAGCAGCCTTGGCAGAACATAGGAAGACCAATCGCTGGCTATCAGAACAACTTG
>Ga0310691_10006525_pt1 | contig 12406 bp, 15 predicted proteins | sample 176DNAGHGlowgp2_FD_203887 | JGI IMG/M metagenome (GOLD analysis project Ga0310691, IMG submission 203887) | Sheep rumen microbial communities from Palmerston North, Manawatu-Wanganui, New Zealand - 1766 DNA GHGlow gp2 (v2) (version 2) | ecosystem: Host-associated > Mammals > Digestive system >... | reverse complement strand
ATTTGCCAGATCTATCCAGCCTGAAATGCCTGTATACGGAGATGTGAGATGTATCATGCTTACGCCATCAGTACAGTCAATCATAACATACCCCGGGAGCATGTGCTCTCTTCTTGAAGAACCATCCTGATCCTTTGATACATCGAGTCCAACTTCCAGTTTTAGATAATAATCTCCGGGATGTTCCAAGATGCGTTTTCTAAACATTTCTTTCTCTTCTTCATCAGCTATGCTGTTTATCATCTTTTCATTATAGCAGAAAATATCAAAAATATTTCCCCTCCGTTCTATGTTTCCATCAGAATCCATATACCATGTCACATTCTGAGAAAGCATACTATATCCATATTGAGGTAAGCTGATAGTACCTCCCCCGGTGAATGTACCATCTCCATGGAATTCACCCGAGACACTGACGTCAATATAAGAATTCATTTTTCCATACTCACTTATAAGCATAATGCCGCCAAAAGCCTTAGGACCAGACAGTGCACCATCCTTCCAAACATAGAACAGGTCACTTGGATCATTTTGTATAAGTATTTCATATCTGCCATCCTTCAAATCAGTATCAGTTATGGCAAAAGCATACTGTATATGAATCTCATTGCTTCCCTCATATTCTTTTTCATTCCACAATTTTCCATTTACAAATATCAATGCCCTTTCCTGAAGAAAAGAACCCGGATAGTTTTTGTCAGCCAACGGAGCATTAGTCTCGTGTTATACACCCAGATCGACCATATCTTCTTTATTTTCGGGCTCAGGATAGTTGATCCAGCCACATGCAGCCACAAAAAGCCTTTCATCCTGTCCATCGCCATCAAGGTCTATCAGGTATCCCCTGTTAACATTATATATACCGGTACCACTGATTTTTTCATAATTACAATGCTGTACATATGTTTCATACATCTTAGAGTCAAAAAGCATACGCCTGAAATTATACATATTAGGCTTAAACCCATCCTTGAATTTGTATGACCACATATATTTTTCAACTTGACCATTGTCTGAAAACACATGAATATATCCATCTTTTATATACAGCCTGTATCCAGTCTCTTCATCACCTTCATATTCATCATTGGTTGAGACAATAAGATACCCATTTTTAGACTCGCGAGTATCTTTCAGAAAAGCAATCATATCAGGATCACATTCTATCCTGGAAAGATCCGGCCACTTCTTAACATAATCTATAAATGTTCTTCCTGATGAATATCTGAATTTCTCACCAAATTCAGTACCATCAGGCACTACATATGTATAATCGAATTCATAAGTAAATCCATATTTAAACTTATCGGAAATCGTCTCCATCAGCTCCTTAGCAGAAGTGATCTCACAATATGTATTCAGAACAGTCGTTCTTAAAACAACAACATCCTCACCGGCTTTATCTGTGGTATCTTTGCTGGTTACTATATCATAACCTTCTGAGTTATTATCTCCTGTTGATACCAAACTCACCAAACCAGACTCCTCATTCTCATCAGTAGTGCCTTCCGGTTTTATAAAGAAAATTATTCCTACTGATACAAGAAGTACAAACACAAGTAAAATCACCCAAAACAGGGGCTTCTTATAATTCAACGCTGCCTTCACCCTGTCCTTTACGGCTATCTCACCGAAAGCGATCGGACATCCATACATAAAATGCAGATTTGTGCTACAGTATAGAAGAGTTTCCGAGTATCTTTTTACCTCATCTGTGTTCATGCCCGAGATTACCTGTTCATCGCAAGCAAACTCGATGTCTCTGCAAAGGAATGCATAAGCAAGCCACACAAGAGGGTTGAACCAATATACCGCGAGCATTAGGAATCCGATAAGCTTCCATATATAGTCTCGGCGCATAATATGAACATGCTCATGTGCTATGACATTTTCTATCTGAGTCTCATCAAGGTTGCTGGGCAAATATATCCTCGGATGTATGATTCCAAAGATAAACGCAGTGTCCAAACGGTCACAGACATATACATTTTCGAGTTTAATCTTAAATCTGGAGACAACACTTTCTGACAGGATCAAATCTTCCAGCTTCATAGATGCAGCAGTTATCTGCTTCATATGTATATACCCTACCAGGGCATAACCCATGATAGCTACTACGCCAAACAACCAGAGATATGCTATTACTCCCCAGAAATACTTAGCCGGGTACCCAAAAATGTTATTGGATGTGGATACATAGTAGTCCTCAGATGTGCTGTTATCAGTACCATTTCTCTGTACATTATCATTATCACTCTGTGCCTTTACAGTTTCACTTGGTATCTGGGTAGGCAATGCTATCTTGACATCGTTATTCTGTTCTATGTACCCCTGTTTTATACTGTTCTTTATATAATCGCTCTGCTCAAAATTGTCATTCTCTGAATTATTTATACCTTTTTCAAAATCATTAGTCTGCGTAGAATCAATATAGTAATCAATCTCGCTATTGTCATCTGTTGGAAATATATATACTGTGCTTATTTTGGATTGATTCTCATTAATATAAGTTTTTCCTGTATATATCGCTCCCGTTGTTTCTGAGGCATTCAATTTAACAAAATCTCCAAACGGCATAATTGACATACTGCTCTCAAAAGAAAACGGTATCACAAGGCGCAGTCCTACCACTACCCAGAGCAGGCATGTAGCTCTCCTGGATGTCCTCTTTAGTATAAATCTGAGCACAAAAACAAGAAGTATAAGCATACCAGCTGATATGCTTAAGTTCAATAATTTTATGAATAAGGAAGTCATATTTCTCACCCCCGAAGTCCTTTATGACTATAGCAACACTATCAAAACATCCCGTTTTTCTACTCTTCCGGTTTATAGTCATCGATCATCTTACGGATTTCATCTATTTCCTTTTTTGAAAGTTTCTTGCGTTTCGTAAATGCTGCTATAAATGCAGGCAATGATCCATTAAAGGACTCCTCTACGAAGCTCTCGCTTTTTGCACTGTAAAAATTCTCTCTTGATATAAGAGAGGTCACGGTTGAGTTCTCCAATTTGAATACTCCGCCTTCGCACAGTCTTTTCAGTACCGTATATGTCGTAGTCCTCTTCCAGTTGAACTTTTCCTTACATATCTCTATGAGTTCCAAAGTCAAAATCGGCTCCCTCTCCCATACTACGTCTGCAAAATACGATTCTACCGTACCCAAATTGTAACCTACCATTTTAATCACCTCCGCACAGTCTACTTCTTTTAGACATTTTCGTTCTACAACCGTTAGACGCTTTTGTCAAGTACTTTTTTTCATATGTTCATCGCGGAGTGGAGATGTAGACAGGGGACGGTTCTGTGCCGATAAATTTGCGACACAGAACCGTCCCCCTGTCTTCCATTAACTTTCCGTTCCATCCCGGTTAAGCATTTTTCCGGTAAAAGCATCAACAATCCCAGAACCTAATTCGCCAATTTCATATCTGTAAACAAGTCTGGTCGTTTTAGAAATCACATTACCATAATCATCTTTCTTTGTATATACTATATACGATGGATTTTCACCGTCATCAACATACATAGACTTAATGGCTTTCTTCATAGAAACAACTCCATCATTTTTAGGAATAACATAATTACTCCAGTTTCTATAATAATAATTCACTTTACCAGTAATCCTATCCACGCTTCCTTTTGCTCCATCACAATTAAATGGTATGTCATTGCAAAATCTGGTATATGAAACCATATAGGATATTATAATGTTTTTATCTGTATGCCTATCATATACCGACTTCCCATTTTCCACTCCCGAGACTTGTGAAACGATATATCCTTCTGGGAACACTTTCTTCAAAAATTTCCCAAATATTTTTTTACACTTTATCTTAGAAAGTTTAGATGTCTCTCTTAATTCTTCTACTTTTTTTTCATCCTTGAAGTCAGAGGTCACGAAGTATAACATTTCTCCGCTTTCAGCATCAACTATTGCGGTAAAGTATTCTCTTAGGGGTTGGGACTCATTATAATCATAGTCATAATCAGAATTAATAGATACTCCATTACTCATGCCTAATAACCAATAGTATTTTTCTCCATTCAAAAATAGCCTTGCTGTCTTTTCCTTCAAATCAGAATAAATCTGCAAATACTTATTAGTCAATATACCTTCAAATACAGTTTCAGAGCTAAGCAAGCTCTTATTTCTGACAATTTTGTTGACTATTGAAGATTCAATCTCATCACCAAGATATATGCCATCTGCATAAGGATCAGGTGATGTAAACTCATTATCACTACAGCCGGATTTTATCACGGATACTTTAGCCGTTTCCGCATCAACATCAATAACTTCATATTGTGGCCAATATGCCAGATATACCCAGTGGTCATATACATATTCGTTCTTTTCCATTCGATAACTACTAGCCAAATCGTAGTGTAAACTCAGCACGGCCTTTTTCATAAATTTCTTCATTGCTTTTTTAGTGCTGATAATATCATTCAACACCGGAAACTCAATCTCATAATCCCAAATAATATCAACTGATGCAAGCTCACCATCGCATTTGTTTATAGCAATCAATACTTTTTGAGAAGGAACATCGAACCCATTTTCACATCTGGTATAGACATACTCATATTTTGAGCCAAAATCATAGCTCGAATCTGAATTTTCATTCACTTTAATATGCCCCTCTGAACCTGAGACCAATTCAAAAATAATCTTTTCAGCGTATTTCCGCATTTCTTCTCGTGATCCAAGTACATTTTCATCATCTTCATTATCACAGCGTTGATTCAAGAAATATGCACTACAGATATGACCATTTTTATCTATTTCGGTCTCAAGATTAGATGAGCGTGCTGCATCCGTCGTAGCTTTCCAATAAATATATTGCCCTTCGTTTTGTCCCTCGTCAATCCATTCTATTTCGTAATTATCTCCTAAACCAAGTGTTTCCTTAATCTTTTCAATAATATCAGCAGCAACAGTCGGCTCCGATGCCGCACAAACATTTGAAGGCTCAACAATCCCTAACATCAAACACAAACTGACTAATAAAACAAAAAGATATCGTCTTTTCATAAAACAACCACCACCTCATCATTTTATCAAACTTAATCCACAGAGAGAAAGTTTAAATAACTCCTCTCTCTGTGGATTAACAGTATACCACTATTGCAATCTCAAATCAATATCATTGATTCATGTTGTTTGTTTTTAATCATGCATTATTTGATGTAAATTCTGAGTTAGCAATTGAATAAACTCTATATTTGCCAGTGTTGCGTGTGTAACCGGTATCTCTAATCACACAGTTTGTATAACTACCATACAGTTGCAGACCCTCTATTTCCAATGCTTGTCCTGAAAAATTAGTTGTATTTGTGACCGTAGCATTATATGTCCAAGAAAGAGAATATGTTTTAGTATTAGAATTAATACTACCCGTTATATATGCTATCTTCGGAATATCGCCCTCATGACCACCACTAATTTTCAAGGTTAAATCATTTGCTATTTCAATCCCTTGAAATGAGCCATTAGGCATATATGCACTAGTGGATATCTGCTGACAGCTACCAAGAAAACATGCAGTTACCGAGTCACTGTTACAATATGCATATTTAACATTTTGGTTTTCCAGTGTGTTAAAAACAGAATTAATCATTCCCATATCGTAAACACTATATTGCACATCACCTATAGTGTTTTTCATCCAAATAACGAGTTTTGACAAATCATTTGAAACAGCCGCATCAACTCTTTTTGCTGTTCCATAAGCGGTATTATTCTTGTTTGCATAGGTAATACCAGCCAATCTTGGAATATCTGTATATGATACTGTCGTACCAGCAGAATATGTTAACCGTCCGATTTGTAAAGACCAATTATAACAAATGTCTGTATTATCAGGACCTGGTTCATAATATGAACTATTAGCTTTGCAACCAATTATAAATCTTGGGCTACCAGATGAATTATTTCCAATATAATCCAATGTTTGCCCATGACCAAAATTAGTCAAAGTCATGTAATCACTTACAGTAGCTTCTTTTGTTGTTTCATTTATAGTGCACCTTGATAATCGTGTGTCGCTACCTTCTCGTTGTGTAATAAACAGATATCCATTTGCTATACATGCCGTCTGTACTGCCGTAGTCGCTGTAAGGCCTTTAATCGTATATTTCAAGGTTGCCGGCACATTGATTGCCATAGTGGATCTCAGAGCCTCAGTTTCACTATTGCTAGGAACTATTAAATTCGGGTGCTGTTCAGAGAACTTAATATAATCATCATACGAGACAAAATCATCCCCATCTAATAAACTGGGAGCGCCATCATCAATATGCGAATCCAAATAATAATCACTGTCATCAATTGATTCGCTTTCGAACGCTTTTACCTCTTTTTCAAATTTTAAATTACCAAATACTAAAACCGTAATAATACTAAGAGTCAATATCTTTACCATAATTTTCATAACAAAATCCTCCTAACTTAATATGGTACCAACACCAAGGTAAACAAAATTAATAATATGTGCACATACCTCAAGATAATACTCCCTTGTACTTCGTTCATATCATCTTGCATATAAATATATCATATTACTTTATATTTGTCAACACATTATTTTGATCGCCGTATTATTTTGTGTATGGTATTAGTAACAAAATAACAGGGCGGAAACCCTGTTATTTTTTTCAGTCTTCTGTTATAATGTGATCTATATCGTTTATGGGCATATCAAATATAAACTCATCATTTTTCCATTTAAGGTTGCCACTATCATCTACTTCATAGACATTAGTAAGAATATTGTTAACATTAGATGTTGCATTAGATACTACCATTCGTTCAAGTTCCACGCTTATTACTATAACCGAAATGACAATAGTCAGCACAAATACTAAACTCCTAATAATACGATTAACCGCTATCCTTCTTAAGACAGGCTCAATGCATATACTTTCAAAATATTCTCTAACAATCCTATTTGGTTCCCCGAATACAGCTACGATATCATCAATACATACATCTCTATAACTTTGAAACCAGTCAATTATACATTTCTTCTTATATTCGATAAAAGCCTTTTCTTGTCTTCCCATTATAGGGAATAATGCTTCTGACATTCTGATGTATTCATCATAAGGATTATTCTTTACTTTATAAAATACCATAAACTATATAGTCACCTCATTCAATAAAACTCACCATTTGCACTACATGTTAAAGAAACATTCATTGTTTCACGAATAAAAACGGCACCTGAGCGAACTTGAAGAATTTGTTATCGACCATCCTCCTGAATAAACATAAGTTGTCACAGAATCACTCAAGCACGAAGATGTAGTCCCATCATAAGTAAATGTTCCCTTCACCTTTACAGCCCACTCTGCAACACCAGCTGAGGAATAAAAAGTTTTCTTTTTACTTTTTGTAACTTGCGAACGATTGTTTTCAGTAATGTTTTCAATCGTCGTAATAACAAATCCACCATTTTCCAGATACTCGATAGACAAAATCTGCTCATCACCATCATTTCTACTAACAGTACCGGCTTTACTCTCCGTTCCTTTAGCTAATGTTAGAATCATTGATACTATCACTATTAATGCTACTAATTTTTTCATCTTCATCATATTCTTCCTCATCTAATATTTCTTCAACTATAAATCCATTAGTTTCTACGCATTGTTCAACATATGTTTCTGCCCTACCCTTAATCCTGATAATTCCTATCAAACAATAAATCCCTGCAAGTAGTATAATCGTACAGCATACTATAAATGAAACAAATTTATATTTATCTGCTTTAAGAATACCATAGCAATCTTCTATATCGATACTGTCATAATATCCCATTACTATTTCTTCTGGCTGTCCGAATTCACGGATTATCTCTTCTTCAGAATTAGGTGGGGAGCTGTAAAATCTCTCAGCTATATTGTGGCTCAACCACTTGATGTACTCCTTCTCTTCCTTCCTCATCACTGGAAAGAGTAACTTCACTTTCCGAATATAGTTCCTTGTCATCCTGTCCATCAGGCTCAACCTCCCAACCTTCAAGTTTTTCCAAATGTCCCAAAAAGCTCGTTATGCCATCATATGCCTGGCGATACTGTTCCTCAAGACTTTCCAGATATGAAAAACCTTTGGGTTCCAGATGATAATACACTCGCCTTCTCTTACGACCTACTAATTTACTATATTCGGTTATGATGTTGTCATTCTCCAACTTATACGCTGATGTATATATAGTATTCGGTGAGATTACTAACTTTCCTCCCGAAAAATCCTCTATCATTTTCATAATATCATATACATAAGCATCACCCTTACGCAGTATGGATAGGAATAACAGCTCTGTAAAGCCTGTTACAAAATAATTTTTATTTACCATGGTGTCTCCTCGCATGTTACAAATTGGTATATGCACATATATTATCAGATTATCAGATTTTGGTTACTTGTACTTCGTTCCCATCATCTTCGCTCTCAATATATCACTTTCTTCTACTTTTGTCAATACATTATTTTGGTTTCCGTAATATTCTTCCTGTCATTATTCTGTGCTTTCATATTCTTATAAAATACCCTTAAATAAAAGACTATATTCAAAGCTCTACAAATCGTGCCAAAACGCTTCAACCACCTGGCTATTACAACATAAGAAATCCTCTTGCCCATCAAAATCTGCTTGACAAAAAGTATATAGAAGTATATATTTGATTCAAAAGTATATAAGAGTATATATCTGCTCTGCAAGTATATAAAAGTATATAAATGGAAATCAAGTATATAGATTTGATGGAGGACTTGTATGGATAGAAATCCTTTTGCAATTAATTTTGGTAAATTACCTACACAGTATATAGATAGAGCCATTCTCACAGATGGTATTTTAGACGAATTGTTAGCAGATGATGCACAGAATCCATGTTTCATGTTATAAACAAACAAGCTCATATATGGTGGTTCCATATATGAGCTCAAGGTTTACCTGAGTGTCCAAAATCAGGGTTTATTGACTTTGGGTTCGTGTCCTTGACAAAGGGAGTAATTTAAGGGTCAGCCCCTCAAGACTGACCCTCAACAAGTTTGGCAAACCCTCAAAAAGTTTGATTATCCCTCCCTAAACCGTAAATCCATCAACAAGTTTGATTATCCTTTGATTGTCCTATTATCAGCTTATTTTCTAACTCACAGTATTTTTCCAACAAGAAAAAAATATTTGCAATTAAAGGAGCTGATAACGAATTTAACTGATTCGCAAAGAAAAAAGACCTCGTAATAGTATCTAAAAATGAATCATTATGAAAAGTATTAGGCAGGCAATAATTCCTGTCCTTCTCTTCTCCATGCAAACGAACAAATCCCAAAAACAACTCCCACGCACTCATAAAAGCCAACTGCTCATTTATTCTTGAAGCATTGGATAATTCAAATCCATTATCTGACTTTATACTCCCACTCAAGAGTCTTACCTTTATAATTGCCACCGTCATACAAGCACAAACTTTGTGTCTATCAAGCAATGTCTTTTTATCAATGCTGTCTTTCTCATACAGAATCCTTAGCATCGTTTTTTGATTAAGGTATTCCTCATACAGCGAATCCGGGTTATCACAAAATCTAAACTGGGTATGCTTCTCCACCAGACGTGATGCCAAAACCCTTACTACTTTGTTATAGAACTCCGTAAAATCATTTTTATTCATAAACTTTTATCCTTAACTCGTCAGTTATCTCCACCTTCTTAATAGCTTTAGCCACATCAAAATCGCTGTTCAGATCGCAACCTGTACCCACTAAGTCAAATGTGCTAAAATCATCGAGTATATTGCCAAATGAAAAACTTATTCTTTCTATCTTATCAACATACATTTTTTTTACAAAAATATTCCAAGCAAAGCATAACACCATTATAAAAATTACAAAACTGATAGCTATAATAATATCTTTTGTCATTTTTCCACCTCAGAGCCGTTCTCTCTCAAAACATTCCGCCTATAATCGTTATACACAAAAACTAAAGGAAGTGTTACGAGGAATACGGCAAATAGCTTAAACCATATGGATTGCATACAATCATACAACTCCAAAATTGCAATAATAGATACAATAACCGCAACAATCGAAAACAATACTATCGCTATCGCCTCTCTCTTGATCAGCTTATCATTTTTTGTATTATCCGAATATTGATAAAAATCATATGTGTTATTAATAGCTTGAATCAAAATAGTTATATAGCATGATTTATAATCGTATACAGATGCAAATATACTAATACCAAATGTAAGTAATAATACAAAAAACTTAGTTAATGCTTCTCTTGAAGAGGAATAAAAATACTCCTTTTTTTCACCACTCTCCAATTTTTTAACCCGCCTATGCATTAAATCTATAATATACCATTATATCTTATCATTATAAATAGTGCAAGCTTTTTTTGAATTTTCCAACAAAATTTTCAAAAAATATCAACTAAATCAGTAAAACCCATGTACTGTCAACATGCACACCACTCATGCAGATAGCCTCTCTCTCCTTCGTAACTTATTTCTATTTATCTATCAATACCTAACCTTTCCCTCGGCCACTTTCTTCAAATGCTCCCCATATGGACTCTTCCCATACGCTTTGGCACTCTCCATAAGCTTCTCTTTACCTATAAACCCATTTATAAAAGCAATCTCCTCCGGCGCGGATATTGTTATACCCTGACGAGACTGTACCATCTCAACAAAATTTGCTGCCTCTAACAGACTGCCCCTCGTACCGGTATCGAGCCATGCAAAACCACGCCCTAAAAGCTTAACATCGAGTAGACCGTCGTCCAAATACATCTCATTCAGTGAAGTAATCTCAAGCTCCCCACGTGCTGAAGGTTTGACCTGATTAGCTCTCTTACTCACTCCTGCCGGGTAGAAATACAAACCGGTCACCGCATAATTCGATTTAGGCTCCTTCGGCTTTTCTTCTATACTCGTAGCCACACCATTCTCATCAAAGGCAACCACTCCGAATCTTTCCGGATTATTTACATAGTAGCCAAACACCGTAGCTCTGCCGTTATATTCAGCATTCTTAACCGCAGCCTTAAGCATCGACCTGAACCCATTTCCGTAAAAGATATTGTCACCTAAAACCATGGCTCCGGCTTCATTCCCCAAGAACTACTCGCCCAGTATAAATGCCTGTGCCAGACCATTCGGACTCGGCTGCACCTTATACGAAAGAGAAATGCCAAACTGGTTGCCATCACCAAATAGAGCCTCAAACCTCGGTGTATCGTCAGGAGTGCTAATGATAAGTATTTCTCTAATCCCCGCAAGCATAAGAGTAGATAACGGATAATATATCATCGGCTTACCAGTAAAAAGTTAAGGAGTTTTCACATGGCTAACCTATCTGAGGAACAACTTAGGAATCTTAATAAAGAGGCACTTATCATCATAGTGTCTGCTTTGCAGTCCCAGTTAGATGCCATGTAGTCACAGCTTGATTCAGCAGATGCCATGCTCGCCGAGAACAACAAGCAGATAAACCTCTTAACTGAACAGATCCGTATCATGAACCAGCGGCATTTCGGTAAAAAATCCGAAAGTGACCTGAACGGTATCGATGGTCAGATGTCCCTTTTTGATTCCTTTAATGAAGCTGAGGTTTTAAGCAAGCCATCTATGCCGGAACCCGATATCACCGAAGTGGTTATCAGTTCTTATAAGCGTTCAAAAGCTACAGGAAACACGCGAGGCTGACCTTGAGAATCTTCCTACCCGTATATTCGAGCATACCCTTTCCAGGGAAGAACTCGAGCAGAAATTCCCGGAAGGTTATAAAGAGCTTCCTCCGGAAGTTTACAAGCGTCTTCACATAATCCCTGAAACCTTCATGGCTGACGAGCACCGCGTTCATGTTTATGCATCAAAGAACAATGACGGCACTATCATAAAAGCTGCACGCCCGGTCGATCTCTTCAGGAACAGCATAGCTACGCCTGCTCTTGTCGCTTCTATCCTGAACGGCAAATATGTCAATGCCCTTCCATTGGAGAGGCAGTCCAGAACATTTAAGATAAACGGCATCAACCTGTCTTCAAACACGATGGCCAACTGGGTGATCAACAGCTCTGATACATATCTGTCACTTATGTATGAGCGTCTGCACAGGCTCATATACGAAAGCAAGGTCATCCATGCAGACGAAACACCTACAAAGGTCATGCGTATAGATGGCAAAAAAGTTTCAGGCGGCAAGAAGACATATATGTGGGTATACCGCAACAGACCACTGAAAAACATCCATCCCATAGTCCTGTTCGACTGGCAGCCTTCAAGGCGGGCTGACCATCCAAGGGAGTTCCTTAAGAACTTCTCCGGGACCGTGGTCACGGACGGATATCAGGTCTACCATACACTCGATAAAGAACGAGCGGA
>Ga0310691_10006524_pt1 | contig 12406 bp, 9 predicted proteins | sample 176DNAGHGlowgp2_FD_203887 | JGI IMG/M metagenome (GOLD analysis project Ga0310691, IMG submission 203887) | Sheep rumen microbial communities from Palmerston North, Manawatu-Wanganui, New Zealand - 1766 DNA GHGlow gp2 (v2) (version 2) | ecosystem: Host-associated > Mammals > Digestive system >... | reverse complement strand
TGGGTTCTAATAATATAGAGTCAACCAGCAAGTGCAAGTTTGTTGCAAAGTTAGGCAGAATTGAAGGATTGAAGAATTGAAGGATTGAAGAATTGAAGGATTGAAGAATTCTTTGCAAAGCAAAGCGTCGCAAGCGCCGAGCGGAAGGATTGAAGAATTGAAGGTAACTTTCTTCCTCCCCCACGGGGAGGGTAGGGAGGGGCTTTGGACAGGGGCCCTAATCGGAAAAATCGAACAATGTTTGAAGTGTAAAGTTTTCTTAATTTGCAGTAAAAGCTATCAAATTACAGTGTAAAAGCTATCGTTTTAGATCGTAAAAGGTATCGTTTTACACTGCAAAAGCTATGCTTTTACAACGTAAAAAGGCATGTTTTACCTCAGAAATAGCGGTAAATCATGCCTTTTTCTCAGTCTTGTCGGTTTTCTGAAAAATGCCCATCGTCAAAAAAGCGGTTTGCAGCCCCGCTACTGCATTGTACCCCTTTTATGGGGTATGTGCCCACTGAAGGCGAAAAACCCGCTCAGAAATGAGTTTTCTTAGGAGCGGAAAAATGGAATAGAAAAAAAATGAAGAATTGAAGAATGGAAGGATGGAAGAATTCTTTGCTTGACAAAGAAGCGCCGAGCGGAAAAGTTGAAGGACTGAAGAATTGAAGCAATCCTTCCATTTTTCCATCCTTCAACTTTTCAATCTTTTAATTTTTCAATTAAAATTTTGTGGTTTCAAGAAAGTTTTTGTAACTTTGCAAACGGAACAAACCACAAGCGACTATATGGATAATAACGAACGCTACATAAACCCTTATACCGATTTCGGTTTCAAGAAACTGTTCGGTACTGAGATGAACAAGGACTTGCTCATCAGTTTCCTCAATGCACTCTTTCAGGGAGAGAAGAGCGAGATAACCGATATACAGTATCTGAACGGCGAGAACCTCGGCGACGGCTACGGAGACCGCCGTGCTATCTTCGATGTCTATTGCACGTCGGTCGATGGCAGCCGCTTCATCGTAGAGATGCAGAAGGCAGAGCAGGAATATTTCAAGGACCGCAGCCTGTATTACTCCACCGCCGCCATCCGTGAGCAGGCACCAAAGGGCAAGTGGGACTATCACCTTGACGAGGTATATACCATCGGCGTGCTTAACTTCGTTTTCGCTAACGACGAGTACCCGGCCGACAGTTACCGCCATGAGATAAAACTCAAAGATGTAGAGGACAATCACGTATTCTACGACAAACTGACCTTCGTTTATCTTGAGATGCCGAAGTTCAACAAACGCGAGGATGAACTCGTCACGATGCTTGACAAGTGGATGTTCGCCATCCGCAACCTCGCTGGACTTCTTGACCGTCCGCTGGCATTGCAGGACAGGGTATTTACCAAACTCTTCGAGCAGGCTGAGATAGCGAAGTACAACCCGGCGGAGCGCCGTATGTACGAGGAGAGCCGCAAGGAATACTGGGATTATACGAGTACGTTGCAGACAGCGGAGAAGAAAGGCCGTGCGGAAGGTCGTGCAGAAGGCCGTGCAGAAGGCCGTGCAGAAGGCCGTGCGGAAGGTCGTGCGGAGGAAAAACGTGATACCGCTCGAAAGTTGAAGGCGATGGGCGTGCTTTCTGAAGAACAGATAGCTGCTGCTACAGGACTGACGATTGACGAAATAAAGAGTTTGTAATATGTCTGTTTGTGACCATAAAGCCCAGTATGCCCATAAAACCTATTAAGCAGGTAACCATTGTCAAACCCATAATATAAAAAAATGTCTGAAATCCTTGCATCAGCAAGAATTTCAGACATTTCACATTTTACATATTAAAAATTTTGTAGTTTCAGGAAAAGTTTGTACCTTTGCAACTTAATGTCAGAAAACAAACACTTAACAAAATGATATTAAACAGAGAAATGGAGTGCATGGACCGCGAGTCCATGACCAAATTGCAGTCTGAGCGACTGATTGCTACGGTAAAGCGATGCTATGAGAACGTACCTTTCTATCGCAACAAGATGGATAAGAAAGGCGTAAAGCCTGAGGATATCCGTGGAATAGAGGACATTAACAAACTGCCTTTTACCACAAAGCACGACCTGCGCGATGCGTACCCCTTCGGACTTAATGCCGTACCGATGGACCAGATTACGCGTATTCACGCATCATCAGGCACTACGGGTAAGCCTGTAGTAGGCACATATACCAAAGGCGACCTCCAGCGTTGGGCTGAGGGTGCAGCACGCGTGCTTGCCGCTGGCGGCGTGACCAAGGGCGACGTGGTACAGGTTAGCTATGGCTACGGACTGTTTACCGGCGGACTGGGCGCACATGATGCAGCTGGCTATATCGGTGCAGTGCAGTTGCCTACATCTGCCGGTAATTCCACCAAGCAGATAATGCTGATGAAGGACTTCGGCACTGCTGCGCTCTGCTGTACTCCATCATACGCCCTGCACCTTGCAGAGGTGCTGGAGCACTCTGACGAAGTGAAACTTGAGGACCTGAAACTGCGTGTAGGTTTCTTCGGCGCAGAGCCTTGGACAGAAGGCATGCGTAAGGAACTGGAGCAGAAACTGCATATCAAGGCTATCGATATCTACGGACTGACAGAGATGTCAGGTCCTGGTGTAGGTGGTGAGTGTGAGTATCAGGACGGCACACACCTGTGGGAAGATATGTATTTCCCAGAGATTATCAATCCTGACACACTGGAGCCATGCGCACCAGGCGAGTTCGGCGAGCTTGTCTTCACGTCTCTCTGCAAGGAGGGCATGCCAATACTGCGCTACCGCACTCGTGACCTTACCCGTCTTATCTACGAGCCATGTCGCTGCGGACGTACCGCAGTGCGTATGGACAGGATACTCGGTCGTTCAGACGACATGATGATTATCCGCGGTGTCAACGTGTTCCCTACCCAGATAGAGGCATGCCTGACAGAGTTCCCTGCATTCAGCCCACACTACTTCATCACTGTGGACCGCAAGAACAACGAGGACACCTTCGACCTCGACGTAGAGTTGAACACAGAGTACTTCTCACCAAACCCAGCCAAGCAGATGCCATTCATCAAGCCACTCTACGACCGCATCGTATCAATGGTAGGCATCAAGCCAAATATTCACATCAAGGATCCAGGCTCAATACAACGCTCTATCGGCAAGCAGAAGCACGTTAACGACAAGCGTAATTTCAGAGACTAAGAAGAAATGAATACTCCTTTAGATTATGATATAGTCACCGGTGCCATAAACGAAATGGGACTCGGTGACTTCTCACAGGCTACCATACGCGACCTGCAGGGACTGTCACAGACTCTTGAGAAGAAAACCGGACAGCAGGTGATACACCTCGAGATGGGTGTGCCAGGACTGAAACCTTCAGAGATAGCACTGAAGGCAGAGCAGGAGGCGCTGGCTAACGGATGCGCCACAATGTATCCGCCAAACGGCGGCATACCACGCATCAAGAAGGCTGCGTCAGAGTTTGTCAAGGCCTTCATAGGCGTGGACATAGAGCCTCTTTGCTGCATACCAACAACAGGTTCCATGCAGGGTACCTTCGCTACGTTCATGGCAATATATCACGCCATGAAGGGTACAGGCAAGGACACCGTACTGCTCATACAGCCGGGATTCCCTGTGCAGACGACACAGTGTGACGTCATCGGACTGAAGCACGTAGGCCTCGACATTCACGGCTATCGTGGTGATGCGCTCATCGCAAAACTTGACGAGATGCTGTCTGCAGGCAACATCAACTCTATCGTCTATTCCAACCCTAACAACCCTTCATGGGTATGTTTCACAGAGGAAGAGCTGAAGGGCATAGGCGAACTGGCTACAAAGTATGACGTGCTGATACTCGAAGATCTGGCATACTTCGCAATGGACTTCCGTCGCGACCTCTCACATCCTTATGAGGCTCCATACCAAGCTACGGTGGCGCAATATACCGATAACTACGTACTGTGGGTATCAGGCTCAAAGGCCTTCTCGTATGCCGGACAGCGCATAGGCGTGACGTGCATCAGCAACAAGCTCTATCATCGCGTATATGAGCCATTGCAGCAGGACTTCGGCGTGGGCGAGTTTGGTAACTTCTTCTGCAACCGACTGATGTACACCCTGTCAAGTGGCAGCACACATAGCGTGCAGCACGCCATGGCGGCATTGATGGAGGCTGCATGCGAGGGACGCTATAACTTCCTCGATGACGTGAAGGAATATGGACGTCGTGCCAAGTTCTTGAAAGACGTACTGCTTGCCAACGACTTCTATCTCGTCTATGACAACGATATGGGCGCCCCACTGGCAGACGGCTTCTACTTCACGGTGCAGTATCCAGGCATGAACGACCTTGAGCTGACTCGCGAACTGATGTACTACGGCATTGCCGTATTCCCGCTTGACACCATGGGCTCCACCCAGCAGGGCGTGCGCATCTGCACATCGTTCTTCCAGAAAGAACAGGAACCTCTGTTCAAGGAACGCATAGAATTGTTCAAGCAGAACCATTAAACATACCCTGATTTTCCCTGACAGGGAGAGAAACCCTAAACGAGTAAACGACCAATGAAAGTCGCCCTTATTCAAACAGATATAAAGTGGTCTGACCCTTCTGCCAATTGCCAAGAGGCTGAGCGCCTCATGGAACAGGCAGAGAGGTCAGACCTCTATGTTTTACCCGAGATGTGGACCACAGGCTTTGCCACAGAGCCGGAAGGCGTGGCAGAGATAGCCGATGATGAGCAAGGACTCACCACCTCGTTTCGCTGGACGCGTCAGATGGCAATGAAGCATGACGCAGCCATAGCGGGTTCGGTAGCCACAAAGATGCCCGACGGCACCTTTCGTAACCGCTTCTTATTTGTCACGCCCGACGATGTGGAGCATTACGACAAGCGCCACCTCTTTACTTATGGTGGCGAGAACAGGCACTATAAAGCCGGCGAGAGACGCACCATAGTGGAATGGCGCGGCGTGCGCTTCCTGTTGCAGGTGTGTTATGACTTGCGCTTCCCTGTATTCTCACGCAACAAAAGTGACTATGACGTGGCACTGTATGTAGCCAATTGGCCGGAGAGTCGCCGTCGTGTATGGGATGCCCTGCTGACGGCACGTGCTATTGAAAACCAATGCTACGTAATAGGTGTAAACCGCGTAGGCGACGACCTGCAGTGCCATTACAATGGAGGCTCTGCGGTAATTGACGCCTATGGTCGCACCGTAGTGGCAGCAGATGACGAAGCACAGCAGATTGTCACTGCAACCCTCGACATGGACAAGCTGCATTCGTTCAGGAAAAAATTCCCCGTGCTTGATGACGGGGACCCGTTTAGTATTGAATAATCTTAACTTAAATAAAATAATTTGATGAGTATAAAAAACACAATATATTCAGTCTTGGCTATAACGGCATTGACGGCATGTTCGCATGACGTCTTTGATGAAAGCCAATACATGGCACACGTCGTCAGGTTGAATGCAGTTTCGCTTGACGGAGAGTTGGAATATCCTATTAACCTGTATGCCTATGGGCAGTCGGGGATGATAGAGAAGCAGACCACGTTGGAATCCGCTGCGGATGATGCATCGTTTGAGTTACTGTCCGGTGAACATACCGTTGCCGCGGTAAGTGGAAGCCTGGATTTTACGAAAGGCTATACTGACAGTCCGTTGATGATAGGCAAGCAAGTCGTAGAGATGGGTAAGGAAGATCAGACTGTCGCGCTGGTACTGAAATATGCTGTTGCACAGGTGGATTTCACGCTTACCGATGTTCCTGAAAATGTGGAGAATGTCAGCGTGACTTTAAAACCACTATATGGAAATATATCACCGCTTGCAGAATATAGTGGTACGGCAACGGTTGAATTGAATTGTAACAAATATGATGATGGTACGTGGCGAACAGATACAGTGTATGTACTGCCTACTGCAGGTGAGAGTACGGAGATAACCATTAGTCATATAAATTCGTCGGATGGAGGTGAGAAGAATGTCAAGGTGAATACCTATGTATATCCAGCTTCGCTAAAAGCATCTACACCGTATCATTTCAAAGGCTCATATCAATCGGGTATTAATTTCTCGAAGTTGTCCATGACACTTTCTACCGAAGGATGGGGAGACGCAGAAGATGTTTCTTTTAACTTCGGTCCAGGCGCAGAGGAAGGCGACGTGATGTTGGATGGTGATATATATGTAACAGAATTGCCTACAGCTTGCTCAGTATGGGACGGACATGTCGTAGCAACGATAGACGAAGAAGGCAATGCTCTGTTGTTTAGTTTGAAAGAATGGGGATCTGTATCTAATATAGAAAGTCTGTCTTCTGAAATTCAGTCATATACAGAAGGAACTATTGCAGGTTGGACTGTCCCAACTGAAAACCAAGCAGATTGTTTGTTGAAAAATTATTTTAATAACAAATCAGCTTTTGTCCAAGCATTAAAGGATGCCAATGGAACAAAAGTGACACTTCTTAAAGATGACTATATTTATTATTTATGCCAAAATGGAGATAAAATATATAGTTTTGGTATAAATAAGATAAAAGATATTGATAGCAACTTGCATCCACTCCGCCTCGTAAAAGCTGTACATTTTATAAAAAAATAATTGGTATTACATGGCTTGATTCCTGATATGACTGGAAATTATACGAAGGCGAATTGTTAAATGTTTGTAAAAAATACGCATATTCAACATTATAAAAGATAATGTTTTGTGTATTTGGAAAATATTTAGTAATTTTGCAGCCGATTTAGTCCGTATTGGGCTCGGTTAAGTGCCAGCAAGAGGTTGGACGCCCAGCGGAGAAACCCAATTTTACAATAAAAAAAGCAATGTACGCAATTGTAGAAATTCAGGGTCAGCAGTTCAAGGCTGAGGAGGGCAAGAAGCTCTATGTACACCACATGAATGGTGTTGAGGAAGGCCAGGCTGTTGAGTTTGACAAGGTGCTGCTCGTAGATAACAACGGTGCAGTGACAGTAGGTGCGCCAACAGTTGACGGCGCAAAGGTAGTTTGTGAAGTAGTGAACCCACTCGTTAAGGGCGACAAGGTCATCGTTTTCAAGATGAAGCGTCGTAAGGACGAGCGCAAGCGCAACGGTTTCCGCGCTCAGTTCACTGAAGTAGTAATCAAATCAGTAGTAGCTTAAAACCAAAGGAGGACTAAGAAATGGCACATAAGAAAGGTGTAGGTAGTTCTAAGAACGGACGTGAATCAGCTTCACAGCGACTTGGTATTAAGATTTTCGGTGGACAGAAGGTTGTCGCAGGCAACATCATCGTTCGCCAGCGTGGTAATAAGCACTTCCCAGGTGCAGGTGTTGCACAGGGTAAGGACGACACTCTCTACGCACTTGTTGACGGTACTGTAAACTTCCACAAGGGTAAGTTCGACAAGAGTGTTGTGTCTGTAATACCAGCTGAGGCTTAATCATAGTCACACTAACTATAGTCCATGGGACCCCAAACACCCCAATGACTCAAAACTTATAAAAATAAAACTTATTCCAAACACTATAAGAAGGACAGTGAGTGATCACAGTCCTTCTTCTTTTTTTTTATTACATTTGCTCGTTCAGTTTTTCATTATTTTAAAGGCTAATTCTTTGCGAGACCTCCACGAAGTGCCTGAGCACCTATGGAGTGTAAGAAAGCGTCATCGTTCAGCATTATGTGATGCTTTGCTTGACAAAGAAAATGTCGAGTGATTATAATTTGTTTCAAAAGGAAGTCTGTTACAGCGTTTATTTTCGTTGAATTAACGTTATTATTATGCATTATTCAAAAAAAAACTACGAAAACATTTGGTAGTTTCAAAAAAAAGTAGTACCTTTGCACTCGCAAATAAGAAAACGGCTTGTTTGACGGCTCCTTAGCTCAACTGAATAGAGCATCTGACTACGGATCAGAAGGTTGCAGGTTTGAATCCTGCAGGAGTCACTTTTAAACTGCAATATGCAGGAGTCACAAGCTCGCGCGAATATTCTTATTTTTGGTTTGGCTCCTTAGCTCAACTGAATAGAGCATCTGACTACGGATCAGAAGGTTGCAGGTTTGAATCCTGCAGGAGTCACAAAAAAGGACGAAGATATCTTCGTCCTTTTTTTGTGTCTTATGAAGTCGGGGGATACTCTAACGGACGAAAGTGCGGGTCTGTGAAATTGACATTTTGAAAGTTCTTACTATGTATGACTTTGCAAAGTGTCAAAATGAAAAGTGTCGTCAGCAGACTCAAAATAGAGTTGCTGACGGCACTTTTTTAGGTCTGTTTAGGGACAAGCACCGCATTTATGATGTCAAAGCATACCTTTTACGATGTAATATGATAGCTTTTACAATCTAAAAGCTATGCTTTTATAACGCAAAACGATAGCTTTCACAACGTAAAATGATAGCTTTTACGACGTAAAACGTATGCTTTTACAATTCAAGAAAAATCCCGTTGCTGATTATCAGTAAGTTACAAATAGTGAAATTTTGCCCGATTTTCAAAACAATTTCCCGTCGCAGGATTTTATCGCAAGGAAATCGAGGTTGCAAAAATCAAAGTGTAAGGAAAATATTCTAAATAACGACAAAATGTCATCAGCTTCGAAATTCTATTCAATTCGTTTCTAATATCTCCACAACAACGGATCGTGATTTTTTTTCTAACACACGCTCGGTGACGCATTCTTCTATGGAAACGTTATATTTAGAACACTAATAACTCGAATAACTCGAATGTTTTAAACAACGGATTAAGACCGATTTCACAAATTAAATATTATAAAAAAATTGCCATAATACACCATAATTTCCATAATAATTATTTTAATTATGACCAATTATGATAATTATGATAATTTGTTTCCAATATCAAGTTTGTAGAATCTGCATTCATCCGCAAAATCTGTGGTCACAAAGAAACCTGTGGTCATTTTCGTGTATATGTAACTTGTAATGCTGTGCATTTAACTGTGCAGTGTTCGGTTGTGCTCGCACACAGTATCTTTGTTCAAATTTTTTCGTGATTTTCTTTGTTTGTTTCAGAAATAATTCTTACCTTTGCCCTTGAAAACAGTTAGCCCATGGGTTGGGCTGTGTTTTCAAGACATATTGGTTTGATGCGCATACGGCAATGCCTCGTGAAGGCACCACCGCCATGACATCAAGAAAAGACGTTACGAAACGTTAGTCTTCTGTAACTGAAAGTCTGGTAAACTTTTTAAAACTATAAGAAGATAGCGCAATCGGAACGTCCACGTGGGTGATTTTATATCACGATAGCCACCTTTTATATATTGTTGTATATAATAAGGTGTTGTACTCGTATATAATATCTCATGACGTGGGCTAACTGGTTGCTTATCCTTATAGTTTGGGTTTTACCAGAGCCTCAGTTACGGGATAAGCGAGAGTACAGCACCCACGTCTTTTTCATTCCTAAAAATCTTTATTAACCGCTGAGTATGGGGGGCTGCAGGCATAGAATGTTTATAATCATGAAGCACTATTACCTATCCTTCTTTATTGCCACTCTAATGAGTATGGCTTGTAATATGGCATCCGCACACGATATAGCGGTAGCAAATAGTAATGGTAAAACTATCTATTACAACTATAACAGTGATGGCACTTCTGTTTCTGTTACATACCAGGGAAAATACAATAGTACTTATCTCAATGAGTACACAGGAGATGTTGTCATTCCTGAAACCATCACATATAGTGGTAAGACTTACAGTGTGACCAGCATCGGCTCTTATGCGTTCTCTGGCTGCAGCATCCTGACATCGGTGACTATCCCCAACAGCGTGACCAGCATCGGCTTTTATGCGTTCTCTGGCTGCAGCGGTCTGACCTCTGTGACCATCCCTAACAGTGTGACCAGCATCGGTGTTTCTGCGTTCGAAGGCTGCAGCGGTCTGACAAAAGTTATTGTGCCAGATATAAAGAATTGGTGCAGTATTAAATTTGTCTATGTTAAAGATAATCCGCTGTACTATGCACATCATCTTTATAGTGATGAGAATACGGAGATAACGGAACTTTTCATACCAGATGGTGTGACCAGCATCGGCTCTTTAGCGTTCATTGGCTGCAGCGGCCTGACCTCTGTATCCATCGGCAACTGCGTGACCAGCATCGACGATAGTGCGTTCTCTGGATGTAACAGTCTGACAGAGATAAAGGTAGACAATGGTAACAGCGTATATGACTCGCGCAATGATTGCAATGCCATAATAGAAACTTCATCAAATACAATCATTGCAGGGTGTAAGAACACTATTATTCCTGACGATGTGACCAGCATCGGCTCTTATGCGTTCTCTGGCTGCAGCGGCCTGACCTCTGTGACCATCCCTAACAGTGTGACCAGCATCGGCTCTTATGCGTTCGAAGGCTGCAGCGGTCTGACCTCTGTGACCATCCCTAACAGTGTGACCAGCATCGGCTCTTATGCGTTCGAAGGCTGCAGCGGTCTGACCTCTGTGACCATCCCTAACAGTGTGACCAGCATCGGCAATAGGGCGTTCTATTACTGTAGCGGCTTGGAAAAAGTTTGTGCAGATATAAAGAATTGGTGCAGTATCAAGTTTGATAATTCAGATGCCAATCCGCTGTACTACGCACATCATCTTTATAGCGATGAAAATACGGAGATAACAGAACTCATTATTCCTGATGACATAACCAGCATCCCCAATTATGTATTCTCTGGCTGCAGCGGCTTGACCTCGGTGACCATCCCCAACAGCGTGACCAGCATCGGCTATCAAGCGTTCTATGGGTGCAGCGGGCTGACCTCGGTGACCATCCCTAACAGCGTGACAAGCATCGGCTCTTTTGCGTTCGAAGGCTGCAGCGGCCTGACCTCTGTGACCATCCCTAACAGTGTGACCAACATAGGTTCTTATGCATTCCGATACTGTAGTGGTCTGACCTCGGTAACCATTGGAAACAGTGTGACCAGCATCGGTTCTTATGCGTTCGAGAAATGCAGTAGTCTGAAATCAATAACATGGAATGCTAAGAACTATCCTGCATTCACTAGTTATGTTGACGGTCCATTCTATAAAATTAGAACTCAGATATCTGAGTTTATTATAGATGATGAAGGGACAAATATACCGTCTTACTTGTGTTACGATATGAACAATCTTGAATTTCTCATATCACGATCCATTTTGCCTATTCAATCTGTGAGCAACGTAGGCCTCAAGACATCAACGAAGATAGTCGTACCAGAAGAAAGCTTGGATGATTACAAAAAGGCATGGCTGGAGTATTACAGACCAGATGTATATACCTATCTGCCGATACCGTCAGGTGGAGTGATGTTTACAGAGAAAGCAACCCTCGACAACTATACTGCAGCAATGCAGAATATAGACAAGTCAACAATCACTTCGGTATGCTTCTACGACAGCATAGACACTAATCTCACGGTGGAGAAGATTCAGGAAGGAATGAACCCTAATTGCCTATACTACTATTACTCAGACAACGGTCTGCAAGGCAAGAACCTCGTAAACTTAGCTAGTTACAATGCAGAAAATGTCACACTAAGCGACGGTGGACCATTCAGATGTATTATGCCGTTCCAAGCGAAAAAAGCGTCGTTCACGTTTGCTCCGCAGATATGGGCTGATGGAAAAGGCGGTTGGACAGCACTCTGCCTGCCGTTTGAAGTATCTGCCTTTAAGGCGAGTGAGAGCGGTTATATATTACCGATATTACTCGGGGCTTACGGTGATTTCTGGCTGCGACAGTTTATAGGCGCATCAAGCAAAGCTTTGTACTTCTCATCTACCCTCGATGGTACGATGAAGGCTAATACTCCTTACCTGCTGGCGTTCCCTGGCTCTGTTATGGGCAATGGACACCTGCAGGGACAGACCATCAGTTTCCTTGGAAAGAACGTAGAGTTTGCGTCTGATGCCACGGCAGAGGTGCAGCGCAACGACAAGGTGTTTGTAGGCAATTATGACAACGTAGCTGATGACACAAGCGGTTGGATACTGAACAGCACTGGCAGTGACCTTATCGCAAGTTCGGTGGTTGGCGACAAGCCGTTCCGTGCTTATTTCCGCACCGAGGATGACTTCGAAGACTTCAATGCCGCCAAGACACTCAACATCAGTTTCGTGGAAGATGAGGAAACTGCAATCAGGGAGATAAACGAAGACCGAGACGCTGAGAATGATCTCAACATCTACAGCATTGACGGAACGTTGATACGCAAGGCAGGAAACACCTCAGACAGTCTCAAAGGTCTGAAGAAAGGAACATATATTATTAACCATAAAAAAGTGATGATACGATGATGAATGTCAGAAGAACAAAGACAGCACTGCTGTGGTTGTTGCTTCTGACATCCACGGCAACGTTTGCACAGTCTGACGGTCACTT
>Ga0310691_10006523_pt1 | contig 12407 bp, 6 predicted proteins | sample 176DNAGHGlowgp2_FD_203887 | JGI IMG/M metagenome (GOLD analysis project Ga0310691, IMG submission 203887) | Sheep rumen microbial communities from Palmerston North, Manawatu-Wanganui, New Zealand - 1766 DNA GHGlow gp2 (v2) (version 2) | ecosystem: Host-associated > Mammals > Digestive system >... | reverse complement strand
AATATTTTTTAAACGTCGAAGATTAAAAGTTTTTTGAGTAACTTTTTTACAAAAAAGTTACTATTTTAAAAATTTAAAATAAATAATTTTTTACATGAAGCACACCATGAACCACTCCTAAAATTTTTTAATGTTTAGTTTTTAATAGTAAGAAACAACTAACATTAATGCAATTTTAATTATATTTCTATGTTATTTTTAATATAAATTTTAATTTATTAGCAATAAAAAATAAAAAGAGCCTATAAATATATATTGAGTTTTATATCATATATTTAAAGATTTTCTAATTTTTTTTATATCTCCTTTAAAAAAAGCACATTTTTTACTTAAAGCTCTTTTCCTCTTTGTTGTTTTTTTATCTAACATGTGATTTTTACCAGTTTTTTTTCTAATTATCTTACCAGTACCTGTTATCTTAACACATTTTCTAAGTTTCGAATTTGTCTTAATCTTATACATATCTTAAAAATTATATTCTTTTTAATTTATAGCTTAATATTTTTTTTAAAAATTAAAAATATTTTATGTTAATTTTTATTAAACTATTATCACCTTTTTTTATCTTTTTTTATTCGCTTTTACTTTTTGTTCTTTTTCTGTATTTTTTTTTTACTTTTTGTATTTTTTTTACTTTTTTCTGCTATCTTTTCCTGTTCTTCTTTTATCTTCTTTTCCTCTTCCTCCTTCTTTTTCCTTTCTTCTTCTTCTTTCTTCTTTCTCTCCTCTTCCTCCTTTTCTTTCTTCTTAATATTTTTTATATTATTTTCTTCATCATTTTTTCTCTTTTCTATATCGTTTTTATCTTTTTTATATTTTTCTATCAAATTCTCTAATTTATCCTTATTTTGATTAAACTCTTCAATATATTTTTTCATTTCAATAATAATATTACTTGACAAATTTGATAATTGATATTTAGATAACATTCCAACAGCAACATTATGTGTACCTTTAACTTCTCTTAATACTGAGTCAATATTATTATTATATTCATCAATAAAACTAAAATTTGACTTATATTTCTTATCAGAATCTGATAAATTATAATTTACATGTAATCTGTTTAATGTATTTTTATATCCTAATAAAGTTTTATTAACTTCTATTAGATTTTTCATTAATTCATAATTTCTTCTATCATTGTTTTTTTTGTATATAAAAAATGAGAAAAACATTAAAATAAAAACTATTAAAATAGAAAATAGTTTATAATCTTTTTTTAATGCACTTTTATAAAACGTAAAAACAGTCATTCCTATTCCTAAAAAGGTTAAAAACATTATAAAATAATCAATAGTTCCATAACCTAAATATTGAAACAAAACTCCACTTATACATAATAGCAGTGTTATTATACCAACTTTAAAAATATCTTTCATTATTATTTATGTGCTAACAAATAATTTTATAAAACAACTAATTATTATATTTTTTTTTAAAAAAATTTTAACAACTATATCCTTTATCAATTAATAAATTTCCATTCTTTATAAAATTTGTTGCTAATTTATCGCAAATTTCATTATATTTAATGTTTGAATGTCCTTCTACCCAAATAAAATTAATATTTAAATCTTTATTAACACTTAAATATTCATTCCAAAGATCAATATTTTTAACATTTTTAAAATTTTTTAAAATCCAATTATCTAACCATTTTTTATTAATTGAATCTACAACATATTTTGAATCTGAATATATATATATAATACTATTAATGTCAATATTTTTAAGAGTTTTTATAAATTTTATAGCTTCTATAACTGCCAATAATTCCATTCTATTATTTGTTGTTTTAATAAATCCATTACAATATTTTTTTACTTCAACATCATCAACTAATATTATAAAAGCAAAAGCTCCTTTACCAGGATTTCCACTACAAGCTCCATCTGTATAAATTTTAATATTATTAAAAATGGAATTCACATTTATATTCTAATATTTATGTTTTAAAAAATTGCAAAAATTATAAATTTTTCATAGATTTAAGTAATGTTAGACGACATTATTATTAAAAAATTACAAATAATTTTTATAATAAATAAGAATACTTATTATGATGTGTCAAAAAAAAATATAATTGACAAAATTATAAAAAATATATCTTATAATAAATTACAAATTTTCATTGATTACATATTTAAAAACATAAATAATAAATATTATAAAGATATTTTTGAAAAAAAAATAAAGAATTTTACTATTCCTATAAATATTGATTTAGAAAAAATTAATATTAATGATAATTTAGACATTATTAATTCAGAATTTGAGAAACAAATAAATTATAAATTAAATAATTTTTTTAATAATATTTTTTTAAATAATTTAACAAATTATGAAAGTTTTAATATTAATGAAAAAAATGATGTTATTATTGATTTAATATCAAAAATAAAAAATGAAAATGATATAAAATTATTAAAAAAAGTTATAAATATAAAAGAATTTTATGATTCTTTATTGAAAGATAGTGATAAAGTTAAAGATTTTTGGATAAAAGTTGGTCAAAATGATAATTCTATTGATTATATTTTAAATAATATTTCAAATGTAAATATATTAAAAACTATAAATACAATTTATAATATTGATTTAAATTTAATAAATCAATTGAAAAAAGAAATATATGAGTATAAAGATTTATTATTTATTAATAAAATAAAACTAGAAGAAATAGAAAATATTATATTTAAAGAATTATTAAAAACTTATCCATTTAAAAATTTTAATATTTATGAATTTACAACAATTTTAATTGAAAAATTTTTGAAATTAAATGGAGAAAATATATATAATTTTTCTGAAAAAGTATTGAAAAATAAATTTATTTTTAATAAAAAAAATATTATAATTAATAAAATTGTTGCAGATTATATAGATAATTCATATTCTAAAAATGTTAATTTAAAATATAATTCAAAAGAATATTATAATAATTCAATAAAGAAATATTTTAATGATGATAAAAATATTATTAATAAAAAAGAAGTAAATAAAAATATTGTTGGAGAATATATTAATACATTATTTTTAGATATATTTAAAATTTATTTAAATTCATCATTAAAAATAAGTGATAATATAATAGAAAAAATTAAATGTTTTAATTTTCAAAATAAGCAAAATAATATTAATACTTATGTTTTTTTTAATAAATTAAGTAATTTTATCGATAATATTTTATTTATAACTGAAGAAGAAAATATAAATATTGAAGAAACAATTAAAAATATTTTTTATTTTTTTTCTATAAAATTCAAAGATAAATTTTATGAGATATTTGATTTAATATTTTATAATAATGCAATTTTTGATACAATTTTTTTAAATAATAAATACTCAAATTTATTTATATTAATTTATAATGATTTTAAGAGTAAAAATAATATAAATAATAAAGATATAAAAATTAATAAAAACGATGATTTAATATATAATAAAATAGAATTTGAAAATAATAATAATATAAATAATAAACAGTTAAATTTTAATAAAAACAGTGATTTAATATATAATAAAATAGATTTTAAAAGTGAAAATAATATAAATAATAATGATATAAAATTTAATAAAAACGGTGATTTAATATATAATAAAATAGAATTTGAAAATAATAATAATATAGATAATAAACAGTTAAATTTTAATAAAAACAGTGATTTAATAGATAAAAATATAGATTTTAAAAATGGAAATGATATAGATAATAAACAGTTAAAATTTAATAAAAATGATGATTTAAAATATAATAATATAGAATTTGAAAATGAAAATAATATAAATAATAAAGATGTAAATTTTAATAAAAACAGTGATTCAATAGATAAAAATATAAAATTTGGAAATGATAAAAATATTGGAAATAATAGTTTAAATTTTAATAAAAACGATGATTTAAAATATAATAATATAGAATTTAAAAGTGAAAATAATATAAATAATAAAGATGTAAAATTTAATAAAAATAGTGATTTAATAGATAATAATATAGAATTTGAAAGTGAAAATAATATAAATAATAAAGATGTAAAATTTAATAAAAAAAGTGATTTAATAGATAATAATATAGGATTTGAAAGTAAAAATAAAATAGATAATAAACAGTTAAAATTTAATAAAAACGATGATTTAAAATATAATAATATAGAATTTAAAAATAATAATAATATAAATAATAAAGATATAAAATTTAATAAAAATAATAAATTAAATAATAATAATATAAATAATAAACAGTTAAATTTTAATAAAAACAGTGATTTAAATAATAATAATATAAAATTTGAAAATGATAAAAATATTAAAGAAAATAGTTTAGAATTTAATAGAAATAATGATTTAAAAGATAATAATATAAAATTTGAAAGTAATAATAATATAAATAATAAACAGTTAAATTTTAATAAAAACAATGATTTAATATATAATAATATAAAATTTGAAAGTAATAATAATATTGGAAATAATAGTTTAAATTTTAATAAAAACGATGATTTAAAATATAAAAATATAAAATTTGAAAGTAATAATAATATTGAAAATAATAGTTTAGAATTTAAAAAAAACAATGATTTAAATAATAATAATTTAGAGTTTGAAAGTAATAATAATATTGAAAATAATAGTTTAGAATTTAATAGAAACAGTGATTTAAATAATAATAATATAGATTTTGAAAATGATAAAAATATTAAAGAAAATAGTTTAGAATTTAATAGAAATAATGATTTAAAAGATAATAATTTAGAGTTTGAAAGTAATAATAATATAAATAATAAACAGTTAAATTTTAATAAAAACGATGATTTAAAATATAATAATATAGATTTTGAAAATAATAATAATATTGAAAATAATAGTTTAAATTTTAATAAAAACGATGATTTAACAGATAATAAAATTTTAAAAAGTAAAAAAAACATTAATAAAAATGTAAAGAAAATTGATGAAGTTTATATTAAAAATGCAGGATTAGTGTTTTTATATCCATATCTTTTATATTTATTAAATACAAATAATTTATTAGATGAAAATTTAAATTTTACTGATAATATTGCTTTAAATAACGGTATACATCTACTACAATATATTATTGATCGTAAATTTAAACATCAAAATTGGGATTTGAACCTTAATAAATTATTATGCGGCATATCTATAAATGATGATATTTTAAATGAATTTGTATTTGATGAAACAAAAGAAATTGAAGAAAAACAAAGACAAAATATAAAACAATCTGTTGATAAAATTATAACAGAATGTATTAATCAATGGACAGAATTACAAGTTTTAACAAATTTCGATGAGTTTAAAAATGGCGTTAATATTGAAAATTTCACAGATTATTTTATAAAAAGAGATGGTTTGTTAGAAACATATTTAGTAGAAGATAAAGAAAATTCATATATATACTATAACTTAAGCGTATCTAATAAAATTTATGATGAAGATGTTGCAACTATTCATTTCGATATATCAGAAGTTTTCGTATTAAACAAATCTAAAATCAATGTTCTTAACTTAATTATTACAAAAAGAAAAAATATTTAACATTAATTTTGAGTAAAAATTATTATCAAAAATTAAAAGAATGGACAGTCTTTTTTTAAAAGCATCTGAGTTTAGAAAGTTACCAGAAAAAAGTGGTGTATATAGATTTTATGATATCGACAAAACTTTAATCTATATAGGAAAAGCTAAAAATTTAAAGTCTAGAGTGAGTTCTTATTTTTTGAATAATAATAAATCTGTAAAAACACTAAATTTAGTAAAAAATATTGAATATATTAATTTTACTGTTGTTAATAATGAACATGAAGCTTTTTTATTAGAAAATAATCTTATTAAAGAATTTAAACCTAGGTATAATATTTTATTGAAAGATAGTAAATCTTATCCTTATCTAGTGATTACTAATGAAGAATTTCCAAGATTGATACCTGTAGAACATATTTTAGATGATTATAAATTTATTTTTGGACCTTTTTCTAATAGATCTTTGATGAATGAATTGTTAGAATTTATTCGAAAAACGTGTAAAATTAGAAATTGTAAGTATAATATTACTGAAAATGATATTAAAAATGATAAATTTAATTTATGTTTGGAATATCATATTGAAAATTGTTGTGGTATTTGTAAAAATTTAATATCAAAAGAAGATTATTTGAAAAACATTGATAAAGCTATTAATATTTTGAAAGGTAATCTGATTAATATTAAAAAAGAAATAAAATTAAAAATGTTGGAAGCTTCAAAAAAAGAACAATATAAATTAGCTCAGAGATATAAAAATGAACTAGAAGCTATATTTAATTATGAAGCAAAATCGATAATATCTAGTACTGATTTTAAAAATTTCGATGTTTTTTATATTGAAAAAGATGAAAATACTATATATTGTAATTATTTAATTATTCGTGGTGGATTGATTATTTTTGCTAAAAACGATATTTTTGAAGATATTTTAGAAGAAGATATATTTATTTTATATCGTGATAAATATGAAAGTGAATCAAAAGATATTATTTCAAATATTAAATTAGATATTAATGGGTATAATTTTACTATTCCTAAAATTGGTAAAAAAAAAGATTTATTAGAGATTTCTAAAAAAAATATTGAAGTTTTTAAACATGAACTTAAAATAGAAAAAACAATGGAAATTGATAAAAACCAAGTACTTATTAATATTAAAAATGCTTTAAATTTAAAGAAAATACCTTATCATATTGAATGTTTTGATAATTCTAATTTACAAGGTACTAATCCTGTATCGTCATGTGTTGTTTTTAAAAATGGGGAACCTTCTAAAGAGGATTATCGTAAATTTATAGTAAAAACAGTTGTTGGTCCTGATGATTTTTCTACAATGAAAGAAGTTGTTTATAGAAGATATTATAAAAATGACAATCTACCAGATTTGATAATAATAGACGGTGGTAAAGGTCAGCTTAATTGTGCTATACAAATATTAAAAGAACTAAATATATTTGATAAAGTAGAAATTATTGGATTAGCTAAAGAATTTGAAGAAATATATTTTTATAAAAAATCTAAACCAGTTATTTTAAAAGAAAATTCTCAAGAATTACGTTTAATTCAATATATTAGAGATGAATCTCATCGTTTTGCTATTAATTTTCACAGAAAACGTAGATCTAAAAATTTTTTTTAGTTATAAATTTATTTTTATTTAAATAATTTTTTTTTATTTTTTGTATTTGTTTTAAATAAATATTTTAATAATTTAGAAAAAAAAGTATTTATTCAATTAAAATTTAAGAACAATAATATGGATAATTTTTTTAAAAAATCATTATTTTTTTCACAAATAATGAGTGTTCACGCAATGGATAAATTAAATAATATTGTAAATAAATCAAACAATACTGTAGATAAATCAAACAATACAGTAAATAAATCAAAAGATACTGTAGATAAAAACAAATCAAACAGTATTAATGTAAATAAAGATAACAATATTAATAGAAATAAAATCAATAATAATAATGAAGATATAGCAATAGAACAATTAGAAAATTTTTTTAAAATAGAGGAAGCTATATCTAATATACGTAATAAAGATGGTTTTGAAACTAAAATTGGAAATTTAAAAAATTCAAATTGTGAAGAAAATCAAGATAGTGAAGAAAATAAATATAGTGAAGATAATGAAGAATGTGAAGAAGATGAAGAAAATGAAGAAGAAGAAGAAGATAGTGAAGATGAAGAAGATGAAGAAGATGATTACAATAAATTTTGCTATTATGACGAAAATGGTAACAAAATTAATTATTTGGCTTATTATAAAGATAAAACTAATTCAAGAATTTTTACTATTTCAGAAAAAATAAAAAACGGAAAAGAATTTAAAAAAAATCAAAAATTATTACAAGAATATTTAGTTACAATAAATAAGTTATCTCCTAAAATAGAAAATTTAAATGAAGAAATCAAAAAAGAAAAAAATTCTTATAATGAAAAAAAAATATTGATAAAAGAAAATATTGAAGAATTGAATAAATGTAATAAAAGATTAAAAGATTTAATTAATCAAGATAGTTCAAAAAAAGATATGTTAAAAACTGCATTAGATAAATTAAATAAAGAAAAATGGATAAATAATAATAATAATTTTACTAAAAATTTTGAAAATTTTGTACAAAGTCTTGATGATAATAAAATTAAAATTTCAAAAAAAAATAATAATAAAAATAAAAAAAAAAGTAGTAATAATAATAACAATAATAATAAACAAAAGAATAAATTAACATATCATGATATTTTCAAAAATCAAGAAGATGATAATATTAGAAATTTTAATAATATTGATCAATTAAGAAGTTTTATAAACAATGAAATTAAAGAAATTGAAGATATAAATAAATTATATTGTAAAAATGCAGACAAAATAAACAATTTGAATAAGGAAATTTTTAATAATGAGCAAAAAATTAATATTTTAGAAGAAAATTTAAAAAAAATAAAACTAGATAATAATTGTTATAATTATAATTCTCAATTTTTGCCATCAAATAATTTTGCAAATATATTTGATAATATATTTAATTTAGATGGAATTAATTTAAATAATGTATTAACTTATATATTTTCTAATTTAGATTATCGTTTTTTAATAAATAATGATCATTTTTTGTCAAATAAAGATAGTTTTTTTTACAGAACTTTATTTGTAAATCAACAAGAACAAATATTAAAATATTCTAAAAATTATAATGTAACAAATGAAATGATTTGTTTTATTAATAAACTAAATTCATTTGTTTATTATACTAATTCTAATTTTAAAGGTATTTCTGATATAGATGGAACGTTTCATTTATGTCAATTTAAAAATGAAAATATCAATAAATTTTTCTTCGCTTATTATTATCATTTTGGTTATTTCTATATAAAATACAATCTTTTATCAAATGTAATTAAATTTGAAACTACACAGAATTACACTAAAGATAATTTATATAACATGGAAAAAGTAGGGATAAAAGTACAGCGTGGGAAAAATAAATATGAATATAATGTTTATATGAAAGATGATAAATTTATATATAACATTCCTGTAAGATTAGGACATAATATTTTTGATTTATGCAACATGACATTAAAATATAGAAAAAATTATAAAATTGATGAAAAAATTTATAAATTTGATGAAATTATAAAATATTTAGATTTATATACATTACTTGATATACAAGCTTTTCAAGAACATTTATTACCAATTAATATAAGTACTGATTTATTAAAATTTTTTCGTACTGCGCCTGAAAAACAACAAGCAGGTTTAAAAAACATATATCAAAATGTTGATAATATTGAATTATGTAATGATTTAAAGTTATTTGATTATAAGATAAAAGTTATAGGATGTTTTATTACTAATGTAAATACATCAGAATATGAAGAATATAAAAATATATATTCATTGGCTTTTAGTGGTAGATACTTTAACAAGGAAAAACTTAATATTTTTATTGATATCGACAAAAATAAAAATATTCCTATTTCAATTAATTTTAAATCACCTGACTTTACATTTTTTAGTTATGATTTTGATGATGAATATTATCCTATTTATAATTATTTACCATCAGAAAAGAAATATAAAGTATTTAGTGTTTGTTCAGATAGTAAAATGTTTAAATTTATAAATCATGACTGTATTAATCAAGGTAGTCCATTTTTAAAAATATATTGTTTTTTAAATTATAATAGAAAATATATTAAAGAACTCAAGTCATATTATGAATATATAACTAAAAAAAATAAAGATATAAATTTATACGGTTCTTTATTAAAAAATAATAAATTTATTTTAATTAATAATCTTAAACTTAGAAGTACAGATTCGTTTTTTGAAAAAGAAAATCCTTTTTATTTAGATTTAATATTTTATGATATTTTATTACATAATACTAATTTTATCAATTATTTTGATTTTAATGCATTTGATAATTTAAATGTAGAATATATTTATTATTTATGTAATTTATTAGATATAGATTTTTTAAAAGATAATCCATTAAAAAGTATTTTTGATAAATTAAGTATGCGCGGAAATCGTGAAAATAAAGAATTAAAAAATTTATCAATGTCTTTATCACAATATTCTTGTATTAAGACTGTTTTTAAAAATATAGAAGAATATAGAAAAAAATTAAGGAATATTGATGAAAATAAAATTAAAGACAATACTATTAATGAAATTAAAATTGACGATAATAACATTAATAAAAACATAATTAATGACATTGATAATAAAAATGATAATTATGAAAATAAGATTTCATCAAATGATGAAGAAAAAATTATAAAAAATAAAAAAAAAATAAATGAATGGAGAAAGAATAATGAAAAAGCAAAAAAAGCAAAAAATTCTATAAACAACAAAATCGTGCAAAAAGAAAATAAAATAGAAAAAATTTATGATATTAAGTTAAAATTAGATAAAAATTATTACTTTTATAAAAGAATAAAATATTTAGGAGATACTAGTATTTATTGTGAAAATCCTAGAATAATAAAAACTACTAATGAAAAACCTACAATAATAAGTGGTGATTCTATATTTAAAACTTATATTAATGCAAATAAATCTTTAAAAGAAAAAATAGAAAATGCTCTATTTGATCTATTATATCTTAAAGATTTAACAAAAAGTAAATTTAAAATTGAAAAAATGAGCGGAGAAAATGATTTTCATCATTTATATTTAGATTATGATAATAGAATTTACTTTTATTTCAAAGATAACAAAATAACATTAATAGATATAATAGGTCACACTAAAGATAAAAAATAACCTACTTTAAAAGTAGGCAACTAGATGTCTTTACATTCGTAAAGACGACCAATCTAAGATTGGATATACCTTCTCAATCGGCGAAGCGCCTATTACTTTAAAAGTAATCAACTTGTTCTCAAACGCCGAACCGGCTTTTACTTAAAAAGTACTAGGACTAATCCTTGACTATTATACAATAATATAAAATATTGTTGCCTACTTTTAAAGTAGGTACATTCGTAGAAACGAATACATAGTGTATTTTAATAGATAATGTATTAATATTAGTTATGTGTTCTTGTTTTTACGAATGTAAAAACGTACTTGCCTACTTTTAAAGTAGGTATGTGGTTAAGATTTTGATTCCTTTTTCGATACTTAATATTTCACAGTTTTCATTAGGACCGTGACAGTTACTGTTGCTGTTAACAAATCCTACAAATATTATATCACAACCGTATTTTTCATTTAATTTAGTCATTATTGGAATACTTCCTCCAGATCTGTCAAATAATATTTCTTTATTATATTCATCTTTCATTATATTTATAAATTTCTTAAATTCGTCACAATTTATATTAGATTCCACTGCAGAACTACCTTTTGAATTTCTAGTTATATTAAATTTAAAAGCTTTTCGTATGTTTTTTTTAATAAAATCGCAAAAATAATTGTAGATATCATCTGTTTTTTGATTATTTACTAATCTACACGATATCTTAGCAGTACATTTATTAGGAATTATTGTCTTACCACCTTCACCTTCATAACCTCCAAAGATACCATTAACTTCAAAAGTAGGTCTTATTCTACTAGTTTCAATACTTGTAAAACCATGTTCTATAATAAAATCATCAACTTCTAAATCGTGTTTTAAATCATCTTCATTATTTGGTAGTTTATTCAACATTTCTCTTAAATTGTTATTATTTTCTACTCCATTATAAAAATTTTCTATAGTAATCTTATTATTTTCATCATGAACCATATCTATTAATCTACATAATTCATGAATAGGATTACCAATAAAACCACCATACATACCTGAATGAATATCTTTATTAGGACCTATTATTGTTAATTCAAAATCTACACAACCTCTTAAACCTACTGTTATACTAGGTTTATCATCAGAAATAAGACTAGAATCACAAGCTAATAAAGTATCACATTTTAATAAATCTACTTCTTTTAAATTAGAATCTAAGAAATTATTTAATTCTTTAGAACCACATTCTTCAGAAGGTTCAAAAAGTATTTTTATATTATATTTTAAGTTTAAATTGTTGTTTTTTATTAATTCTAATGTTTTTATTATTTCTAAAAGATGACTTTTATCATCAGCAACACCTCTTCCTAATAATAAATTATCTTTTTGCGTTAAAATAAAAGGATCAGAATTCCATAAATCTAAAGGTGTCTCTGGTTGAACATCATAATGAGCATATAATAAAACAGTTGGTAAATTATTTGAAATATGTTTTTCTGCAATAATAATAGGATTTCCAAAATCAGTAATTAATGTTATTTTATCAACATAATCTGATAGTAAGTTTTTAATATAATTTGTACAATTATCAAACTCATT
>Ga0310691_10006522_pt1 | contig 12407 bp, 21 predicted proteins | sample 176DNAGHGlowgp2_FD_203887 | JGI IMG/M metagenome (GOLD analysis project Ga0310691, IMG submission 203887) | Sheep rumen microbial communities from Palmerston North, Manawatu-Wanganui, New Zealand - 1766 DNA GHGlow gp2 (v2) (version 2) | ecosystem: Host-associated > Mammals > Digestive system >... | reverse complement strand
TCACGAACTACCCAACCGGCAAAGAACCCGATGGCCCACATAACAATGTATAATATTTCATGTTCCGTCATGTCTTCAGCACCTCCAGCAGTTCTTTCCGCATCTCCAGAACACCCGTGATAAATCCTGCCACCGTGTGCCAGTCAGAAGCATCAGTGCAGGCCTCGATCGGTTCTGGTTCCTCCATTGCCTTTGTAATCAGGCGAATTGTTGTATGATTAAGCTGTTCCTCATCGATATTCATCTGCTCACTCCTCGCTATACCCCAGAAACTTAACCATCTCCACTGTGCGCCTCCGGTCGTGTGTCCCGGCACACCAGTAGATGTCATGCTTCGGATCCGGATCGATGACCTTCTCCCGCCACAGGCAGGTAATGCATGAGTTGCACCGGAACCAGGCTACCAGCGTGGGGTTATCGATGTTATGGATCAGCGGCTCTGCTACAATCGGCTGTGCTACATAAGGTTCAGTTTTCATGCCTGTTCCTCCTGTGTCTGAAGTGCGGAGACGGCCACACTCAATGCCTCGATCTGATTTCCGATGGTTCCCTGTTCATAGTTCAAATCGCACTTATAGCAGTTTCGGAAATTACAATCGAAGTCTGTTCCGCTGACTTCGCGCTTCATGCATTTGGATTTTGCTTCGAGGATTTTAATTGCTTCCTGATTGTCCATTGCTCGCTCTTACTCCTCCATGTTCGCCCTCACGAGCTTCTCTGCCATGATTGGCACCACGCTGTTTCCGATCCGCGCCGTCTGCTTTGCGACCGGATACTTTCTGCCGAGGTAGTCTGTCGTGATGATGTAGTCTTTCGGGAAGCCCTGCATCAACTTCAGCTCCGGCTCCGGCTTCAGCATCCGAAGGAAGATGTCCTGCAGAATGTATTCCTCGTCCTGGATGCTCACCACCACATTGACGAGGCCGAAGCGGTCCTTCGTGGTGATCGTTGCCAGCGGCTCGTTCAGTTCCTGACCTCCGCCCGTGCCGTAGTACTTGATCAGGAATGCGGAGATCAGGCCGAAGTGCCCGGGACTGGTTGTGATTGTGTGCAGCGGCTCCTCGCAGCTCTGCCCGATGCCCGTCTTGTAGAACTTCGTGACGAAAGCCGTTACCAGGCCGTACCTGTTGCTCGTATCAATCGTCTTGATCGGCTCCGTAAGCAGCTGCCCTCTGGCATCGCCTTCCTTCTGTTCTCCGTGATACTGGATCAGGAAGCCAACCGCTCTCCGGTCCTTCACGATGTATGGATCCGGATTCTCGACCACGTATTTCCTGTAGCCGTTCGCGATCCGCTTCATGGTTGCCTCTGCCAGTGGCTTCTTCCTGGTGAAGATCGATTTGCCAAGATCCGACCAGTCGATGAAGTCGCCGCACTGCAGCCATTTCTGCTTTCCTTCGGATCCGTCCTTGTTATGGCTCGGCTCCGGCCAGCGGATCTTCTTTCCGTCCCTTCGGAAGATCGCGTACCACCGCTTTCGCGTAGTCGGTGCTCCGAAGTCAGCAGCCACCAGTTCCCGGCAGTCGAACTCGTATCCGATTGAGACCATTGCCTGGATGAACTTCTGGTATTCCTCCCCGGCCTTCTCCCGGATCACGTGCCCGTCAGCATCGAGCGGCCCCCATTGTTGGATCTCCTCCACGTTCTCCATCATGATGATCTCCGGCAGAATATCCTTTGCGTGCTTGTAGACGGCCCACGGCAGGATCCTCAGTCCCTTGTTGCGAGGCTGTCCCCCTTTCGCCTTGCTGTGGCTCGTGCAGTCCGGTGAGGCCCACATTAGGCCGACCTTCCTTCCGGCCACGTGCTTCGTCAGGTCGACCGTGAAGATGTCCTCCGTGAGATGCAGCGTATGAGGATGGTTCGTTTTGTGCATCAGGATGGCATCCGGATCATGATTGACTGCGATGTCGATATGCCTGCCAAGTGCCATCTCGATGCCCGTTGAGGCTCCGCCGCCGCCAGCGAAGCAGTCGATGATCAGTCCGTCTATCATTTTTTCATCCACCCCCAGTCGTCATCCGGTGAACACATCATCGAAGCAATTCCAAGAAACATCAAAAGATTACGCATTGATCTTCTTCTGGCTTCCGAAAATACATCACATCCCCAAGCAATCTTCCAGTCGCAGTTCTCCGATTTTACTGTCCCCATCCTGAGAAGTTTCAATGTATCCCGGCTGTATGACGTCATGCAGTACTCTGGTACATCGATGGTCTTGGCTGGCTTCTTGTACAGATCCGCCAGGTGCTCCAACATGTCCTCCGGATCATGGTATCGGCCTACGCTCGGCAATGGCTCCGGACACGATTCCAGTGTTTCAAATTCAGCGACTACATCAAAACAGACCACGCCTGAGATGTAATGCAGTCTGGTTTCAGGCGGCGGATCGGCCGGAAAGAAACAGAATCCAATCGATTTCGTTTTTGCTTCTTTGCTCCAGTCTGTGCTGTTCTCCAGTACCTCGCCGTCAAGATACTTCCTCATCTCCTGAGTGCTCATAAATCGAATCAGTTTAATCTGCTTCATCCTCCTCTGCTGCCTTGACCATATCTTCATCAAACGGTTCGGCATTCCCGATTTCAATTGCGATGACTGGGACATCTTCACCGGCAACCAGGATTATGTCATCAGCCTCGTACCACTCACGCTTTTTCGGGTTAGCAAGAACCACACCGACCTCATCTTTCGGATTGAACCTCTTCAGGTATTTGATCAGATTGCCAACTGTCCTTCGCTTCTGGTAGCTCACTTCTTCTGTACCTCCAGCTCCACACAAGTCATCAGGCAGTAATTCGCCATGTCCATCAGTGTGTCCGTAATCTGCTCGTCTCCGGGATCGATCTCCGGATGACGGGCGAGATTGATGAACCGGTTAAACTTGTCTTCCAGCCGGACGGCCGCCGCCGTGACTCCCCAGTCCCGGAACGACTTTCCGAAGCTGTCGCCATAGGCTGTGTTCTTCTTCTGGTAAACCTCACTCAGTTCCCTGCACAGTTCCTGGTGCAGTCTTAGTTTTTCTTCCATGTTTCTTCCTCTCCCTTGCTGTATTGCTGAGGCGGGCAAGCATTGCACCCGCCTCCGTGACCTCCGGATCCTCGGACAGGTACCCCTTGCGGATCATGATTGCCAGATCCTGCGCGGATACCAGCAACAGGTTGCTGATGTCACAATTCAATTTATTCCCGTCCTTAAAAATGATTTTGTAGCCCTTCGGTATCGGGCCGTTGTGTTCCTCCCACACCGCCCGGTGCAGGAACTCCCATCGCTCCCACTGGGAGCCGGACATCTGCTTCTTACGGATCAGATATCCTTTAGAATGCAGGAGTATCGTGCCGACCGGCAGTTCGTTCGCCGGCCTGTCACCCTTCTTAAACCGTGTCTTTTTGGACTTCTCAATCGCTTCCGGAGACATGTACTCCTCAATCTTCAGGCCCTTATTACCAGGTTTGTGACTTTTCAAATACCACCCTCTGTCTCCAGACTTGACGCCCAGCTTCTGGCGCAGGACCTTAATCTGACGCGGCGTTGAGACGACACCGAACTTTTCCTTCAGACGCTCGGCCATCTCTGCGGAGGAGACGTTCCAGCTGTTCTTCCGAATGTAGTCGATCGCCTCCATCGAATATTTCCGGTTGGCGATTTCTTCCGGTTTGAGTTTGCCAAGATGGTTGAGGTAGCCGTGGTTGTACCGGAAAGTCTGCATTTTGGATTTAGTAAAGTTCGTTCCCAGTGCGGCGTTGCACTCCTGCGCCAGCTGTGCATCCCGCATTTTGGTGCAGTTCTCCCGGACGAAGTCGTGCACCTCCTGCGGATAGCCATGCATTTATTTCTCCTCCTGGAACGCCAGCATGGCCGGTACTGCCTTGTGTGCTGAGGTGTATCCGAACTTGTCCAAGTGCTGCATGGCCTTAAATGCCAGCTCCCCGTTCCGGACAATCAGGTCACCCACGCCGATGATCGTATCGGTCTTCTTAATCTCCCGGTCCAGCTGTTCATCTGTCAGGCTGTCATCGTTCAGCCGCTCCAACTGTTCGAAAAGGTAGTTATTAAAATCCGCCAATGTATTTTTCATTCTCCATACTCCCATCCACTGCATCGGATCTCGCCGTCCACAAGATCCATGTTCTTGCCGCTGGTGTTCAGGCAGGCGACATTCCGCTTGCCGTGCTGGTGGATCGTGACCGTGCCGGTCGTGATCGTTCTGGCACCGTCTGCAATGCTTGCCCACTTGCAGGTCTCACAGCACCGCAGGCCGGACACCTCGTGCAGATCCCCATGTACTTTTACTGTGCACATATCACGCCTTCTCTCCCTTCAGATGGTGTGCGACGGGCGGTCTCGGCATCCATGCGGACACCGTAAAGCCGTCCATCTCGTCTGCGTAATCAACGATAAATCCCTCGTCGTTGTCGTACAGCGCCATCCTCACATCCCGGAATCCGGTGACCGTCTCAACCACCGTCACCAGCACCAGCTGCTTGTCACGGGGAGGGCAGGCGATGGAACGCCATCTGCCCTCTCTGTAATGCGGGCAGTGTTCGGGATCGCAATATTCCGTAAACCTCTCTGAGCAGTTTGTCATCGATCCGATCGACATGTAGTTCTGCAATTCACATTGCGCTTTGTTCGGTGCCCTGTAGGTCTTCCCCTCAATCATTATGTCCATGGTACAATCTCCCTTACTGTTGTCTTCAGTGCCGCCGCAACGGCCTTCAGTGTGTCGTAGCTGATGGACTTATCTGCTTCCAGTCTTGTTATCGTGTTCTCGCTGACACCGGCAGCGGCGGCCAGATCGGCCTGCGTCATCAGAAGGCGTCCTCGTCTCGTGCGGACCAGGCTTCCGATCGTCTCTTCCTTCACCACCGGCTTCATGCGGTTGCGCCTGAGCTGCTCCTCCACGGCCTGACGCATCTCTTTTGTGGGCGGGTCGCTTGCATTTTTCTTCCGGAAGGGGCAGGTGCCAGGTTCGTACGGCACCGACAGCGCCAGACACCTGCCGTACTGACCGTGGGCGAAGCATGGTTCCGTCTCAAGGCATTTATCTCCGATCATCGCCATCATCCTCCTCTCCGATCAGTTCCTTCAGGTCTTCCTTGCGGATGGCAAGGTGAATCCCCATGAACCGGAAGTTCACCATCCTGCCCACCAGCTCGACTTCTGCGGTCTTGACCGTTGCGCCGTTCGTCTTGTCGTCATAGATGTAAATGTCTGTCGTCATGCCCTCTCGTACTCCTTTTCGAACCGCTTCTCGCTCATCACTCTCAGTTCCCCGGTCGACGTCCGGACGATGTAATCGCCGATGCGTGCCTTCAGCTTGGCGCCGTCCACGTACAGCGAGCACCCGTACACCCTGGAGCCGCCGTCTGTCAGTGCCCTGTCGATGAATGCTTCGTCATTTTTCAGCATTTGACCAAACCATTCGGGACCGGTGACGTCGGAGTCTGCGGCGAAGCGGAAGGCTTCGGCGAAAGAGGAGCGGGTTTTATAAAGGGTCATTTTAGTTTGGAGTTCCATACCTTCTCGTAACACCCCCTGTGCCAGAAGTTTGCTGACTTACGGGTACTGATTGAGCAGTCAATCTCGTCATCGTCACTGCTGTATATCGTCTTCCCGCAGCCCTGACAGGTTACCTTGCACACTTCCTTCGTTCCATCGAAGTGATCGTGTTCACCGTATTTCTTAATCAGTTTCCTTAATTCAGCCTGCACTTTTCGCCTCCCTTACCTTCGCCTTCAATGCTTCCATCAGTGTTTCCTGCACAGCGTCTTTCTTGGCAAGCCGCTTTGCGATCTCAACGTCCACCGTCTTCTGGGCGATCAGCCTGTGGATGATCACGCCGTGCTTCTGTCCCTGCCGGTACAGCCGGGCGTTCGCCTGCTGGTAAAGTTCCAGTGACCAGTTCAGGCCATACCATACGATGATGTGGCCGCCGGCCTGCAGGTTCAGCCCATGGCCCATGCTGGCGGGCTGTGCAAGAAGCAGTGGTATCTTTCCGTCGTTCCAATCTACAATGTCCTGCGGACCCTTGAGTGTCCGCGGTTTGTACTTCTGGAAATGTGTCATCAGCCTTGCGAAGTCATGCCGGAAGGTATAAAACACCAACACCGGCTGGCCGTTGGACGCGTCCAGGATCTCTTCCAGCGCTTCCAGCTTCCGGGAGTGCAGCTCCGCCACATCTCCCTCGTTCGTGTACACCCCGCCGTTTGCCATCTGCAGAAGCTTGTTATAAACAGATGCGGCACTAAGCGCCGTAATCTCGCCTTCGTCCAGTTCGATCAGCTGTTCCTTCTCCATCTTCTGGTAGATGGCCAGTTCCTCGTCACTGAGGCGGACCGGTATGTCGTTGACCGTCAGCTCCGGCATCTGCAGGAAATCTTCGGCCTTCATGCTGACACAGATATCGGACAGCAGACCTTCGATCCGTTCCTTCGCGCCCTTCTTCGGTTCGTAGCTGTACACCACGTAGCCGTTAGACTTACCCAGGTTGAAGTACCGGCTCCGGTATCCGCCGATGGTCTTTCCCAGCCGTTCTCCCTGGTCGATCAGATAGATCTCTGACCACAAGTCCATCAGTCCATTGGGTGATGGCGTACCGGTCAGACCGACGAAGCGCTTCATCAGCGGACGGACGGCCCGCAGTGCCTTGAACCGCTTGGACTGATGGCTTTTGAAGCTGGACAGCTCATCCACAACCACCATGTCAAACGGCCAGTTCTTCCGGTACAGGTCGACCAGCCACTCGACGTTCTCCCGGTTGATCACATAGACGTCTGCATCCTGCCTTAAGGCCGCCCGCCGGTCTGCCTGGCTTCCAAGCACTTTGGAAATCCGCAGGCCGGACAGATGGTCCCACTTGTCTGCCTCCGTCGTCCATGTCGATTCTGCCACGCGCTTTGGAGCGATGACCAGAACACGGTTGACGCAAAACTCCTGGTTCACCAGGATGTCAACAGCTGTGAGAGTTATGACTGTCTTTCCTCAACCCAGACCCATATCCAGCAGAAGTCCTGCGTACGGAAGTTCAAGCATCTTCCGGATGGCGTACCGCTGATACGCATGTGGTATGAATCTCATGGGTCATCACCTCCTCCACCATCCGGACAAATTCCTGTGCTTCTTTCATCCCCTTGACCACTGCGTAATTGCAGCCGTGCTCCCGGATCCGTTTGCCTTGCCACTTCTGAATGTTGGCAAGCCGTCCGATTTCGGTCTTCAGCTCCACAAACCAGACGATGCCGCCCGGCAGAATGTAGATCCGGTCGGGCACTCCAGGATTGCCCGGTGACGTGAACTTATAAGATATCCCGCCAAGCTCACGGATCTGATGTGTCAGCCATTCCTCGATCTTGGCTTCACTGTTCCGGCAGTTCATAACAGTCTTCCCCAACTTTCATTGCGTTCCAGATGGAATCCAGAACTGTTTTAGCCCTGTCCAGGGTGGCATACTGTGCTATAATGCTTCCGTGCGGACTGCTCATACCGCGTTCGAAGCCCGGCCAATTGAATATCAGCAAAATGGCGGAGGTGTGCGGGCTGATCCGCAGGACCGCGTTCTCGTTGATCATGAAAATGACGTCTTTATACTTCAGTTTCATCCGTTTCCTCCCTTACAAAACCACGGACCTGCTTTCCGCCGTAGGCTTTATCCCGTGGTAGTCGTTTCTCCGTATATTCCCACTCTGGGAATGCCTTCATAATGCCCTTCAGGCCGTTGTATTCCTTCTGGTTCAGCTTCTCGTACGGCTGCCGAAGGCATTCACACCAGATCTCCTGCAGTGTCACCCGGTCGCGCCGCATAGTTCCTTTGACATGTATTTCTGTTTCTGCAGAACTGATAAAGTCGACTCTTTCCTCCAGACTTCGTTCATACCAGTCATCCGGAAGAAGGATATCCAGGTATGCCGCAACCTTTCCGGCTCTCGGATCCTGCACCATAGCTTCCTTCTGCATCCGTTTAGCCTTTTCCGCAACACTGCCGGACAGGATCAGCGGCTCTCCTGCTTTTTCGTACACCAGAGCTTCCGCCCATATCTGGTCGACGTCGTCACTTGTCAGTTCCCACGTCTTCTTATCAGAGTTCCCCGGCGTGTTCACCGGCCAGAACCGGCGCCCGCCTTCCAGATCGTTCAAATATCCGTCTTCACTGTTCGTCGTACCGACCAGAATGCACTGCCGCGGGTGACTGTTCGCCCGCCGGCCGTAAGCCGCCCGGTACTTGTCATCCACCGATGTAATGAACGTCCGCATGTTCCGGACGCTGGCACGTCCCATGCCTGCCAACTCTCCGATCTCCATGATCCAGCAGCCCTGCAGTTTCTCTGCGCCAGTCTTGTCGTTGGTATCCATAAAGTTCAGACTGTCAGAAAACCACTCCTGGCCCAGCTTCGCAAACAGAGTACTTTTACCGATACCCTGTCCTCCGCACAGGACCAGAACTGTGTCGAACTTACAGCCAGGATGATATACACGATGGATCGCCGCACACAGCGTCTTCCGGGTGACCGCCCGGACATAGTCGTTATCCTCCGCACCGAAGTAATCAATCAGCAGAGTGTCCACACGATGCACCCCGTCCCACTCCGGCAGTCTTGACAGATAGGCTCTCACGGGATGGTACCGTCTGCTGGCGGCCACATCATCCACAGCCGCCATGATACGGTTCCTGGAAAACTCCGTGTATTTCTGGGCCAGGAAAACCTCCATCCGGGAGTCATCCGTATCTTTCCAGAAGCGCTTTTCGTCCCGGTCCCATTTGACCCCGCCCTTGTCCGGCAGAATCTCAAGACTGTCTGACAATTCATTGAACACGAGGCCGTTCAGATCCGGATCGTGACCGATGATCAGAACCGCATTGACAAGACTGCTGACCAGTTCGCCTTTTTTGTTCCGGACCAGCTCGTCGGCCCAATCGTCTGACTCCTCTGCGTCATCCTGTTCTGTATCGAACAGGCTTACATTCATCTCGTGCTTTGTCAGCTTGTCGGTCATGACAAAGTCAAGCATGGCGCTCTGAGATTTCAGCTTGTCGACAGGTGTGTTTTCCTTCTGCTTGTCATCCAGGTTTCCGAACTTATGGATTCGGACCAGATCGAAAGCATTGCACAATGTTTCTGACGCCGGATCTGTCGAATGATGGCTGTAAGCAAACACATCATCGTAGACTACCAGTCCTGCAGAGGTTGACCCGCCGGTGTAGGTGTACCGGTTCTCCATGTCACACTGCGTGTAAGCATCCGGAATGAAAGTTTCGATCGCCGCAGGAATGGTGTAGGCCCGGTTGAAGGCTCCTATCCATCCCGGCTTCTGCAGCGGATCACCGGCTTCTTTCTTCTCACGCTGGAACTGCTGTTTCTTCCTGGAACTGACCGGCCAGTAAGATGTATCCGTCCAGTCCCTGTACTGCTTCAGGATATCGTCTGCTTTTGCCCATACTGCATCCGCATGGTCAATGTCTCTGAAGTAAACCCCGTCCTCTGATGTGGACGGCCAGAACATTAACCTGTTTGGTTCATACGTCGTGTCGTCAAAGTACTCGATGCTTTTTCCTTCGATGATGCTGTCTGCAATCTTCCGGCTGATGGCTTCGTATTCATCCGGCGATACCTCCCTGTCGAGAGGTATCAGAATACGCAGTCTCGGTTTCTCAGGGCAGTGCTTGTGTGTTGAATAAACTGCATACGCAAACGGCAGGCCGAAATCCAGATCATCTGTAAAGTCAGGCGGGGCATAGTCCGCATCCAGTGTGACCAGCTGCCGGCAGGCGACGTTGCCTTTTTTCCGCCGGCCTCCGTTAAGATGGCCGCCGACGAAGCCGCCTATGTCCTTGCGGGCATCCTGCTTCGTCTTCGGCCAGTTCATAAATTCGGCGTATTTCTCCGGAGTCCTGGTCGTATCGGTAATCTTGGCAACCAGCTCCGACCATTTCATGGTCGTGTTCTGCCAGGAGGTCTCGTCCCGGCTTTCACCCAGTGAGATTGGAAGTTCTCCGTCGTGCTTCATAGCGGACCCCCCCCTCCTTAATCCTTCTTGTAAAATGGTGTGACGTAACCGTCACCCCGAAGCGGCAGGTCCGGTGCCCAGTCAGGCGGGACTGCCATGATGTCAGTAATCTTCTTCAGATCGGCAGCATTGCCGTCCCACTCCATCCGGGGCACGTCGCAGATGATCTCATCATGGACATGCATCACGATGGTATATCCGGCGGCGTCAACCCGTTTCATGGTGACCGCGAGACAGTCACGGGCTGTTGCCTGCACGATGTTTTCAACGAGCTTTCCTCCCCATGTCTCCAGACGGCCCCAGTGCTTCTGGTCGTCGACCCCTGCGTAAGTGATCGACTCCTGACCTTCTGTACCGGTCAGGCAGGCGTCGTAGTACGCCAGCTTCCGGCCGGAGAGGAGGTGGACGAACAGGATCTTGTTTATGTACGAAAACTTAATTCCGTTCTTCAGCTTGACCGTCCGGTGCTCTTTGATCGCCAGCTTCGCGGCGATCTCAGCTTCCCGCCAGAACTTGCAGATGTTCGGGCTGGCCTTGCGCCACTGCGCCACCAGCATCGGGATCTCGTCATCCGGAATGTGGCCTTCCTTATCCATTGCTTTGATGGCACCAAAAGCGCCGCCATACCCAAGCGCCAGCTCCGCGATCTTACCCTGCTGCCGGAGCTTGGAACCTTTTTTAATGCTCTCAATCGGCACATGGAACATCTGGGAGGCTGATGCTTCATAGATCTTGCCATGCGTCCGGAATACCTCCAGCCGCCAGTCTTCCCTCGCCAGCCATGCAATGACCCTGGCCTCGATGGCTGAGAAGTCAGCCACAACGAAGGTATTTCCAGGTGACGGGATAAAGGCCGTCCGGATCAGCTGGGAGAAGACAAACGGTACACTGCCGAACATCTGCAGCATTCCTTCAAAATCATCGGTTGCCGCCAGTTCCCTGGCATACTCAATATCCGGTATCTTGTTCTGTGGGAGGTTATGAACTTGCACAATCCGGCCGGCCCATCTGCCGGTTCGGTTGGCGCCATAAAACTGCAGGATGCCCCGGATGCGGCTGTCATCACATACAGCGTTCTCGATAGCCGCATATTTCTTCGTGCTGGTCTTGCCCAGTTCCTTGCGGATCTCCAGCATGCGGACCACATCCGGATAATCCTTGCACTGCTCGATGATGCCAGGCAGAGTGTCCTTCGTGATGCTGTCCACCTCCAAGCCCGTCTGTTCCCAGATCCAGTCCTTAAGCTGTGACAGGCTGTTCGGATTCGACAGGCCTGTTATCCTGGCGGCTTCGTCCAGGAGCTGTTCCTGATAGACTGCGTCGAATCGCAGGATGTTTTTGACCATCGGCAGGTCAACACGGATGCCGTTGTCGTTCATATGCTGGTCGAGACTCCATAAGTCCTGTTCATCCTGCGGCACAGGATAGATGGCCAGCCTGTCACGGATAGTTGACTCCGTAACGACATCCTGTCGGTTGTAGGATACGAACTGTGCCCACTTCTCCGGATCATGGTAGGGATAGTTACGGGTCCTGCCGCCGTTCGACTTGGTCGGCTTGCAGGGCTTGCAGAAATAGGTGATCAGTGCCTTGCCTGCTCTGTCTTTCTGCTTGTCTTCTGGCAAACCCATCGCCGCGCCGACGGCTCCCAGAGATCCCGGAAGCCCCAGCGTAGCGGCGTGCACCATCGTACAGCGCCACTGCTCCGGCGGCATCGGACGACCTGTCCATCTGGCAAGGCACGTCCGTTCGAAATTAGCATTGTATGCGTACTTGACGATGCCTGGATCCTGCAGGTACCACAGGAAGACGTCAAGGCGCGGGTCCGGATCTGCGCCGGCCCACGTCTCGACCACCTCCACGTCCTGGTCATCGATCTTGTAAGCGATCAGTAAGATTTCGAAGTTCGGGCTTTCCGCATACCGGTAAACCCCGGCCTTCGCAATATCGATATCAGAGTATGTCTCGATATCGACGGACATCTTACCAGTCATCCTCTTCGTCCTCATCGTCAAAGCTTGCCAGGATCTCATCCTTCGTCTGGCCGCCGCCGAAGGCCTCGTCATCTTTGGTCTTCATGATGCCGTTCAGGCCAACCGCAATACCTTTCATCCTGTTGTCAAACGGGAAGAAGGTGATATTCACTTTTCCCCAGCACCCGGAATACACTTCCGTCTGGTCGAGAACTTCTTCATGGTCTGAGTCGACAATAAGCGGTTTGTTATCTGATTTTGCTGTAATGAAATACATTCCTGCGTACTCAGGAGCATCCGGCTTTTCCTCGTCGCCGTCACGCAATGGATTCCAGAGATTGGCTGGCTTCTTCTTGGACCAGTACTTCTCCATGCCCTGTTCGGTCGCGACCTTCATTGCTGCCCTGACCTTGTCCAGCGTCTTCTTGTCCT
>Ga0310691_10006521_pt1 | contig 12408 bp, 10 predicted proteins | sample 176DNAGHGlowgp2_FD_203887 | JGI IMG/M metagenome (GOLD analysis project Ga0310691, IMG submission 203887) | Sheep rumen microbial communities from Palmerston North, Manawatu-Wanganui, New Zealand - 1766 DNA GHGlow gp2 (v2) (version 2) | ecosystem: Host-associated > Mammals > Digestive system >... | reverse complement strand
ATCCTGCTGGAGAACGGCATGCTGGAGGAGGCTGAAGAGACCTTTAAGAAGGCCATCCGACAGTCAGACAACTCGCCGTCAGTATTGTTGCGCATCATCGTCTCACTCTACGACAACCGCTATGTCAGCAGCAGCTACGAGATGTTCAAGAAGTTCTTTGACGTAGTCAAAGAGTATGCGCCAGACTTCAACAAGGGACATGCCTATATGGCCTTATGCTGCTACGACTTAGGCAAGAGCGACGAGTTCATGGAGTATCTGCAGAAGAGCGTGGAGCTCAATCCGCGCGAGGCAAAGATCGTATTAGGATTCCTCTTCCCACAAGGAATGGAACCCAGCGAGTATGTCAAATATATGGAAGCAAGAATTAAGAAACAATGAATTTCATCACATCACTATTAGGCAATCTGAACTACGGCACCATCCTCTTCCTGATGTTGCTGGAGAGCACCGTAGTACCCGTACCCTCTGAGTTTGTCGTCACACCAGCAGCCTATCATGCTGCCAGCGGACAACTCGACGTGTGGCTCGTCATCCTGTTTGCTACCATCGGTGCCGACCTTGGCGCCTCTATCAACTACGTGGTGGCTTACTACGTTGGACGACCCGTCATCTATAAATTCGCCAACAGCAAGTGGGGCAAGATGTGCCTGCTGAACCAAGAGAAGGTGGAAAAGTCAGAGCGTTACTTCGACGACCACGGCATTGCAGCTACGCTGACAGGACGACTCATCCCAGGCATCCGTCACCTCATATCCATTCCTGCAGGACTGGCGAAGATGAACTACTGGAAGTTCCTGCTATACACTACGATAGGTGCTGGTTGCTGGCACGCCATCCTTGCAGGACTAGGCTGGTATCTGCACACCATCGTACCTGAAGAACAGCTCAACGAGAAGATTGAGGAATATGCCGAATACATCAAGATCGTCATCGTGGCACTGGTGATTGCCGCCATCGTGTGGTTTGCCGTCAGACACCTGATGAAGAAAAAGATGTCACAAAATTAGTATAATTAAAAAATAATGTATATCTTTGCAAGATAAAAGCTTTTGAACTAACATTATGGCAAGAATCAACAATCACTTGGTTATCATGGCAGGCGGTGTAGGTAGCCGTTTCTGGCCAATGAGTACGGCTGAGAAGCCCAAACAGTTTATTGATGTGATGGGCGTTGGAAAGTCGTTGCTGCAGCTCACCGTAGAGCGCTTTGCAGGCATTGTAGACACAGAGAATGTGTGGGTAGTAACCAACAAGAACTATGCGGCTATCGTAGCCGAGCAACTGCCCGACATGCCAGCAGACCATATCCTCTGCGAGCCTTGCCGTAGAAACACGGCACCATGTATCGCTTACGTTTCGTGGCGCATCAAGTCGCGCGACCCCAAGGCCAACATCGTAGTATCGCCCAGCGACCATGTGGTATTGAATATAGAAGAGTTCCGTCGCGTCATCACGGACTGCATGAAGTTCACCAGCGACAGCGACGCCATCGTCACGCTGGGTATGAAGCCCACACGCCCTGAGACGGGTTACGGATATATCGAAGCCAACCTCTCGGCTAACTCTCTGCGCAACAAGGGAATCTTCCGTGTTGACTCATTCCGCGAGAAGCCTGATCTAGAGACCGCTCTGCGCTATATTAAGAAGAACAACTACTTCTGGAATGCAGGCATCTTCATCTGGAACGTATCGACCATCGTCAATGCTTTCCGCATCTACCAACCCGCTATGTCGAAAATCTTCGAGAGTCTGCTGCCCATCTATGGCACTCCTCAGGAGCAGGAGAAAATCAACGAACTCTTCCCAGAATGTGAGAACATCAGTGTTGACTATGCCATCATGGAGAAAGCTGAAGAGATTTTCGTCTGTCCTGCCGACTTCGGATGGAGCGACCTGGGCACGTGGGGCTCACTGCAACAGCAGACAAAGAAAGACCTCTACGGCAATGCTTGCATCGGACAGGAGATAGCACTCTTTGAGACCTCTAACTGCATCATTCACACCACACAGGAGAAGAAGGTTGTTGTACAGGGCCTCGACGGATATATCGTGGCAGAGAACGACAACACACTGCTCATCTGCAAACTCTCTGAAGAACAGCGAATCAAGCAGTTCTCAGGACAAGACAAGTAATAATTGATAACTGATAATTGATAATGAACAAGATAGCACTCATCACAGGCATCACGGGGCAGGACGGCTCGTATTTGGCTGAGCTTCTGTTAGGGAAAGGTTACGAGGTACACGGCACCATTCGTCGCTCGTCAGTAGACTTCCGCGAGCGTATTGCACACCTTGAGGGTAAGCCACACTTCCACCTGCACTATGCCGACTTGGGCGACTCAATGTCTATACTGGGCGTCATCAGCAAGGTGCGCCCCACAGAAATATACAACCTCGCTGCACAGAGTCACGTACAAGTCAGCTTTGACTCTCCGGAATTTACAGCAGATGTAGATGCCGTAGGTGTACTGCGCATCCTCGAGGCTGTACGCCAATTGGGCATGACTGAGGTCTGCCGCATCTATCAGGCATCGACATCTGAGTTGTACGGCAAGGTGGAAGAGGTCCCACAGAATGAGAACACACCATTCCACCCCTATTCGCCCTATGCCGTTGCCAAGCAGTATGGCTTCTGGATAGTCAAGGAGTATCGTGAGGCATACAACATGTATTGCTGCTCAGGAATCCTGTTCAACCACGAAAGCGAACGGCGTGGAGAGACTTTCGTAACCCGTAAGATTACGCTGGCGGCTGCACGCATCTCACAGGGATTGCAAGACTGTCTCTATCTGGGCAATATGGATTCTCTGCGCGATTGGGGGTATGCCAAGGACTATGTGGAGTGCATGTGGCTCATCCTGCAACAGGACAAACCAGAAGATTTTGTCATCGCCACAGGTGTTCAACACAGTGTACGGGAATTTACCAATTTGGCTTTCAGACATGCGGGCATAGAACTGAAGTTTGAGGGTGAAGGAATAAACGAGAAAGGCATTGTTGTTAAGGGCCCAGAGAAGCTGATTGGTAAAGTTGTTGTCGCTGTTAGTGAGGATTTTTATAGACCGACAGACGTTGTCAATCTCTGGGGCGACCCCACAAAGGCAAAGGCTAAGCTCGGATGGAATCCTAACAAGACCAGCTTTGAAGAGCTCGTCAAGATTATGGTAGAAAGTGATATGGCGAAGGTTGCATCTGAAGATGCCGCCATGAAGGTACGCACCAATTTGGCAGAATACTTGGAGAAAGGAATAGTAAAGTAATGGAGAAAAACAGCAAGATATACGTCGCAGGCCATCGTGGTATGGTAGGTAGCGCCATCGTGCGCGAACTGCAACGCCAGGGTTATAACAATATTATTACACGCACGCATAAGGAACTGGACCTCACCCGTCAGGATGCTGTCGAGAAGTTTTTTGCGGAGGAGAAGCCTGAATACGTGTTCCTCGCAGCCGCTAAGGTGGGGGGCATCGTGGCTAACCAAAGTGCACTGGCAGACTTCATGTACGACAACATGATTCTGGAGATGAACGTCATCCACGCTGCGTGGAAAAACGGTTGTAAGAAGTTGGAATTTCTGGGCAGTAGTTGCATCTATCCACGCATGGCACCACAGCCCATGCCTGAGAATTGTCTGCTGACCAGCGAGTTGGAAAAGACCAACGAAGCGTATGCGCTAGCCAAGATCAGTGGACTGAAATACTGTGAATTCTTGAACCGTCAGTATGGTACGGATTACATCAGTGTGATGCCCACCAACCTCTATGGACCCAACGACAACTATCATCCTGAGCACTCGCACGTGCTGCCTGCCCTCATCCGACGTTTTCACGAGGCCAAAGAGGCTGGACTGGAGAGTGTTACCTGTTGGGGCGATGGCAGTCCGCTGCGCGAATTTCTCTATGTCGACGACCTCGCCAACCTCTGCGTGTTCCTCATGAACAACTACTCAGGCAACGAAACTGTGAATGCAGGTACTGGTAAGGAGCTGACCATCAAGGCACTGACAGAGTTAGTAGCTAAGATTATTGGCTACAAGGGCCGCATAGAATGGGACACCACACGTCCTAACGGCACGCCACGCAAGTTGCTCGATGTCAGCAAAGCCACCAAACTGGGCTGGACCTACAAGACCGAGTTGGAAGACGGCATCCGTTTGGCCTATGAGGACTTCCTGAACAACCCGATGCGCGCCGAGCGCTGACTGTGCCACCGGCGGGCAATGGGCTCCCCATCGATTATTGTCCACAGTCGGCGCCTCCCCTAAACGATTACCATTGTCGGTGGTTCTCACGCCGACGTTAACCTCCAATAACTATGAAACCGATTAGAACCCTTAACGACATGATTATCTTCCTGCAAGAGCGGGGAGACCGTAAACGTGTGGCTGTAGTGTGTGCCAACGATGCTAGCACACGCTATGCCGTAGAGAAAGGCAAGGAGATGGGGTTTATCGAACCCATCTACGTGGATGGTGATGACAAGGATGAGTGTGCCCGTCGCGCCGTTGCACTATGTAAGAATGGTGAGGCGGACATTCTGATGAAAGGACTCATCAATACCGATGTGTTGCTGCGTGCCATTCTCGACAAGGAGAAGGGCATCTTGCGTAAAGGTCATGTACTGACACATGTAGCTATGGCCGAGATTCCCAAATACGAGAAACTACTGTTTTTTACCGATGCCGCCGTTATACCTGTGCCGACCCCTGTACAGCGTCGCCAACAGATTCGCTACATGAACTACGTCTGTCATGCGCTGGGTATCGAAGAGCCTCGCATCTCGCTGATTCATTGCGCTGAGAAGGTGAGCAGCAAGGCATTTCCCTATACTGCCGACTATCTTGACATCATTGCGGAAGCACAGATGGGCTCGTTCGGACGATGTATTATAGATGGCCCCTTAGACCTGAAGACATCGCTCGACAGCGTCTCCCTGCACGAGAAAGGCATCAAGAGTGTTATCGATGGACAAGCCGATGCACTCATCTTCCCAGATATAGTGGCAGGCAACGTGTTCTACAAGACACTAACGCTCTTCGGCTATGCCAAGACAGCAGGTGTGCTGCAAGGCACCTCATGCTGCTGTGTGTTGCCATCGCGTGCTGACAGTCCAGACTCCAAATACTATTCTCTTGCACTTGCCGCAATCTAAATAGGCATATAGCCGAATCGTCAAATATGAAAATACTTGTCATCAACCCTGGTTCCACATCTACCAAGATGGCCGTCTACGAAGACGAGAAACCTATCTTACTGCGTAACATTACACATACGCCTGAAGAGTTAGCTCCTTTTGATGCCATCACAGAGCAGCAGGACTTCCGCCGTCAGCTGGTACTCGACGAGTTGGCTGCTGCTGATATTCCTTTGGAGTTTGATGCGGTCATCGGACGCGGTGGACTGGTGAAGCCTATCGCTGGTGGCGTGTATGAAATAAACCAACAAATGATTGACGACACGCTACATGGTTGCGTGATGCACAACCATGCCTGCAACCTGGGGTGTCTGATAGCGCACGAAATAGCGGAGGAAATCAATAGTCAGCATGCTGTCTGCGGTTTCCCTGCCGACACAACTTCCCGTTGCCGCGCCTTTATTGCTGACCCTGGTGTCGTTGACGAGCTGTCGCCCTTGGCACGCATCAGTGGTTCGCCACTCATGCCACGCATCTGCATCTGGCACGCCCTCAACCAGCGCGCCATCGCCCGTCGCTATGCACGCGGCATCGGCAAGGAGTATGAAGACTTAAACCTCATCATCTGCCATCTGGGAGGAGGCATTTCTGTAGCTGCCCATGAGCACGGCAAGGCCATCGACGCCAACAACGCACTGGATGGCGAAGGACCTTTCTCGCCAGAGCGTGCTGGCAGTCTGCCTGCCGCCGACCTTATCCGTCTCTGTTTTAGTGGCAAATACTCTGAGAAACAACTGCTCAAGCGCATAGCTGGCAAGGCTGGACTCAATGCACATTTGGGCACAAACAACATGCGCGAGATTCTGCAACGTATCAAGGAGGGCGATGAACACGCCAAAATCATCGTTGAGGCCATGCTCTACCATGTAGCCAAGAATATTGCCGCTGAAGCCGCTGTGCTTTGCGGAAAGATTGATGCCATCCTATTGACTGGCGGTATGGCACATAGCGACTACATCGTCAGCGAACTGCGCCGTCGCATAGGATTCCTGGCACCCGTCTACACCTTCCCTGGTGAGGACGAAATGGAAGCCCTTGCACTCAATGCACTCGCCGTACTGCAAGGTCGGCGCGAAAGCAAAATCTATAGCTAAGGGCGTTGTATCATCATGATGTTATATCGTTATAACGCCCTTTTAAAAAACAAATTCTGTTAAAAAAACAGTTACCCGGTCCATTTATTTGTTTTTTCTTCGTAACTTTGAAGGCGTATTGTGTACCTATGGCATACGATACCCCTGAAATGACAGAAATAAAATAATAACATAAATGCAATTTAAATGGAATTACGAACCACTGACACCAGACAGACAGCAAGCAGCTAAGGAGCTGGCCGAAAAGATAGGGATGAGTCCCGTAATGGCCAGTCTTCTGATACAGCGAGGCATCAAGACGGAGAGTGCGGCAAAGCGATTCTTCCGTCCCATGCTGAACGAGCTGATTGACCCGTTCCTGATGAACGACATGGACGTGGCAGTGGACAGACTGAACGATGCCATGGGGCGCAAAGAGCGTATCATGGTGTATGGTGACTACGATGTTGACGGCTGTACAGCCGTAGCGTTAGTCTACAAGTTCTTGCAGCAGTTCTATTCCAACATCGACTACTACATCCCCAACCGCGAGGAAGAGGGCTATGGTGTCAGCAAGAAAGGAATAGACTTTGCAGCAGAGACAGGGGTAAAACTGATTATCGTACTCGACTGCGGCATCAAGGCTGTCGAGGAGATAGCGTATGCCAAGGAGCAAGGCATTGACTTTATCATCTGTGACCACCACGTGCCAGACGAGATCATGCCTCCTGCCGTAGCTATCCTCAATCCTAAGCGTGACGACTCTACCTACCCCTTCAAGCATCTCTGCGGGTGCGGTGTAGGCTTCAAATTCATGCAGGCGTTTGCCAAGAACAACGGCATTCCCTTCTCGCGTCTCATTCCCCTACTCGACTTCTGTGCTGTCAGCATAGCTGCAGACCTGGTTCCTGTAGAGGGTGAGAACCGCACGCTGGCCTTCCACGGACTGAAGCAATTGAACCAAGCGCCTTCAACTGGTTTAAAAGCTATCATTGAGATTTGTGGACTTACCAACCGCGAACTTACCATGAGCGACATCGTCTTCAAAATTGGCCCTCGCATCAATGCCTCTGGTCGTATGATGAATGGCCGCGAAGCTGTTGACCTGCTGGTAGAGCGCGACCTGCAGCGAGGACTGACGATGGCTACGCGCATCAACGAATACAACGAGCAACGCAAGGATGTCGACAAGCAGATGACTGTCGAGGCCAACGAAATTGTTGAGCGTCTGGAGAGTCAGCAGCACCAGCAGTCTATCGTACTATACGATGAAGGTTGGAAGAAAGGTGTTGTTGGTATCGTCGCATCCCGTCTGACGGAGCTCTACTTCCGTCCTACCGTTGTACTGACTATTATTGACGGAATGGCCTCTGGCTCAGCGCGTTCTGTGGCAGGTTTCGATGTCTACGATGCTGTTAAGTCGTGTCGCGACCTGTTGGAGAATTTTGGTGGACACACCTATGCCGTAGGTCTTACCATGCGTCAGGAGAACATACCTGAGTTCCGCCGTCGCTTTCAAGAGTATGTCGACCACCACATTCTGCCCGAACAGACACAGCAAACTCTCGACATCGATATGGAACTTGACTTCCAGCAAATCAACAAACGACTGCTCAACGAGCTAAAGCGTCTGGCACCTCACGGTCCTGGCAATAGTAAGCCGCTCTTCATCACACGCAACGTCTTCGACTATGGCACATCCAAGGTGGTAGGACGCCATCAGGAACACATCAAACTGGAACTCGTTGACTCTAAGTCGGCAGTAGTGATGAACGGCATCGCCTTCGGACAGTCGGCTGCAGCACGGTATATCAAGTCCAAACGCTCGTTCGACATTGTCTACACCATCGAGGAAAACACCTACAAACGCGGCGAGGTACAGTTACAGATAGAGGGTATCCGTCCGTCAGATGGAGAAGGTATCGAAGAGTAAATTTAGTGGAGAAGTAAGGAGACTATACTTTGAGTACTTACAAGGAAATACTCAAACACTACTGGGGGTATGACGACTTCCGTGGTATCCAGCAGCAAATCATCGAGTCGATAGGTTTAGGCCACGATACGCTGGGACTCATGCCAACGGGTGGCGGCAAGTCGCTGACTTTCCAAGTGCCAGGATTGGCACTTGAGGGTGTATGTATCGTTGTAACGCCCCTCATAGCCCTGATGAAAGACCAGGTGCAGCATCTCCGTCAACGCGGCATTCTGGCAGCGGCTATCTTTAGCGGTATGTCGCACGATGATATTCTCCGCGTGCTGGAAAACTGCATCTTGGGGCGCACAAAGTTTCTCTATGTGTCACCAGAACGTCTCAGCAGCGAGTTTTTCGTCAGTAAACTGCGCCACATACGCGTTTCCTTCATCACGGTAGACGAAGCCCACTGCATATCACAGTGGGGCTACGATTTTCGCCCGTCCTACTTAGAGATTGCCAACATCCGAACGCTCCTGCCCAATGTCCCCATACTGGCCCTTACCGCTACGGCTACTCCGAAGGTTGTCGACGACATCTGCGAACGGTTAAGCCTGCCAAAAGCAAATAACCAAAAGCAGACGAGTGATTCCACGGAGAACGGATTCCACGTCTTCCGCATGTCCTTTGAGCGCAAGAACCTCACCTACTCCGTCAAGACAGCTACAGACAAGCTACAGGAACTCGTTCATACCCTCAGCAACACTACAGGGTCTGCCATCGTCTATGTGCGCAGTCGACGACGTGCTAAGGAGATAGCCGAGGAACTCACAAAGAGAGGACTCAGCGCGACTTTCTATCATGCAGGACTGGAGCATGAGGTAAAAGACCAGCGACAACGCGACTGGCAGCAGGACCGCACGCGCATCATAGTGGCCACTAACGCTTTCGGCATGGGAATCGACAAGCCTGACGTGAGACTGGTCATGCACTATGACTGTCCCGACTCCATTGAGGCTTACTTCCAGGAGGCTGGTCGTGCTGGTCGCGATGGCAAGTCTGCACAGGCCATCATGCTCTACAATAACAGCGATAATGCCAAGCTCACCAAGCGCATTGATGACACCTTCCCACCCAAAGACGAGGTACGAGAGGTCTACGAACACCTGGCCTACTTTTTCCAAATAGCTACAGGGGATGGTTTCGGCATTACACGCGAATTCAACATCGACGTGTTCTGCCAACGCTTTCACCACTTCCCCATACGTGTTCACTCTGCTCTACAGATATTACAGCGGGCAGGCTATCTAGAGTACGACCCAGCACCCGACCAGCAGACGCGCGTGCGCTTCCTTCTGGAGCGGCAGACGCTCTATCAGCTTGAGAACCTATCAGAACAAGAAGACCGCCTCATCGTTGCTCTCCTCCGCAACTATGGTGGACTCTTCGCAGACTTCGGATACATCGACGAAGCGCTCATTGCGCAACATAGCGGCCTACGTCCTGTTACGCTCCACGAAGTACTCAAGTCGTTGGCTCACAAGCATATCATCCAGTATATTCCTCGCCAGCAGGTGCCAACCATCCATTACCTGCAACGACGCGAAGATTCGGAACACATCAAGCTGTCTCCCGACGTCTACGAACAACGACTTGAGCAATATCGCCAGCGCATCATCGCTATGCTCAACTATATGCAGGACAACTTGCATTGTCGATCGCGCATGTTACTCGAATACTTTGGTGAAAAGGACACCCATGATTGCGGACAGTGTGACGTCTGCATGCAGCAAACGGAAGGCCAAAAGGCTGCGATTCCTTGCGAACAGCAAATTCTCCAATTGCTCGGCGATGGTCAACGCCATCTGCTTAGCGAACTCCACCTGCTACCTCTGTCTACAGACTCCATTGACATGGCCCTTCGCAAACTACTTGCTGAAGAGCAGATACTTATGGAAGACGGCTTCATCAGAATAACCGTTTCGCACTAACAATAAAGAAGTCCCTGCAGAGCAAGGACTTCTTAGAAAATATAGCAAATAAGGAGAAGTCTAGAACCTCTCCTTATTTAATTTCAGAAGTATTAGTCTTCCTGATATTCAGGACGCAACTTGCGAACGGTCTCACCAGCACGCCACATCTCCTGGTTGCGCATAGCCTCCAGCTCCTTCTCCAAACCAGCACGATAGTCAGGCTTAGAGTTAGCATCGATAGTAATCTGTGCCTCATTACCAGTCTTCACTGAGTAGTACAGCCATTCCATAACAGGTTTGATGGCGTCATGGAAACGGGGAGCCCAGTCGAGAGCACCACGCTGAGCGGTGGTAGAGCAGTTGGCATACATCCAGTCCATACCCTTAGCGCCAAAGAGCGGGCCAAGGCTCTGGGTGAGTTCTTCAACAGTCTCGTTGAAAGCCTCAGAAGGTGTGTGACCATGCTCACGAAGTACCTCGTACTGAGCGAGCAGCAGTCCCTGGATGGCACCCATCAGTGATCCACGCTCACCTGTGAGGTCAGAGGTGGCCTCGCGCTGGAAGGTTGTTTCAAACAAGTAACCGGCTCCGATACCAATACCGAAAGCCAGCGTCTTCTCCTTTGCCTTACCCGTAGCATCCTGGTAAACAGCGTATGAGCAGTTCAGACCGCGACCTTCGCAGAACATGGTGCGGAGAGACGTGCCAGAACCCTTAGGAGCTACCATGATAACATCGACATCCTTGGGAGGAACAACACCTGTGCGGTCGCTCCAGTTGATAGCGAAACCATGAGAGTAATACAGCGTCTTGCCAGGCTTCAGATATTTCTTGATAGTGGGCCACTGCTGCATCTGACCAGCATCAGAGAGCAACATGCAGAGGATGGTACCCTTCTCAGCAGCCTCTTCAATAGAGAAGAGTGTCTTGCCTGGAACCCAACCATCAGCGACTGCCTTGTCATAGGTCTTACCCTGACGCTGGCCAACAATGACGTTGAAACCGTTGTCGCGCAGGTTGCAAGCCTGACCAGGACCCTGCACACCATAACCGATGACGGCAATCACCTCGTCTTTTAATACTTCACGTGCTTTCTCAAGTGAGAACTCCTTGCTGGTGACTACAGTTTCGATGACGCCACCAAAATTCATTTCTGCCATAATAATTCTTTTGCTTTAGTGTTATACATATCTCTGTGACCATGCCAGCCCTTCCCGAGAGCCGTCCTCTTGTTGGTCTACTCCCACCCTACGCGAGGGCACGACGAGAGACTAAACTTATAAATCGGATGCAAAGATAACAATTTGCAAGCAAACGACCAAATATTTGTTACAATTTATACGAATTTAACCTTACTTCGTACCACTTCGACATCACCATTCTTCACAATGCGTACACAGAACTCGCCATCTGCTGACTCCTCACGATAGAAGGAGAGCTTGTCACCAGCATGCGCCTCAGCCACATAAGCAATCTCGAAACGCTTAATCTGGTGCTCTTTGTACCAATCGAGTGACCATAGGTCGAGAACATGCTCAATGTACTTGACTGAGTTGATATGTCCATTGATATCTACATCATTATAAAAGGTATCAATGGTGCGCACCAGTTGGGCTTGATCCGTCATCTTCACTCGCCCACCCTTGTCAATGGGACATGACTTGTCGTCGACAATCCAGTTGTTGATGGCTCCATTGTCAATGCTAAAGATATCTGTGGGCTGACGTGTCTCAGTATCTATCATGGCCCAGATAGAACGGCCATAGCCATATACTCGCGGTTCTTCTCCTTTGGAAGAATCATTGGAGGTTCCTACCACAGCAAAATTGCGCGAGGTAAAATAGCGCATAGCACTCTCCACCCATGTCTCAACATTAAACTTAGTATACTGCTGCGGCATCTCCGTCATCTCTATGGCCAGACGTGAGAGCACCCATGAGCGTTTGATGGTCATCAGGTACTTCATGCCAAAACCACGCGCAGAACTATGGAAATCAGCAGCATTAAGCATGTGGTTACCCATGTGTCCCATAAAAAGACGGCCAGAGAAGTCGCAGTGGAATGGCTCAGCCAAAAATTCGTAACGTCCTACTTTATCCATTAACTATTCTTTTTACTACTCTTCACCCAGTTTTCCTTCTCGTTGTTCCAAGAACTCGCTAACCTGCTCTTGCATTCCACGTGTGACTGCAATGCGGCCACTACGGGTATACTGCAAAACACACTCAAACTCATCAAGGGCTCGGAACAA
>Ga0310691_10006519_pt1 | contig 12409 bp, 11 predicted proteins | sample 176DNAGHGlowgp2_FD_203887 | JGI IMG/M metagenome (GOLD analysis project Ga0310691, IMG submission 203887) | Sheep rumen microbial communities from Palmerston North, Manawatu-Wanganui, New Zealand - 1766 DNA GHGlow gp2 (v2) (version 2) | ecosystem: Host-associated > Mammals > Digestive system >... | reverse complement strand
CGCGGAAAATGACCGTACCGAAACAAAGAGCGACGGGGAGAGAGTGGGAGAAAATAAAGAACAGTCCTTATCTTTAATTAAAGCAAAAAAATTAGGTTTATACAAAGACAGTTCTAAATTTAGGCAACTTCTTGATTCTGTTTTTAAGGAAGAAGGCGGGTATGAAGATAGGAAAAATAGAATTGACCAACCGACAAATATGGGAATAACACAAGGTTCTTTGGCTAATTTTAACAGAGCGCATCCAAATCTTAAAATTGATAAAAATATAAAAAATATTTCTAGGGAGGATGCCAAATTAATCTATAAATTAGACTATTATGACCAATATAGAATTGAAGAAGTTGATAATGAAGACAATGCAAAGTTGTTGTTACATATGTTTGTTATGTTAAGACCTGATACCTCATTAAATTTATTGCATCGTTCTCTCAATGAGTTTGGATATCATTCAAGGAAATTGTTGTCAAAGGAAATGATACCTGTATTAAATAAGATTGAAAGGGACGGGCGATCGGGTGATTTTAAGAAAATTTTAAAGACTAATTTTATAAACTTTTTAGAGAAAAGTTCCGAGGCAAAAAAATATAGAGGTTGGGTGCCGAGAGTAAAAAGGATATAACATGAAAAAAAGTTGGTTATATGGTTTAAGTGTGTTGTGTTTTTTTTATGGAGCAGAAAATACACAAGCTGTTTCAATTGATGATATATCTTTCTTAAAAGGAAAGGAAATTATTTTTAGTTCTCCGTACGAAGATGCAGATAAAGCGATTCATCTCAATACAGATGATATCAGTTTGAGTGAAAGTTTTTATGATGACGGAGAAATTATTTTTAATCAAAAAGCATATCCCATTGACCAACTTTTTGTTAGAAATAATGAGGGGCAATATGAAAATCTGGCTTCTGTCTTAAAGTATGATGGTATTGCTACAACTTATTTTATTCGCTATTATGATAAAAATCGTTTAGCCTTAAATGATGAAATTCATAAATTGAAACAACAAGCGAAAAATTGTGTTGGAATTTATGAAAAAGGTGGTACAGAAGCAATTGCTGAACAGGCACAGGAATTTGGACATTGTTTGGATGAAGTTTTTTATAGGAGTGTCCATTTATTTTATAGTCAATCAGAAGAATCTATGATAAAAGATTATCAAGAACAATGTACCTTATGGACACGGTTTTATTTTGCAATTGAAAATCCGGATAATTGCTATGGAAAATGCGGTACAGTTGCACAAATGCGTGCATATGGAAAAGTTGTTGAGGCAAAACAAAAATTTATTTTGGACTTGTTGAATAATCAATCGTTATCCATTAATGAATACTAATGGTCTACCATGTGAACTATGGTAAGATGTTCATCCTGATTTAAAACAAAAATTTCTATGGATGTCATTTCAAAGCGGATAGTGGTGTTGAACTGTCCGCTTTTTTTGTTGTTTGCTGAATGATTCTCATGGAGATCGCTTGACCTCGCTTACGCTCGGAGCGATGACGGGGCGAGGCGGTGGTAGCGGCACCTGCAACGGTTCGGGCTTTCCAGTGGAGCAGGGGTATACTCTCCGTATTTAAATTTGCAGTATTTACCTCTTCGGCTCTCCGCTTGCGGAGAGTGAGCAATAAGGAAGATGCCTGACCTCGCCGTTTCACGGCTCAGGGCATGACGGTTTAAAAAGATTGGCGCTTTTGGTGGTATGACGGTTTTAAATGACCTTGTCGGCGGCACCTGCAACAGGGTGAGGCGCACGTCCAATACTTTAAAAATTTTTTCTATGTGGGGTATTTAAGTACCCCTTTTTTAATTTGTAATTTTTTTATTTCATTTATTTTTAGGAGAAAATAATGACTGATGTTTTTGAGCCGGAGGGGCAGACAACCTCCGATAACTTCTTTGTGTCTGCAAACCAAAATCTTAAGAACTCTTCTTTGTCACAATCTTTATGGGGCAATCTTTCGGAAGAAAATAAATCTTATCTTGATAAGAAGGGATTTCATGAACCAAATGATGTACTCAAATCTTATCGGGAATTGGAAAAGGCTTATTCTTCTAAAATAGCACTTCCTAAAGACGATAGTGAAGAGAGCTTGACAAAGTTTTATTCACGCTTGGGTATGCCTGATGATGTTAGCGGTTTTGAGCTTCATCTTAAGCAAGAAGATGAACCGCTTGCCGAGAGCTTTAAACAGGCATGCTTGTCCGCTCATATCTTACCGAAATCGGCTCAGGCTATTTATGATTGGTTTTCTCATCATCGGGTTGAAGAAAACGAAAAACAAATCCAACAATGGAATGACTTATCCGCGACGGAATTTGCCGACCAGAAAAAATCTTGGGGGGCTAAGGCACCTCTTTATCTGGAACAGATGAAACGCGGTATTCGCCTTTTTTCCGGTGATGATAACGAGGCTGTTTGTCGGATTGAGCAAGCGCTCGGTACCAAAAAAATGATGCAGATTTTTTTACGCTTGGGCGAGGCAGTGGCGGAAGATAATCCCGTCAGTTTCGGTGATAACGGTAAACCGAAAAAGGGTTTTGATGCGGAAGCGTTTTATCGGGAAATGTTTAACGACTACTAATTCTTCGGGACAATTTGAGTGTCTAATCGTAAATGGAAGCCGGATTGGCAAAAATCCACGTACCCCTTATGTACGCTAGGATTTTTGCCACCGGACATTTACTTCTATCCATCTCAAATTCTTTCCGAAGAATGTTTGGCCATAACCAAAGTTTAATTTATTTTTGAAAGGAAAAACAAATGAACCATACATTAAAAGAAATTGCTGTTGATTTGGCTGAAAAACAACAGCATTTTGTTGATAATTTAACCGAAGAGTCTCCGATTTTGGATAATATGCGTTTTGAACCTTCTACGCACGGTTTGTGGAATGCTTATGAAGAAGTTGCGCATATTAACGGTGCCGGTTTTGTGGATATTAACCAGCCGCTGCCGGTGATGGAAGTTGACTCTAATTTGAAAAAGGTTGATTTATCCATTATCGGCGGGGAAATCTTCTTGCCGGAAGATAAAGCCGCAGTTATCGGCATTACCGAGTATTTTACAAAGAAAATGCCGATCCTCCTAAAGCATGCCGGACAAACAGCCGAGGAAAAAATTATTTATGATAATTTCCTGCCTTATGCCATCGGTAACGGAAAAGCGGTTTCTGCCGGCGGGCAAAGCAGCTGCTATTCCATGGTCGCCGTGCGTTTTGCAGAAGGCGAAGTGACCGGTCTTTATTCTAACAAAGATGTTAACCATGTCGGGCTTTTAGACGTTAAAAACATCAATGGCGGTCAACTCTATAAAAACTCTGACGGTGTGTTTGGTTACGGGGCGCGCTTGAAAGGCTATATCGGTGTGCAGATGGCAAACCCGAACGCGGTTTCTGCTATTGTTAATATCAATGCTTCCAATATTCCGACGGCGGCGCAGATTGATGATATGTTGATTTCCGCAAAGGCAACACCGGCTTCAACCTTTATCTTTTGCCACCCGAAAGTGCTTTCTTTGTTGAACAGCTACAAGGGAAATGTTTTGCACACGACCGGCGGCGAGTGGGATTTAAATCGTAGCTTTATGGCTTGGAACGGTATTCGTTTTATCACCTCTTATAACTTTAAGAACGGTACCGAACAGGCGGTTTCTTTGGCTTAATTTTTTTGTATTAAGGAGTAATTCAGATGTTAAATAATATTTTGAAAGTCTATGGCGAAGATATCTTTAACGGCGCTATCAACAAGACTTCCGCTAATGGTGATAAAGTGATTGCAGCAGGCGGTGTGGACGGTGCTTTGGCGGTTAATGTGTTTGCCGTCAGTGCGGTGACAACCGCGGCTGAAGCCACCATCACGCTTCAAGACAGCGCAAGCGAAGACGGCGAGTTTGCAACTTTGCACACCTTTACAATTGCGGCTGATAAATCTTATGCGGCAGGTGAGCTGATTGACAGTATCATACTGCCCAAAAACAGCAAAACTTTTGTGAAGGCAAATCTTGCTTCGGCTACAACCAACAGCGGAACTATTCGTGTGACACTTGAATATTTGGCACGATAATTCGGCTATTCCTTTCTCCTTATTTCGGGCGCACGGGGCAGGGCTTGGTCTTGTCCCGTGTTTTTTAGTAAAAAAAAATTTTTAGGAGGTCAGATGTCTAAAATTGAAATTATTAATCGGGCGCTTTTGAAACTCGGTGAACCGCCGATTTCTTCTTTAAACGAGGCAGCTTTTGCTACTTCTTATGAGATGATTTTTGAAGATATTAAAAATCTGTTGCTTTCGGCTTATCCGTGGCGATTTGCGGTCAAAACCAAAAAATTACCACGGCTTGAAAATATGTTTTCCAATCGCTTTATGTATAAGCTTCCGGCAGACTGTTTGCTTATCTTGAAAGTTTATATTTCAACCAATGCCGATACCGCGGATTTTCGTCCGGTCAGTAGCGAAGATTATGAAATTGCGGACGGGTGCGTTATCGCTTTTTATAAGGGCGCGTTGCAAGTTGATTATGTGGCGCGTCTTGAAGATGACAGCAATTTTCCGCCGCTTTTTAAGGAGGCGTTGGTGGCCAAAATTGCGGCAGAACTTGCCATGCGCTTAAAACATTCGGTGGCAATTAAACAAACTTTTGATAACGAATTTTTTAATCTTATTCGGCAAGCGGAACTTAATAACGAGATTATGAAATCGGCAGAGTTTTTGCCGGACGGTTCGTGGATTAAAATTCGTCATACGTGGACAGAATAATTTTTTTTAAGGGAGAGTTTTTATGAGCATAAAACCAGCGAAAATTCAGTTTAACGGCGGTGAACTCAGCCCGTGGCTTGCCGCCAGAACCGATATTGCAAAATATGATAAAACCGCAAAGTTGTGCCGTAATTTTATACCTTTAACCGAAGGGAGCTTGAAACGGCGCGGCGGGACTTGTTTTGTTGCTAAAACACCAGAAACTTCGCGTTGGGCAATACTTGTGATTAACCCTTCACCGAAGCATGCCGATGTCTTTATTAACAACGTGAAAACAAATGTGCTTACCGTTGAGTGCGGGGATACGGTTTTTTATGAAGTGCATGCCAAAGGATATGCCGCTGTGAGCGGGAAAGTAACGGTGGTTGCCAATACCACACTTGAGATAAAACTTGTTTCTTATCTCAAACGGCATACGCTGACGATTGTGACCGCACCGAATGCGGCTGTGGTGAAAATCAACGGCGTTGCGCGAAAAACTTATGAAGCATCGGAAAATGAAGAAGTTTGCTATATTGCCTATGAAAATTATTGCTTGCCGCAAACGGGAAAGCTTATCTTAAAAGAGGATAAAACACTTCATCTCACCCTTGCGGCGGATACGCAAGAAACGTATGATTACGGCGATTGGGGAGAATTGCTGGCGTTTATCTCCTGCAGTTTTTACGGCTGCGCGGAAGCACTTAAAAAATGTTTTCTAATTCGTTTTGAAAACGGGTATCTGCCGATTTTGTTTGATGCTAAACTAAAAGCACCGACTGATGAAGATTTTAAGCAAAGTTGTTTTGTTTTTGATAACAGGCAGGGCTTTAATGCGCTTTATCAAACTTCTGAAGGCGCAGAGGCATTGGCGGTGATACGTTTGACAGATGACGGGGTTTTTTATGATGATTTAGAGGGAAAAGCTCTGTTCGGTATTGATTTTAAAAGGTTAAAAAATTGCGGTTTGGCGGCTGAAAATCAAGATTCATTTGAGGCTGTTTTTTCTCATTATGACGGCTATTTGACACGGGGCGGTGTTAAGGTTTGTTATGACGGGGTAATTGTGTGGACATTGAAAGGAAGAAACAATGGTTAGTGCTAGAAGTTTTTTGGTTCCGTTTAAGTATAGTCAGCAATTGACCTATGTGCTGGAATTCAGCCATATGAAATTGAGAATCTATGCGCAGGGTAAACCGCTGTTTGCACCGGTTGCCTCATCTGCTGAAGGTGATGAAAATGAGCAATCAACAAATATTGCCGTGATGAGTAATAACGGTTATTTTTCGGATAATCATGCGGCATTCGGCTCGGTTAATGAAACAGGCGGAAGTTGGCAACCGATTATTGACGGTGATGAAATTTATGAGATTGAAACGCCGTATTGGCTTGAAGACTTGTGGGACGGTGATGAATTGTGTTTTAAGTTGCAAACAATTCAACATTCCGATGTGCTTTATATTTTCAGTGAAAAATATCCGATTAAGGTCTTAAAGCGCTATGCACATACCGATTGGCGGCTGGAAAATTTGGAGCTTGTCGGCGGTCCGTTTGAGGCGATGAACAGTACGGATATTACATTAACCGCCAGTGACACAACCGGCGTTATTACCTTAACCGCCAGCGAAGATTTGTTTGCTGCAACCGATATAGACAGACTTATCCGACTGCGCGGTTATGACAGTAATATTAAAGTTTGGACGGCCGGTGCCAGTGTTATCCAAAACGATGTCTTTGTTTCCGATAATAAATATTATTTGGCGCTAAACGGCGGAAATTGCGGACCGAAAAAGCCGGTGCATACCGAAGGGGAACGTTCTGACGGTACTATCTTTTGGCGTTATCTGCATGATGGCACGGGGATGGTGCAAATAACAAATTTCAGAGATGCCAAAACGGTGGTGGCAAAAGTTGTCGGTATCTTGCCGAGTGCGGTTTGTCAAGGCACGGTTTATTGGGAATTGGGCTTGTTACATCGTGGGGCAAATTTTGCGAAGTCCGGTGCGTTTTTTCGCAATCGTTTTTGTATTTTGGTTAATACCAAAGAGGGACCGAAAGTTTGTCTGTCCAAAGTCGGTGATTATAATAATTTTAATGATAGGGAATATGGGGAAACAACGGCAGAATCGGCAATTACGGTGCCTGTGCTCAGTACCGAATTTAATGAAGGGAAATGGTTATATGCCGGAGATGTTTTGTTTGTCGGTACCGGCAGTGCGGAATTTTATATTGATGTGATTTCTTCCTCATCGGCGCTTTCTAACGATAATGTCAAAATTTTGCAAATCTCGCATGTCGGCAGTAAGGCAATTATGCCGGTGGCTATCGGCGCGCATGTCTTCTTTGTAGATAAATACGGGCTTTCTCTGCGTGATTTGGCATATAATTATTATAACGACGGTTATGACCAGACCGATATTTCGCTTTTGGGAAAACACTTGTTTGCTACACGAATTGTTGCTATCTCTTACCAAGAAGTGCCGGATAAAATTTTATGGTGTTTGACCGGTGACGGACATCTTGCGGCTCTGACGTTTTCTTACGAGCAAGAGGTGTCGGCTCTTTCACGCCATGATTTTGACGGCGAAGTGGAAAGCTTAGCCGTGGTGACAAATTTTGAAAATTGTTGTGATGAAGTGTGGCTGACGGTTAAACGGGTGGTTAATCATCAAAGTATACGGACGGTGGAATATATGGAAAGCGGTATGCCGCGTGCTTTGCCGAGCGAGCTTTCTAAAACCGATGACAGAGCGCAATATGATGCTATTCAAGAAGAATATGTGCGCCGGCAGGCAAAATATCTTGATGCTTCCGTGCTTTTTGTGCGTGGGGCAGAAGATGACAGTACCATCGTTTCCGGCTTATCGCATCTGGAAGGGCAAATGGTTTGTGTGTTTGCGGACGGTGCCGTTCGTGAGCCGCAACTTGTTGTTGACGGAAAAATCAATATCCAAGCGACAGATATTCAGGTGCTTGTCGGTAGGGCAATGACCAGTCGCTATATACCGCAACCATTTTATATCAATACAGAAATGGGAAGTGGTATCGGCGAAAAACAACGCATAGACCATGTTTTGCTCATGCTCTACCTTTCCGGTGGCGGACAAATCGGCGAAGACGAAGCTCATCTGAGCGATATTCTTTATCGGCAAACTGATGCAAAGATGAATAAACCGCAGGCGTTGTTTACCGGCAACAAAGAAGTGCTTTTTAACGGCTCTACCGATGCCAATGCCGAGCCGGCGCAGGTGATTATTGAAAACAGGTCGCCGTTGCCGATGAATATATTGGCTATAATTCCCTCCATAGGCTAAGGTAACGGGCTTGTTAAAGCACTGTCAAATCGCCGAATGGAAGCCTGTCCCTAAATGCTCATTTACGCTTAAAGTAAACTCCGCTTTAGGGCAGGACATTCGGCGATAGCACAGCACTTTAGCAAGCCCTTAGGGAATTTTTTTGGGGGTGATTTTTTTGGGGGCTTGTTTAGCGCGCATCATAAGAGCGTCGGCGCTCGCTTATGTACCTTACGTTTGTACACCGCGCTCGCGGCGCCACTCTTAGTATACGCACTATCCAAGCCCATGGCTATATGATTTTATGGTGCTTTGGAGAGATAGCACAGCACTTTAGCAAGCCCATGGCTATATGATGTTATGGTGCATAAAGCCCATGGCTATATGATTTTATAGGGGAAAATATGATCAGAACATATCAAAAGGGAGACGGGGCAAGGGTCCTCGTCCAACCGGAACAAAGCTTGGAAGCACGCACTTTTGCGTGCTTTTTTGATGACATTATTTCTTATACCGTAACCGATAAAGACGGTATGATTAAAGCGGTGTTCGGCTATCGTCTGAGCGGCTTAAACCATGCCGAGGCGTTTGCACTTATCGGTAAAAATATTGAAGCAGGCGGACTTTTGGAAATTGTCCGCTTCTTAAAGCTTTTTATTCCGCTTAAAATGCGGGAAAAAAATGTTTCGTTGTTGCGGATTACGGTTAAAAAAGATTTCTTAAACGGCAATCGGTTGGCGCGTCTTCTGGGCTTTTCTCATATTGCCGATTTGCCGGCTTTTTACTTAAATCAGGATTATCAACTTTTTGAAAGGAAATATCAATGAGTTTATCTCTCGGTGCCCTTATGGGGGTGAACTTTGCCTCGGGTTTCTTAAACGGGGTGAAGCAAAGTAATGCTTATAGACAAAGCGCGTATGATTACCGCTTACAGGCGGCGGCTTTTCGGCGTAACGCTTATTTGACCAGACTTTCCGGTGCCTTAAATGAAGATGTTTCGCGGGCGAAAAACCGCGCCTATCTTGCCGAGGCTAATGCGGCGGCTGCGGAAACCGGTATGGCTGAAAGTCCGACTTTTGTTTCTGCTTTGGCTTCCTCGGCATCCGCCTTGGAGCAAAATGTGTTAAACGACCGTTATGCGACCGAAAGTCAGGCAGAGCATTATCTTTATCAATCAAGAGTGGCGGAGGCTAATGCTCGAATGCTCAAAAAACGCTCGCGCAATGTTTTTCAGAACGGGCTTATCAGCGGTATCGGCAGTGCTTTAGGGGTTTATTCTTTGTATTAAAAAAAGGAGTTTGATGATGGCTAATAAACAACGTATTCCTGCCGTTAATCTCGGCGGGGTTAATCTTAAAGAGAAAATGAAAACGGTTTCGGTTTCAACCGATGTGCATACTCTGGCAGAAGAAAACGGGGAACTCTCACTTTGGAAAACGACGGTTGATGTCGGACATGATTATCTTAGCGCCAGACACAAATTGGAACAGAAAAATCTGCGGCTGAAAGCGGCGGCAACACTCGGTATTTATCATCAACAGCTTGCTAATGCCGTATCCTTAGAGGAATTTGATGAACTGAATACCAATGTGGCGGCGCGCTTTGAAAAAGATGTAAAAGAAGAAAAGGGCGGTGATGATTTTTGGTGCGAATGCGGGGCGGATATGTTGGCGACTTACCAGTCTGATATGGCGGCTTTGCGGGAAGATAAGGCGCGTGAATTTGGCAGAACATCTTTGGAAAATATGCTGGCCGACAGCGAAAATGTGTTTGCCGTCAATGCCGCACTTGAAGCTGATGATATCTTAAAACAAGGGGTTGATGAAATTGATAATTCGCCTTTTTTAGCAGATGATGAACGAGAAAATTACCGCAATCTCTACCTTAAAACCGCCGCCCTTAATATGGCGCTTGTTTCGCCCGAAAAGGCTAAAAAAGCGGCGCAGAAATATGCGGTTCTTGATGAGGACTTAAAGCTTAAAATTGATGAAACCGAAAAATTAACCCAAAACGCCAGAGCTAAAGAGCTTGAAAACAACGAGCGACAAAGTGCGCTTAAAAATTTGACCGAAGCTTGCACGTTATGGCAGAAAAAAGAAGAGGGGACTATTAACGAGGCACAATATTTTGTTTTAACCGCCGGCAAAGAGCAGATTTTTGATGAGGCAAACAATGATGAAAATGCGTTGGTTAAGGCTTATCAGTTTTTAAGACGGTTGAATAATAAGGAGAATTTTGCGCCTGATGACTTAAAAGCGGCAACCGCTCATCTGGCTTTTGCCTATAAGCAAGGAAAACTCGGCTTAGATGAAACGACTGCTTTGCAAAATCAGTTGTTGCTTTCTACCCAAGATAAAAATAAGGCAAAGCTTTTGTTTGAGCAAACACCGGATATTTTGGCGGATAAAATCTTGGCTGAAGATACGGAAAGCACGTTGCCGGAAGCGAAAATCTTTATGGAAGAAAAAGCTAAAACGGCATTTGAAATTTATGATACCTACTACACGCAGAAAACAACACGGGCTGACGATTTCTTAAAATCCGGCGGGGTGATGACGGCAGGTGTTTTAAGGAAACTCTCCAGAGAGGCGCTCGGTGATGTGTGTGAGATGTTCGGTTTTAAGGACAGCGACGATATTTGTTCTTTTGAGGAATTAAACCAAATGCTGGCTGATGTTTCTTCTGTTGAGGATAAAAAACGTATCTGGCAAAAATTTGTCAGCGAGGCACCTTATGCCGATAAGAAAAAGGAGCTGATGGCCAAATTGGTGAAAAATACGATGAAAACTTCTGTTTTGGTCTGATTTCTTTAAAAAAGCTGTTGCAAAAATATGCAGCTGTTCTTATAATGCGCTTTGGTATGTGTTTATGACGGAGTGTTTTGTGATGAGTGATACTGAGGTCGCAAAAATTAAAGAATGGAATAAAGTGCAACTGCTGACAGTGGCTTTAGTGTGTTTGGCAGTGCTCGGGGCAGTGCGGGAATATATCAATCTCTCGGCGCCTTCGGATAGAGAACTCTTGGTTTATCACTTCGGCGGAAATGAAACACAAACGGTAACGGAAATTGTTACACCGGAAGAGATGGCACAACCGCAACCCGAGCCACAGCCTGAAGCACAACAAGAAGTCGCACCGCAAAATAATAATGCCGACGCGTTGTCGGAGTTTTTGGACTATATGCACGAGATGGGAGATAAGGCGGCTACGATTACTTTTGATGAAACGGTGTTGGATAAAATTTCGCAAAAAGTGCAGGTGGTTAATCCTGAACCACAACCTGTTGCTGAAGAAAACAAAGCCGAAAACACGCAAGCCGAACAGCCAGCCGTTGTTGAGGAAAGTGCCGTGGTTGTCAATCCTGATGCGGTTTCAGAAATTGAAAAGGCTAAGACTGATGTGATTAACAATGTCTTGGATAATGTGGAACAAATCGTTGCGGACAGCGAAAATGAGGTTGCACAACAAGACGATGATGATGCCGCCATAGCCGAGTTTATCAATCAGGAACAAGCGGCGGAAGATGCCGCTCGTCAACAAATGACCGAGGAAGTTGGGGAAGCTTCTTCGGAAGATGACGAGGCACCGATTGTTCTTTTGCCGGAAATTATGAATCAACAATAATAGTTTTTATTGTTAAGTGTTTGTTTTTAACAAATGTTTTGTAAAAAGTGCATTTTTTTTGAAAAAAACGCAAAAGAATTGTTGACTTAATTATTTTTTATCTATATAAATGCGCTAGTCAACCGTTGGTCCCATCGTCTAATGGTTAGGACATCGCCCTTTCACGGCGGTAATATGGGTTCAAATCCCGTTGGGATCACCAATACAAAACTCCTCGTTAAGAGGAGTTTTTTTTATGTATTGGTGACCCAGGGTCTTTGAACCCAGGGTTCAAATGTCTTGCTTCGTAAGTGTTGCGTTTATGCGCAACACTAACTACGCTTCGGTCAAGCCAGTTGTAACGTTTGCCTAAGGCAAACTAACAACTGCTATAGCTCTCGGAACTAACGTTCCTGTGAGCCGTTGGGATCACCAATAAAAATAAAGCCCCTATCCTTGTGGTAGGGGCTTTTTTTTATTTGACGAAGTCAGTGGGGATTTGAACACATGGTCATAAAGTTTAACTACAAGCGAAACTTCTCTTACCTTTGCTAGGAAGGAACGACCGTAGCAAAGGTTAGTTGTTCGTATAAGTAGAAAGCTTTTGCTTTCGTAACGGTGCAAAGGCGGGCGGGAGAACGCCGGTGAGCGATAGCGAATGAGCGCAGTGCGACCGAGGATTTGCGTTAGTAAACCGCAGGTCAATCCCGTTGAGCCGAAGGCTTTTTTGCCAATGAAAAATAGTTGTTTCAGATTGAAAATTTTGTTGTCACCCTCTTCT
>Ga0310691_10006517_pt1 | contig 12411 bp, 8 predicted proteins | sample 176DNAGHGlowgp2_FD_203887 | JGI IMG/M metagenome (GOLD analysis project Ga0310691, IMG submission 203887) | Sheep rumen microbial communities from Palmerston North, Manawatu-Wanganui, New Zealand - 1766 DNA GHGlow gp2 (v2) (version 2) | ecosystem: Host-associated > Mammals > Digestive system >... | reverse complement strand
AGGCCCTGCAGCAGGGCTTCCCGGTAACGGAGCAACAAGGCCAGAAGTTTCTTAGCCTCCTTGTCTCCTCCGGTGGTGGCCTGTTTCTCTACCTTTTTGATGCGGTTTTCCACCGTTTCCAGGTCTTTGATCTGAAGTTCGGTATCTACTACCTCCTTGTCTCTCACGGGGTCTACAGAGCCGTCTACATGCACGATATTGCCGTCGTCAAAGCAGCGGAGCACATGCAGGATGGCATCCGTCTCGCGGATATTGGCCAGGAACTGGTTGCCCAGCCCCTCGCCCTTGGAGGCGCCCTTCACCAGGCCGGCGATGTCTACGATTTCCACCGTGGCGGGAATGGTGCGCTTGGGCTGGCAAATCTCCGTAAGGACCTCCAAACGCTTGTCCGGAACATTGGTGGAACCCACGTTGGGGTCTATGGTGCAGAAGGGGAAATTGGCGCTCTGGGCTTTTCCGGAGCTTACACAGTTAAATAAAGTAGACTTGCCCACATTGGGCAAGCCTACTATTCCACATTTTAGCGACATATTCTATTAATAGAAACGGGCACGGTTGTCTTTTACGGTCTTGTCCATCATCAGGGGCAGAATCATCTGGCTGTGATAGTTGTTCAGGCGGGCCTGGGCGGCCTTGGCGTCGTCTTCCGTATAGTAGGAACCCATCTCACGTCCCTTCACCTGGAACATGTAGGCACCCATGATGCCAGCCACGGGGCCGCTCAGGACGCCTTCCTTGGCTGCGGATACGGCTCCCACGAAAGCGGGCTCCGTGCTGGGAGCGGAAGAGGTGGAGAAGGTGACGTCCGTGAGGGAAGAAACGGTAGTACCCAGTTTCTGGGCCACTTCCTCCAGGGTGCTGAGACCGGCCACCTGGGCGGCTACATCCTCGGCGTGCTTGGCAATGTACTTCTCACGATAGAGCTGAGAACGGATGGCCTCGGAAACCTCGTTAAGGGGAGCCACACCTTCCTTGTGCTCTTTCTCCACGGCTACCACAAAGTAGTACTTGTTATCTACGGGGATTACGTCGGAAGCCTTTCCGGGCTTGTTGTTGAAGGCCCAGCGGGTTACTTCCTTGGCGCGCGAAATGGAGCCGTAGGTATCCGTACCCTCGTTGATATTCATGCTGCGGGCATAGATGCCGGTGGTGTCGCATACGGTCTTGAAGTTGGCGGCCTTACCCTGTGAGCGCACGGCCAGCAGGCGGGCCTGCTCGGAGATGGCGCGGTCGGTTTCCTTGGAAACAAGGGTCTCCTTCTCAAAGATGGCCACCTTCTTCTTGGCAATGGGCTTGGTGGCCTTGGTCACCTCCACCACATGGGTGCCATACTGGGTGTGAAGCAGGAAGGGCTTGCCCACCTGGGCTTCCAGGACGGGCTCGAATCCCTTGATCATGATATTGCGGGTCATCCAGCCCAGATTGCCCATCTCACCGTCCTGGGCATTGCCCTTGTCGGCGGAATAGAGGTTGGCCAGGGCGGAGAAGTTGCCCTTGTTCACTACGCCCAGGAGGCTGTCGGCCATGTGGGCGGCATTCTCACCCACCAACATGATGTGACGCACATACACGGAGTCCGGAATGTTGGCGCTGCCCATGATGCGGGCGGCGTAGAAGTTGATGCCGGACTGGTAGATGGGAGAAACCCCACTGTTGTTCTCGGAGACGAATTTGTCCACGTCGGCATTCACGCTGCGGAGCTCGCCGTCCTTATACCAGGCATCGTCCCACTTGCGGTCGGAGTTCTTCTGAAGGAAGGCACGCACGTTGTCCGTGGAGGCGAAGGTGTCGTAGAGCTCGGTAAACTTGGAGCTGGCGGCAGCAATGTCTTCCTGGGAAGGATTGAGCTCGAAGACGGCGTAACGGATGTCACGGTTGGCTTTCTGACGGAAGCCGTCCTTGTGGGCCTCGTAGTATTTCTTAATCTCGGCCGGTGACACCACCACGGTGGAATCTTCCGGGAAGAAGGTGCCGGGAGCCAGGACAAAGTCTACGGACGCGGTGGCGTTGTTTTCCTCGATGGCCTTCTTGCGCTCCAGGGCGTTCACATAGGAACCGGCATTATACAGGCCGATGTATTTCTCGCTGAAGCGGTTGGAACGGGCGGCGTTCTGCAGGTAGTCACGGACGAGACGATAGCTCTCGTTGGATTCGGCCATCTCCATGAACTCGCTCACGCGGGCGGAGGAGTAATTGCCCTGCTCATCGTAGAAGCCGGCGAAACCGGAAGCTACGGCGGAAGGGGTGGAACCCACGAACATGTCTACCTGCTCCTGCTGGCCCACGCGGATGCCGGCTTTTTCCATGGTAGGAGTAACCAGGTAGCGGTCTACGAGGTTCTGCCAGGCCATTTCACGGATCTGGGTCTGCTCCTCCTCGGAGGAAGCATTGGTGCCGGACATTATTTTGCGCACCTCTTCCAGCTGACGGACTTCGGAGTCAAACTGCAGATAAGAGACGGATTTCCCATTGATTTTGCCGACATCGTTCTTGGAAGAAGTGGACTGGATGGTCTGGATGATGTCGGACGGGTTTACAAGGAAGAGTAAAAGACCGAAGGCAATGATGAGGGATGCACCAATGCCAAACTTAGTTCTGATGGTCTCAAGAGCTGCCATTTTATATTTACTTTTTTAATATTTTCAAAAAATTCGCTTAAGGGCTGCAAAGTTACTAATTTTCTTCTAAATACCTACCATTTTTTTACGCGGGGGCCGATAAAATTCACGGAGTCCACCAGGACGGCGGTGGTGTCGTTCTGAATCAGGAATTCATTGTCGAAAGGACGCATGAGGATGGCGTTGCGGGCCATTTCGTCGGAACGCATTCCATAGCCCTGCATGTATCCGGAGGGAGAAGACATCTTCACGTAACAGTCTGTCCATATTTCCTTGGCCTCGCTGTCCCAGTAGAGGGTGTCGGTCTCCATGGTCTCCTGCTGGATGATATTGCGCACCACCACGTCTCCGAATGCGCTCCACACCTCTCCCGTGCGGCGGCTTCCGGGGGCGGGTTTGTCGTGCCGGGCGGCCCGGGAGAAAATGGTGGTTTCCAGCTTGCCGTCCTCAGAATAACCAAAGACGCGGAGCCCTTGCGGGAAGTAATCATACGCCACGGTGTCATGCTCGAAAACCTCCATTCTGGGCGACTCTACCCGCATTTTAAGCTGGCCGTTCTCCGTGCGGACAAAGAACATTCCGTCCACCGTCTGGAGGGGTGTTTTCCCAAGGTCCAGCTTTTCCGCCTCGGCCAGGTTACTCCGGCAGGAATAGACGACGAAAGCAAGCGCCAGGGCGCTTGCTAACGTTCTGAATATGTAACGTACATTCACTATCGGGCAACGCGCACCGTGGTGAAGGCAGACATACCTGCGCAGGACACGGTGTAGGACTGACCGGCGCTGAGGTCGTACATGAAGATTTCGGAGGCCTCGGGATAGTAGCGTGCCACGGAAGAGATGGAGGAGGCAGCCTCGTCGGAGAGGGTGGCGTCAGCGCTGCGGGCCTTCTGATAGAAGTCCGTGGCGGCCCAGTAACGGGCATATTTGTCCACGTCGCCGGAGCAAGGGGCCGATGCCCAGAGGTTGCCCAGAATCATGTAGGCCTTGCCGGCATAACCGTAGTCCATCTCGACAGCCTTCTTGGCCGATTCGGAAGCCTTGCCGCGCATGTTGTTCTTGTAGCAGAAGGCAGCCAGTTCATAGTAGTACTGGGCGTCGGTGGCGGCGTCGGACTCATCGGAGGCGATGGCCTCTTCCAGATAACGGCAGGCATCGGCCACGTTGTCGCGGGAAGCGTTCAGACGATACAGGCCATAGGCGCTGCGGTAGGAAGGATCCAGCTTGTACATGGAGGTGACGGCCTTCAGGTAAAGGTCGTTGGAGGTGCAGTCCTCGGCCGTATTCATGAGCTTCACGATATTGGAAACCACGGCCAGGTTCTCGGGCTCGGCCTCGTAGCGGGGGCCGAAGATGGCCAGGAGGTTCTCGCAGGAAGCCACCTTGCTGTCGGCGAAGATGGACTCGATGGTGGCTTTCACCTTCAGGTTGTCCTCTTTCTCGGCGTCGCTCTTGGGATTGGCATTATCAACGTTTTCGGCCACTTTGTCATAGGTGGCAATCACGTCGTCTGCGCTGAGTTTGTTTTCACGGTAAAGGGCGATGGCGGCCTGAAGCAGGTTCACCTGCAGGGGACCGTTGGCCTGCGGACCCAGCTCGTTCACGATGGCGCCCAGGTTCTCATAGGTGTAGGCGGCGTCGGAACTGCGATAGTTGATGATGTGCTGACCCTTGTTGTTCAGGATGGACTGCCGGTTCTTGGGATAGGCGGCCATACGCTTGTCCTGAAGGGTGAGGATGGTGTCTACGATGGCGCTCTTCATGGCCGGATCCTTGGTTTTGTTATACAGACGGGTCATGAGGGTGGTACCATGGATAAACATGTTCTGGGAAGCCGTAGCAGGGCATACAGCATAGGCTTTACGCCAGTTGGGCAGGGCGGAATCGTAGTTCTTCTGCTTATAATACTCTTGATAGTAAGAGAGGTACAGCACACAGTCTGCGCTGTCTTTGCCGTGACCGAAACGGGAGGTCTGGGCAAAGGCGCTCTGACCCATGAGGGCCATAGCGGCGAAGAAAACGAGAGCTAACTTTTTCATATCGATTATTTTTAAGTTTATTTGCTAAACAAGGTCTGTGCCAAGATTACTGATAGGCGCGTTTCTGGAACCAGATATCGAAGATATTGAATCCCAAACTGAAGCCGAAATAATTCTCTTTTACCTGGGAGGTGGCGAGGCCCCTTCGGCCCGCTTCGAGGCCCACGGAAAGGCCGTTGTACCAGCGGAAAACAGGCAGCGTCATACCCAAGGTAATACCCACGGAATTGACATGGGCTCCGTCTACCGTATAATACGACTGCTCGAAATAGGCGCCTGCGCGGTAGGTGCAGCGGCGCAGGAAATAGCGGATATCGTTGCGGTTGGGGGTGAATTCTCCTCCCAGGCGGACACTCTGTCCCACTCCGGGGGCAAAAACCACGTCTCCCACATTGGAGAAGCCGCTCACCTGGTCCAGATGGGAATTATTCCAATTGGAGCGGGTATAGTCTACCTCCACCATGAATTTGTCTTCAAAACGGTAGTTTACGCCCACGCCCAGCTCGTCTCCCATCTTAAGCCCTTTTCCTTTGAGTTCCGCGGCGGAGCGTTTACGGTCGTAGCTTCCTAACGAACGGTAATGGATGCTGTGGCCCCACATACCGGTGGAAATCTGGTAGGTGGCACCCACCGTGAGGTAGGAACCCGGAGCCAGCGGCTGCTGGTACTGGAGGCCTATCTTTGCCGATAAATTATTGATTTGCAAGGAGTCTCCCTGCGTCATGGGGAGATAGGACTCGTCCGAGCTGGTCAGGGAAGATTTCTTGTTGATGTTTCCAAACACATAATTGCCCTGCAGACCCACGGAAAGGCGGTCCCAGAGGGTGATGGCAGCGGCGGCAAATACGTTGTACGTGCCTCCGTTGCCCATGGAAGTGAACTGCCGCTGAACAGCCCGAGGGTCCAGCTCCCGGTAGGAAATGCTGTAGCCCACGTCACTGACCGGGCGTATTCCCACCATGAAGGCCGTATTCCTCCACATGGGGAAGGAGATGGCCAGGTTTTCCGGAACGAAGACGGCGTTGTAGGCCTGCTTGTCGCCTTCCTTGAAAAGGGAAAGGCGGCCGCCAAGGCTTACGTCGGCCATAAAGGAAAGGGTGTCACGGGCGGTGACGGAGGCCGGATTCAGCACATTCACGAAACGGTTGTTGCGGGCGGCGATGCCCACCCCGCCCATTCCGCGGTTCCAGGTGGAACCCGCCTGGTGCAAGTTTCCCACGCCAAAGACGGAGTACGGGGAAAAACCCACATACGTTCCCTCTGTCTGGGCCCACAGGGACCCGGCGGAAAACAGGACAACAGCCAAGGCCAGCAATCTATTTCTCATTCCTTCGAACATACTCTTGCGCCATTAGTGCCAACCCCATCAAAACGAGGTTACAAATTACAAATATGGAACTTTTCATCCGTTTTGCAAAATAATTCGCATCCCCGCCGGTGAATACCACCACGTTGCCCGGATGAAGATTCAGGTAGCCTTCCATTTCAAATATAATGCCTGAAACCACTCCGGACTCAATGGAAGCCTTCTCGGAGAGCCCCAGGACATCCGGTGATTCCGGGCTGTCCACCAGAGGGAGGGAGCGGGAATAGCGGTTCAGGGCCTTGAATCGCGTACGGAATCCCAGGGAAATGTTTCCCCCCTGATACAGCCCTTCCTCAGAGGTAAAGTCTACGGAGAGGGTGGTTCCGAAGTCCACCACGGTGCAGCCTTTGCCCTGAAAAAGGTGCCGTGCCGCCACGATGGCGGCCGCCCGGTCATAGGAAAGATAGGCCGGAAGCCCGTAGGAAAGCAGCGTCTCCTTGTGGTTGTGGTCCATCAGGATAAGGCGCTCACACTCCTTTTGGAGCAGCAGGATATCGGCCTCCGAAAAAGGATAGACAGACGCAACCACCATTACCGACGGCTTGTCACGCCGGGTAAGGGAAAGGATGAACTCCAGGTATTTCTCCCCTTGATAACGGAAGGTTTTTCCCAGCGTCATTCCCTGAGCCCAGGCGGCCTTGAGGGCGGTGTTGCCTATTTCTATGAGCAGGTTGGACATAGCCTGCAAATTTACCAATTATTGGAGTTTTTTCAAAATATAAAGGGCCGATGACATCGTATTCACCCCGCGGGACACGGTGCGCAGCTTGCCTCCGTCCTGGTTGAACTTGTACTCTGCGGGGTTCTCGTTCACCCGGGTGAGGATGGTTTCGAAGCGCTTGGACTTGTAGAAAGGAGACATGGGATTGTTCACAAAGAACATAATCTGCATGCCGTTCTTGATGATAATCTTCTCGAAGCCCATCTGCACTCCCAAATTCCTGATTTTCACCACAAAAAGGAGGTTCTGCACTTCAAGGGGAAGCGGGCCGAAACGGTCGGCCACCTGCTGGCCCAGCCGATCTATCTCCCGCTCGTCCGTGAGGGCGTCCAGCTGCTTGTACAGGCGGATTTTCTCGGCCGTAATATCTATGTAGTCGTCCGGGATGAGGGCGGGCTGGTCTGTTTCTATGGTACAGTCTTCCACGTATTTCTGGTTGCCCCGCTGCTGGGCAATCTGGGTTTCCATGCCCAGCTCGTCCATGGCCTCGGAAAGGATTTTCTGGTAGGTTTCGTAGCCCATGTCGGAGATGAAACCGCTCTGCTCCGCACCCAGCAGGTTGCCGGCCCCGCGGATATCCAGGTCTTGCATGGCTATATTGAAGCCGCTGCCCAGGTCGGAGAACTCTTCGATGGCCCGAAGGCGCCTTCGTGCGTCGTCCGTGAGGGTTACCAGCGGAGGGACAATCAGGTAGCAGAAGGCTTTTTTGTTGGAGCGTCCCACGCGGCCGCGAAGCTGGTGGAGGTCGCTGAGGCCTATATTCTGGGCCTGGTTCACGATGATGGTGTTGGCATTGGGGATGTCCAGGCCGTTTTCTATGATGGTGGTGCACAGCAGGAGGTCGTAATCTCCGCGCATGAAAGAGAGCATGCGGTCTTCCAGCTCGCGGGATTCCATCTGGCCGTGCGCCACGCAAATTTTCATGTCCGGGATGAGCCGGTGCAGGATATCCTCGATGGCTGGCAGTTCCTCCACCTTGTTGTGCAGGAAAAACACCTGTCCGCCGCGGTTGAGTTCGTAGTTGATAATGCTCTTTATTTCGGTCTCGTTGAAAAGGATAATCTCCGTCTGGATGGGGATGCGGTTGGGCGGCGGGGTCTGGATGATGGAAAGGTCCCGGGCGCCCAGAAGGGAGAACTGCAAGGTACGCGGAATGGGTGTAGCCGTAAGCGTAAGGGTGTCTACGGCGTTTTTAAACTGGCGAAGTTTCTCTTTGGCCGATACCCCGAATTTCTGCTCCTCGTCAATGATGAGCAAGCCCAAGTCCTTGAATTCAAAGCCGTTTCCAAGGATTTTATGGGTGCCGATAAGGATGTCTATACTCCCCTCCTTGAGGCGTTTTTTGATATCCGTTATCTGCCCCGCCGTTCTTAACCGGCTTACATAGTCTATATTGCAGGGAAGGTTCTGCAGGCGGGCCTTGAAGGTTTCGAAGTGCTGGAGGCTCAGGATGGTGGTGGGCACCAGCACGGCCACCTGCTTGGAGTCGCAAACGGCCTTGAAGGCTGCCCGGATGGCGATTTCCGTTTTTCCGAAGCCCACGTCTCCGCACACAAGGCGGTCCATGGGGCAGTTGTCTTCCATATCGGCCTTCACAGCCTGGGTGGCCTTCTCCTGATCCGGGGTATCCTCATACATGAAGGAAGATTCCAGTTCTTCCTGAAGGTAGGTATCGGCCGAAAAGGCATAGCCGTCCGAAGCCCGGCGCTTGGCATAGAGCTGAATGAGTTCCTTGGCGATATCCTTGACGCGGGACTTGGCGGCGCTCTTGAGGTTGCTCCAGGTCTTGGAGCCCAGCTTGTTCACGCGCGGCGCCTCCCCTTCCTTGGAACGGAAACGGGAAATCTTGTGCAGGGAATGGACGGAGACAAAGACCACGTCTCCCCCGCTGTAAATCAGTTTGACCACCTCTTTTACGCGGCCGTAGTCGTCTTTCATCTTCACCAGGCCCCCGAACACTCCCACGCCGTGGTCTATGTGCACCACATAGTCTCCCAGGTTGAAGGAGCTGAGGTCATTGAGCGTGAGCTGCTCGGATTTTTCCACGGTCCGGCGAAGGCGCACGCGGTGGAAACGGTCGAAGATTTCATGGTCTGTGTACCAGCATACCTTGTCTTCGTTGTCTATGAAGCCGGCGTGGATGTTCTTTCCTTTTACGAATTCCGGCAGCACGGCGTTTTCTTCCTGCAGCATGATGGAGCGGAGGCGATCCAGCTGGCTCTCCTTCTCTCCGAAGATGTATACCTTGAAGTTGTTCTCCCGTTTGAGACGGATGTCGGCAATCAAGAGTTCGAAGTTCTTGTTAAACACCGGCTGCGGGGCTATGTTGAAGTTGATGGTTTCCATCTCTTCCCTGCGGAGCGGAATATCCAGAAAAACGCGCTGGAAGGCCTTCAGTTCCTCGAAAAAGGGCTTTTCCCTGTACATGTCGGATGAATCCAGCCAGACGGTGGTATCGGCCTTGAGGAGGGAAAGAATGGAAACACCTTCGTCGTCTTCGCGGGCGGCTATGTCGGGGTAGATATCGGCCTTGTCCAGCTTGTCGATGGAAAGCTGGGTGTTGCAGTCGAAGGTGTTGATTTTATCCACCTCGTTTCCGAAGAAGGTGATGCGGTAGGGTTTGTCCAAGGAATAGGAGAAAATATCTATCACCGCGCCTCTGACGGCATATTGGCCGGGGGCCGATACAAAATCCGTGCGCTCGAATCCTTCTTCTCCCAGGCGGGTACGAAGGGCTTCGTAGGAGAGGTCTTCCCCGCTTTTTATGGTGAAAAGGGCGCCCTGGAGTTTGCTCTCCGAGGGAACTTTTTCTTCTATGGCTTCGGGATAGGTGACGATGAAGATTTTTTCATCGGCCTTTTCCAGGATTTTGCCGATGGCTGCGGTGCGCTGCACGCCCAAGGAAGACTTGTAATTGCTTCTTTCCACGCTTTTTCCGGATTCCGGAAGGAAGAAGACGCAGTCTCCCTGGGTAAGGTTGTAAAGGTCTGCGCTGCAGTACTCGGCCGCTTCCCGGTTGGGAAGGATGATGAGCTGGGGCTTCTGAGAAGCTGCTTGGGACACTACGGCCCAACGGGCCGACAAGAAGAGCCCGCTGCAAAAAATCTCTTCCCTGTTTTGAAGACTTTTTTGCAGGAGCGCGGAAGTTTTTTGACTTATCAACATTCCCTTCATTTTCCCTGTTGAAAAGCTGTTCATAACCCTGTTGATAAGTGGATTTTTAAGGTTGAAGAAAAGGGGTGCTTCACTTATTCACCGTCCCTCAACAGGTTTTCCAGCGGTTTTCAACTGTTAGCTTTACTCTTAAGTTATTGATTTTTATGGGTCTTTTGAATGTTATCAACATTTCAACAGCTTCACCATCATCAACAATTTAAAAATAAAAGAACTATATTTGTATCTGAATTGAATCTTAGCCGTCATGAACGAATTCGATCCACACGACACAATAGAGCGCAAAGATAATGAATTTGACGGAATTATCCGCCCGCAGCAGCTGGAGGATTTTACCGGCCAGAAAGAAATTGTCTCCAACCTTTCCATTTATATAAAGGCTGCCAAACTGCGCGGAGAGGCCCTGGACCATGTTCTGTTCCACGGCCCTCCCGGTCTGGGTAAAACTACGCTGGCGCATATCATCGCCAACGAGATGGGGGTGAACATGAAGGTGACCTCCGGTCCGGTGCTGGACAAACCGGGAGATTTGGCGGGCCTGCTCACTTCCCTGGAGACGGGAGACGTGCTTTTTATCGATGAGATTCACCGGCTTTCTCCGGAGGTGGAGGAGTATCTGTATTCCGCCATGGAGGATTATGTGATAGATATCATGATTGACAAGGGCCCCGGAGCCCGTTCTGTCCGTATTTCCCTGAATCCTTTCACGCTGGTGGGTGCCACTACGCGGAGCGGCCTTTTGACGGCGCCTTTGAGAGACCGTTTTGGCATCAACTGCGCCCTGGAATACTATGATACGGACGATTTGAAGAAGATTGTGCTGCGAAGCGCCCGTATCCTTTCATTGGAAATTGACGATGATGCGGCGTATGAGATTGCCCTGAGAAGCCGCGGCACGGCCCGTATCGCCAATGCGCTCTTGAAGCGGGTGAGGGACTTTGCCCAGGTGCTGGGAGACGGACGCATCAACCTGGAAATCACGCGCTTCGCTTTGAACAAACTCAAGATAGACAAGCGGGGGCTGGATGCCATCGACAATAAAATCCTGCGCACGCTCATCACCACCTTCAAGGGTGGGCCGGTGGGAATCGGCACCCTGGCCACGTCCGTAAGCGAAGATGCCGGTACCCTGGAAGAAGTATATGAACCCTTCCTTATTAAAGAAGGCTTCCTGATTCGCACCCAGCGCGGCCGCGTGGCCACCGACTTGGCCTACACCCATCTGGGAATGGAAACATACATGAATCAACGGAAATATAATCTCGATGAAAATGGCACGCTTTTTTAATTTTTTTGTACTGCTGTTCCTTGTGGGAACAGGCATTCCGTCGTATGCATGTACGTCGGTGATAGTGAGCGGCAAGTTTACCAAAGACGGGAAGGCGGTGATGTTCAAGCACCGGGACTCCAGCTGCCAGGATGTGAAGGTGGAGTATTTTACCGGAGAGAAGTACCGGATGATGTGCCTGGTAAATGCCGATTGGAAAACGAATCCCCTGGCAAAAGTGCCGCTGGGAACCCGTGAGGTGTGGTCTGGAGAGAACGAGACGGGCTTTGCCATCATGAATACGGCCACCTACGATTTGAAGGACGACGACGTTCCGGCGGAGATGATGGACGGAGAGGGCATCCTGATGTACAGGGCCCTGGAGATTTGCGCCACGCTGGAAGATTTCGAGCATTTTCTGGACACCCTTTCCAGGCCGATGCGGGTAGAGGCCAACTTCGGCGTGATTGACAACAAGGGCGGCGCCGCTTATTATGAAGTGAACAATCACAGCTGGGTGAAGTTTGACGTGAACCGGGAACCCTTGGGATACCGGGTGGTGACCAATTTCACCACTACGGGCCGGCCGGAAGACCGCAAGGGAGTGGACCGTTATATCAAGGCTCACAAGATTCTGGCTTCCACCTATGTGCCCATGGAGGAATGGGACCATACTTTCTTTATCAAGAATATCTCCTGCTCCGGGGCGCCCATACTAAGGGACATCACTTCCTGCGCCATCGTGTTTGAGGGAAATACCATGTGGGCCTCCTTGGGAAAACCGGATAAAGTGCCCTGTTTACCGTATAAATTGTAGGTAAAAGCATAAAAAGTGATAAAATAATCACGAAAAATGCTTATTTTTGCGAAATGGAAACACAATTCTAAAACTATATGGCAGATCCTAAATTAATTTCCAAGATTCCGGACGGACCGCTCAAGGAAAAATGGTCCAGGCGCAAGGCCGAAATCCGGATTGTTTCTCCCAACAACAAGCGGAAACTGGAAGTGATTGTGGTAGGAACCGGTCTTGGCGGTGCATCGGCCGCTGCATCTCTGGGTGAGATGGGCTACAACGTCAAGATTTTCTGCATCAGCGACTCCCCCCGCCGGGCCCACTCCATCGCGGCCCAGGGCGGTATCAACGCTGCCAAGAACTACCAGAACGACAACGACTCCATCTACCGTCTGTTCTACGACACCATCAAGGGTGGTGACTACCGTTCC
>Ga0310691_10006515_pt1 | contig 12413 bp, 10 predicted proteins | sample 176DNAGHGlowgp2_FD_203887 | JGI IMG/M metagenome (GOLD analysis project Ga0310691, IMG submission 203887) | Sheep rumen microbial communities from Palmerston North, Manawatu-Wanganui, New Zealand - 1766 DNA GHGlow gp2 (v2) (version 2) | ecosystem: Host-associated > Mammals > Digestive system >... | reverse complement strand
GGTCAGCCGGCGGGCAAGACCAAAGATCAAATGGTCGCCGTCGTTCCACGCTCTGATGACATAAATACCAAAAAGCGTATATTCCTCATCCGTAGCAAGAGAGACCACCACGCTCCGGAAATCATCACTCTCGCTGAAATTCACGATTTCCATCAGAGAAAGACCGAACTTCACGATTTCCGTATTGGATGAAGAAATGGCCATGGAAGCCAGTTTCAGTATTTTCTCCGGAGAAAGGGAATCTGCATGATCAATGATATAATGCTGCAGCGGATCGATCATGGAGATCATCCTGACCTCCCTGGGCCGCATGAAGATTTCATGCAGCAGCTTTTCCGCCTCATCCTCATCCTTCTCATGCAGCACGCGGATCACCTCCAGCAGCTTCTCTGCCGGTCCCTCCTTATGCATGGTATGATAGATATAAATTCCATCCACAGCACCTGGCGCGAAGGACACGCCCTCCTCTGCCAGCTTTTCCCCAAGAAGAGCCTCTGCGGTTTTGTTCTCAGCCTTTTTATCCTCTGTCATTCTGTTTTCTTCCCTCCCGGACTGCTCTTGTTTCTGTTCTGTATTCTTGTTTTCCTGCTCCACTCTATTGCCCTCCACATTCTTTATTATCACAGATTCATTTTGCGGGCTTCACCGTCCGGCCATCATCCTCTCCCAGATCATGAGCGCCTCCCGGGTTGCCTTCACATTATGCACCCTGAGGACGCCGGCCCCCAGATCCATGGCCCGGATGGATACTGCCACCGTCCCGAAATCTCTTTCCTCCGGCGGAACCTGCAGAATGTTTCCGATCACGGATTTCCGGGATACACCAAGCAGAAAGCCGGTGCCCAGCTCCTCTGCGCAGCGGATCAGTTCATCCATTCTGCTGAGGCAGGCCAGGTTTTCCTCCTGCGTTTTGGAAAAGCCGACGCCCGGATCGAGAAGAAGTCTTTTCCTGGGTATTCCCGCCGCATCCGACAGCGCCAGGGATTTCTCCCATCCCTCCCGGATCCGGACCACGAGATCCGATAGTCCTTCCGGAGAGACGCCGGACTTTTCGATCACTTCCTCCGTTCTCTCCTCTGCGCTTCTGGGCAAAAGATCCTGATGCATTAAAACCGCTGCGCAGCCGGTCTTCTTCAGCATCTCCACCATGGGAAGTCCCGGCTTGCAGCCCGCCTCCCGGAGCAGTTCCTCCGGTGCCCGAAGTCCCCAGATATCGTTCAGTATATCTGCGCCGGCTCCGGCAGCTGCCAGAAAAGCCTCGGGCTTATAGGTGTCCACGGATATGGGAATATCAAAATTCCTGCGGATATCAGACGTGATCTTCGCCAGCTTCTCCGCCTCCTCCGCAGCCGGAACGACATGGTATCCGGGGCGGGTGCTCTCGCAGCCCACATCCAGAATATCTGCACCTTCAGCGATCAGTTCCTCCGCCCGTTGGAGCGCCTTATCCCTTGTGTTCCATTTTCCCCCATCAGAAAAGGAATCCGGCGTAACGTTCAGAATTCCCATGATGCAGGGCATCCTTCCCCCATGGGATTCAGACGAAAAAAGAGCATGCGTAAAAGAGGCCCGGGGAAAGCTCCCCGACCCCTCCTGACTTTTCGTTTTACCGGATACTTCTTTCTCCGTCATTTCACCGTTCCCATATTCTTATTCTCTCTTCCCGGGGATCCCGGTTCCGTCATTTTCAGTCGTTACACTTTTGCCGGAATCCTCTCCGTTTTCCGGAGAGGCCGTAAGGATTTCCTCCAGCGTCCGCCAGCCCAGAACCGCGCACTTTACCCGCGAGGGCATATGTGATATATCCTGCAGACTCGACGCTTCCTCCAGCATTTCCAACTCTTCTTCGGAAACGCCCTCCCGGATCATCTTCATGAACGTATCCTTCAGCCGAAGCGCCTCATCAACCGGTCTTCCGATTACCAGCTCCAGCATCATATCCGCGCTGGCCTGGGAAATGGCGCAGCCGTCGCCCTTAAATGCACCGTCGGCGATCACGCCGTCCTTCACCTCCAGCTCCAGCGAGATATCGTCGCCGCAGGAGGGATTTACGCCCCGCATCACAGCCGTCGGGCGGATCATCTTGTTTTTATGCTCGGGATGAAGATTATGTTCGGTCAGGATTTCATTGTAAAAGGTTCTATTCTGCATAGCCAAGCCTCCTTCTTACCGTGCCGAGACTGGAAAGGAAGCGTTCGATCTCTTCCTCTGTATTATAAAACATGAGACTTGCCCGGTTGGTAGAATTGATCTTCAGATATTCATGCAGCGGCTGGGCGCAGTGATGCCCCGCCCGGATGCAGATCCCGTCTCCGGCCATGATCTCCGCCGTATCATGCGGATGCACGCCTTCCACACGGAAGGTCAGAATACCGTGATGATCGTCCGGGTCCGGCGAGCCGATGATCCGGATGTGGGGGATACGCTTCATGCCCTCCATGGCAATCCGGGTCAGGTCTCTTTCTCTTCCTTCCATGGCGTCCTGGCCAAGCTCACGGATATACCGGATAGCCTCTCCCAGAGCAACCGCATCCCCGGCATTCACCGTCCCAGCCTCGAACCTGTGGGGCAGCTCCGCATAGGATACCTCATCCATCGTCACATATTCGATCATTTCCCCGCCAGTCATGAATACCGGCAGCTTTTCCAGCCACTCCTCTTTTCCGTACAGCACGCCGATTCCCATGGGGCTCAGCAGCTTGTGGCCGGAAAAGGCCAGAAAGTCACAATCCATTTTTTTCACATCCGTCTTCGTGTGGGGCACACTCTGGGCGCCATCCGCCACAAAAACAGCTCCCGCCTCATGAGCAGCCGCCGCAAAGGCAGCCGTATCATAAAGCTCCCCGAATACATTGGACATGGCCGTCATGGCCACGATCCGGGTTTTCTCCGTAATCAGCTTTTTCAGCTCCTCAACAGAAAAATGTCCCTCCTCATCCGGAAGAAGATACCGGAGAGCCGCCCCCTGCCTCTCGGCAGCAGCCCGCCACGGCAGCATGTTGCTGTGATGCTCCGCCACGGAAACGATCACCTCATCTCCCTCATGCAGAAGAAGACTGCCCAGGCTGAAGCCCAGAAGGTTCAGGCTTTCCGAAGCGTTCCGCGTAAAGATCACCTCCCGGGAAGAGGCTGCGCCGATAAACTCCGCCGTGATCCGGCGGGCCTCCTCATAAGCCTCCGTCGCCTCCCAACTGAGGGGGTATAGTCCCCGAAAGGGATTTGCATTTTTATGATAATAAAAATCCAGAAGAGCATCCATCACTCTTTTGGGGCGCTGGGTAGTGGCGGAATTATCCAGATAAACCGCATCGCTCCCGCTGAAAAAGGGAAAATCCTTCCTTATCTCTTTTACATCCTGTTCGGTCATATTCAGCCTCATATAGTGCCTACTCCTCTTCCAGAAGCGATCTTCTCAGCTCCTCATCGGGGATGCGGCCGATCACCTGATCCACCATACTCCTTGCCATAAGCCGGTTTACTTCCTCCTCGGGAATGCCCCGGGATTCAAAATAGAAAAGTGTTTCATCCGAAATCTTGCCGATGGTGGCTCCATGCTCACCCTCCACATCCTCTTCTCCGCAGAGGATCAGTGGGATGGTCCTGTTCTGCACCTTGTCGCTCATGAGCAGAACGTTATCCCGTACTTCGCCCTTCGCACCGGAGGCGCCGCGGATAAAGTCCAGCGTTCCCCGGAAGGTTTTCTTTGCCCTTCCGTCCACAACGCCGCTGATGCCGACCCGGCTTTCGGTCTGCTTTCCGGTATGCCTTACCACGGCATTCACGTCCAGAAGCTTATCCTCATCAAGAAGATAGCCGATATCATTTTCCGCTTTGCTTTCTTTACCGGCCAGGCGGATATCCTCTCCCAGCCAGTTCTTTTTTCCGCCGATCACCACCTGGATCAGACGGAAAACGGCATTATCCGCCACATCCGCAAAGACGCCGTCCAGAAAGGCAGATTCCCCATCCAGGCGAAGCACCTCCACGAGCGTTACCTCTGCATCCTTTTCCACACGGAAACGGATGTCATGAGCGGCCATCTCCGCACTTCCGTCAGCTTCCATGATCACCAGGAGCTTTGTCTTTTCCTTTGCCAGGATTTCCTCCCGGGCAATGCTTCCCGTTTCATGAAAATGGTTTTTGATATGCAGCCTGCCCTCCGGACCGTCCGCCAGAAACCGGCTTACCGGAATTTCCGGGGAACCGACCGCGGCAGCAAACGCCTCTCCCAGTCCGGATACCTCCGCTGCCTTTACTTCCGCGGCATCGTCCGTTTTTACTCCGGAAAGCTCTGTCTCCTGCTCTGCGGCAGCAAAAGCATCCGGAAGCTTTACATTTTCGCTGTTTACCTTCAGCCAGCGCCAGGTAGGTGCCGGCAGCCTGTTAATCTCCAGATCTCGCATTCCGGTCCTCCTATCCTATACTTCCGATCATCTCAAGACGGATCAGATTATTCATTTCCACTGCATATTCCAGCGGCAGCTCCTTGCTGACATTATCCGCAAAGCCGCTGACGATCATGGTCCGGGCATCCTCCTCGGAGATACCTCTGGACATCAGATAAAAGATCGCGTCATCACTGATCCGGCCGATCTTTGCTTCATGACCGATATCACAGTCGTCCGTACGGATATCCATTACAGGGATCGTATCCGAGCGGGAAATATCATCCAGCATAAGAGAGGAGCAGTCCGCTGCCGAAACAGAGCCCTCCGCTCCCGGATTCACTCTGACAACGCTGCGGTAGGTGCAGATTCCCCCATCCTTGGAAATGGATTTCGTATTTACGGTTGACCTCGACCGCTTGCCGTTATGCACCACCTTCATGCCGGTATCCAGATTCTGTCCGTTACCCGCAAATGTAATGCCGGTGAATTCCATGCGGCTGTCATCTCCATTCAGGATGGTCATGGGATAGAGGTAGGAAACATGGGAACCAAAGGAGCCGGACACCCATTCCATTACGCCTCCCTCTTCCACCACAGCCCGCTTGCTGTTCAGGTTATACATATTTTTCGACCAGTTCTCAATGGTGGAATACCTGAGTCTGGCATTTTTGCCCACAAAAAGCTCCACTGCGCCGGCATGAAGGTTCGCCACATTATACTTCGGCGCCGAGCAGCCTTCAATAAAATGAAGGTCTGCTCCCTCATCCACGATGATCAGTGTGTGCTCAAACTGTCCCGCTCCCGGGGCATTCAGCCGGAAATAGGACTGGAGGGGAATCTCCACTTTTACGCCCGGCGGAACATAGACAAAGGAGCCGCCTGACCAGACTGCGCCGTGGAGCGCGGCAAACTTATGATCATTCGGCGGGATGAGCTTCATGAAATGCTCCCTGATCATATCCCCGTAGGGTCCATGCATGGCGGATTCCAGGTCGGTGTAGATCACGCCCTGCTCCTCCACCTCTTTTCTGACATTATGATAAACCAGCTCGGAATCATACTGCGCACCCACGCCGGCCAGTGATTCTCTCTCTGCTTTGGGGATGCCCAGCTTTTCAAAGGTGTCCTTGATCTCGGCAGGCACCTCGTCCCAGTCGGCGGTCATCTTGTTATTCTTCGGCCGGACATAGGTAACAATATTATCCATATCCAGTCCGTCGATCTCCGGTCCCCAGTCGGGAACATCCAGCTTGCGGTAGGTCTCCAGCGAATTAAGCCGGAGCTCAAGCATCCATTCGGGATCGTTTTTTTCCTTCGATATCTGACGGACGATCTCCTCCGTCAGTCCCTCCTCTACACGGAAGGCATCCTTGTCCTCATTGCGGAAATCGTACAGACTTCTGTCGATATCCTCAACCCGTGTTTTTTCTCTCATTCTCTATTCCTCAGTCTTTACAGGATTACCACGAGACTGTCTCTCCCGGTATTTCCCGCAGTTCAGTATATCCGGCTGCTTCCGATCCGCCGCCGGAGGAAGTTCTCCCGGCAATCTCCGCAGCCGTAAGCCCGCACAGCTCAGTTCATGTATCTCTCGAAGCCTTCCTCGTTGATCAGATCCACAAGGGAATGATCCCCGGTATCCACGATACGGCCATCCACCAGAACATGGGTAACATCCACATCCAGCGCCTCCAGGATCTTTGTGGAATGGGTGATCACGATCAGTGTGCCGTTCGTATTCTCATGGAAGGCTCGGATACCGTCGGATACGGTTCTTACCGCATCCACGTCCAATCCGGAGTCTGTCTCATCCAGGATGGCCAGCCGTGGAGAGAGCATAAGAAGCTGAAGGATTTCCGCTTTCTTCTTCTCACCGCCGGAAAAGCCTACATTCAGGTCTCTGTCTGCATAGGATTTATCCATGGAAAGCACCTGCATTTCCTTTTCCAGACGCTTCCGGAAATCCCAGAGCTTGGTCTTTTTCCCTGTCCGGGCGTCCAATGAATTCCGGATAAATGTGCTGAGCGATATTCCCGGCACCTCCAGCGGATTCTGGAAGGAAAGGAACAGTCCGGCCTTTGCCCGATCCGAGGCACTGTCTTCGGTAATATCCTTTCCGTCAAACAGGATGGTTCCCTCTGTAACCTCATATTTCGGGCTTCCCATGATGGCATAGCCCAGGGTGGACTTTCCTGCTCCGTTGGGTCCCATGATCACATGGGTCTCCCCTTCACCGCAGACCAGGTCGATGCCCTTCAGGATCTCCTTTTCGCCTACGTTTACCTTTAAATTCTGTATCTTTAACAATTCAGACATTGTTCATCCTCCGTTTTCCGCCGGGCTCTTCTGCCGCACATCCCGGAATTTCTTCCGGTTTTTGCCTGCCAGCCGGCGGACTGTCTGTTTATTCATACCAGTCGTAAGTATAGTAGATTTTGCGAAGATATGCAAGTAAAACACATCAAACTGTGGTTAGATGTATTGAGCGCATAATCCCACAGGAGCGATGTGATCTGCCGGAATCGCTGTCAGGCGGCTGATCGTATACAGACAACTGCAGACCGTTAGCGGTCTCGGTGCTTAGCGATTCGCGAGTGCCGGAGCACGAAGCGAGAGCTTAGCATCCGCTAGGGTGCCGCGCTCGTGCGCAAGCAGAGTCTGCAGTGTCTGTATACGATCAGCCGCCGTACATATATACAAAGCACTCATGGCGTGGGGCATTCACAAAAAACCTGTCGTGGTACCCAACATGAAAAAAGCACCGGCCGCAAAGCGCAGCCGGTACATCCTTTAAAGCTCAGTATAATTCAGTTTCAGGCCGCCTGCAGTAAGGCCGTCCTTCATTCCTCTGTCCGAGGTGAGCAGAATGACCTGTTCACGGTTCAGCAGGTTAAGGGCTTCGGCCAGCGCCTTGTAATCTTTTTCATCTTCGCAGCGGACTGCATCATCCAGAATAAGGGGTGTTGCCTCCTTCCGGGCAAAATAGCCTGCCACAGCCAGCCGGACTGCCAGCGTAACCTTTCCGATCATGGATTTCTCCAGACCCTTCAGGGGTTCTGTTCCGGAATCTCCCGTGACCAGAAGACCGCCCTGATCGTCGAAAATGAGACCGTTCCATTCATAATCTGTCAGGATTGGCAGGAATGCGGAAATATTCGGGAAAAGCTCTTCCGCGGTTTCCTTCTGAATCTTCTCGGATGCTGAACGGAGTCTTGCCGCTGCAAGGGTGATGGCAACAAGCTCATCCTCCAGCTCGCTCTTTTTCCGGAACACAGAGCTGTATTCCGCCTTCAGACGCTCTCTCTCGTTCCTCTTTTCCAGAAGCGCATTCTCTCTTTCCGCAAGAGCCGCCTTCTTTTCCTGGAATTCTTTGGCAAAGGTCATGTCGAACTCGATTTCCTCTTCCTTTTCCTTTTCCGTTTCCAGCTCCTGGAGAACCTTATGGAATTCCTCCTCCGACGGGGTATCGTCACCGTCGTCGGAATCGAAGTAGCCCTTGATTCTGAGGCCGTCGATTATCGTCAGAACAACAAACAGCGCAGTAAAGATAATAAACAGGTGACGGATTGCCGGCTCGAAGGGGAGCATATATACAACAACTGCGATGACGGCGATCACAAAGATGCCCACGGCGATGATCACGCTCAGCCTGTCCGTAAGACGCGGCTTATCCTCTTCCTCATCCAGTTCCTCCGCACCGAAGGTGGTATCCTTCCTGGTGATGCGGTCGATCTTTTTATCCAGCTCCTCGTCCTTTTCGTAGGTGACGGTGCCGTCCTCATTCTCCACCATCCTGCGGGCTACGCGCTTACGCTTTTCCGCTTCGATGATGAATTCCTCGTTCAGCTCACGTCTTTCCTTTTCCAGCTTTTCCAGATCCCGGTCTACGGATTCATATTCCTCCAGCTGCCGGTCTATGGACTCCAGCCGGCGAACCATAGGCTTCGGAACATGCTTTTTCTTTTCCTGTTCCAGGTAGCTGATGGCCCGTTCAATATCCAGATTGGGCGAGCCGGTCTGGTACAGATTGGAAAGCTCTCTTGCCAGTCCGTCGGCCGTCTGCTCTCCGTCACCGGAAATACACTGTGTATCCCGATATGTATTTCTGTCTGTGCTGAGCACCGTTCCGGTAAGTGTGTCCGGATTGGCCAGCCGTACCTCCCGGCCGCTCTTTACCTCCATCAGAGAGGTTTTCTTGGCTCCCGTAAGGAAGGATCTGTCCACCAGATAGGTCTTATCCTCATCCCGGAGATAAACCGATCCGGAATAGCCGGATCTCGTTTCCGGTTTTCTCTTATCGTATTCGGAAAGCTCCGAACCGAATCCGCTTCTTCTGTGAATGCCGAAAAGCATGCCGGTAATAAAGTCGCGGATCGTTGTCTTTCCGGAATCCCGGTCTCCGCAGATCACATTGACCCCTGATTTCAGACTGATCTCTTTATTATGAAATTTTCCAAAATCCCGAAGGAGTAGTTTTGATAAATACATCTACGATCTGTCCTCTGCCATGATGAGTGCTTCCAGTCCGTACCGCTCGGCACGTTCCCGGATCTTATCGTCTACGGAATAATCCAGTTCTATATCATTTACAAAGCTTCCCGCCAGATTTCCGGAATTCTCCAGCCGGAGGGTGGAAAGCTCTCTCTCCGGTATGGTCAGGTTCATGATCCGGCTGATCCGGAAACGATCGGATACTCTCCGGAAATCGGGGTTCATGTCATCTGCGGAAAAGCCCCGCAGAATAACGGAATAGATATTCTCGGTCCCCAGCTTCATGATCCGGTTTTCCACCTCTGTCTGAATCTCTTCATCGGAGAGGGATGGTGTAACCTGTACCTCCAGATCCACAAAGGTTCTCTTATTGATATGACAGAATCTGATCTCTGTCTTTCCATCCTTCACCTCGCCCAGAACGAAGCCTCTTCGTCCGGTTTCCTCCGGTTCAAAGGGTTCGGGCGAACCGCTGTAGGCCATCCGGTTTTTCAGCACATGAACCGGCTCCCTTTTTCCGCCCAGCGCCACATACTGGAAGCCCTTCCGGGCAAGTACATCCTTTCGGAACGGCATATGCTGGCGGTCGCCTCCACTGGCCAGAAGGATGTTGATGGCATCCTGCCTGCCCGGTCCGATATCCTCCAGAATACGGTCGCGGTAATCCGGTCTGCCATAGCTCACGCCCGTCACGCAGGTATTGATTCCCTTAAGATAGGCGTTTGTTGTCCGCCCCGCCGGAAGAACCGCCGTACGGGAACGGAACTTATAGGTACTGACCGGAGCTCCGGGTGCCGCATAGTCCTGCGGACCGGAAAGGATGACCGTCCGAAGACCGGGTACTGCAGACAGCTTTTCATCCAGCCAGTCCAGCTCCTTCCGGGTGGGCGGCGCCGCAAAAAGGTTCCCTGCAACAAGTAAGAGCTCCACCTTTTCCTCGATCATGAAAGAAATGATCTTCTCAAAGGTTTCCTTTACCTCCGCCGGCCTCTCTTTTCTCCAGGCCGGTTCCTCCGGCGCTTCGGTACCCAGATATACATCTGATATATGTACGAATTTCATGCTTTCAGTCCTTTATTGATAATTGTTTGCGGTTTTCACCACATAACAAGTCCATTTTAACCATTTTCGACAGAAAACACAAGGAATACTTTCGATTTATACCGCATCTCTTCTCGTGAAATCAAAAATGCTGAAGCCAAACAGGACAACCACATAGATAGCGGATGTGCACAATACCCATGTACAGCCCGAGTTAAATCCGCTCTCTCCCGGAATTGTCAGCTTGGAAAGGCATCCCACAGGAAGATAATAGGCAATATTGAAATCAAAGGCCAGTAAGGTCACCGCATTCAGCAGCGAATCGAAAAGTCCCGCGCAGAGCATGATTGTCAGCGCAATGGCAGCTCCCGTCTTCCGGAAAAGCTCGGACATGGTAATGGCCATCGCGATCACAGCAATGGCATTCACCACGCAGCAGAGAATATACTGCAACGTACCATCGATCCATTTTATTTCAACATTGAAAACGGCCGAGAATAAATATACCGCAGCCATATAAACGATCAGGCAAAGCACCATATACAGCAGAATGGCTGTTGATTTGGAGCAGATATAATACCATCTCATCCTGAGTCTTCCGGCAATATTCTTGATATAGCCGCTGGTAAAATCACTGCAGACAGCAATAACAGTAAAGATTGCCAGGAACATGGCGAAAAATCCGCTTTGCAGATAGAAGTTGAAGATAACGTGAGCGTTTACAAAGCCTTCCTTACCGTTCTCGCTGAAGCGGGACATGAGATACATTGTCAGCAATGCGAACAGCACGCCGAGTGACATGATCACATAGAAGCTTTTGGATTTGATCATCCTGTAGATGAACATTTTCGTCTGTTTAAGCAATGTCCGCACCTCCTGTCATCTGGCCTTCTTCGGTAACGGCCATATAGAACTCTTCAATATCCTCATGATGCAGCCGCAGCTCATCCACGCCGATGCCTTCCATGACAAGCGCACGGTTCAGCTCAGCTCTGTTGACGCCCTTGGCATAAATGGCAAACTCATGCTCGGAGGTCTGCCGGATATTCGGATAACCCCAGCCCTTAACCAGTTCCATCGCCTTCCCGATCTGATCCACGGAAAGCTCGATCCGGTCAGCGCCTCTGTTCTCCAGATCGTCTGCCGTAAGCTCGGCCAGAAGCTTGCCCTGATGGATGATACCATAATCGGTAGCCACCTTGGAAAGCTCAGAAAGGATATGGCTCGAGATCATGATGGTAATGCCATATTCCTGATTCAGACGGGTAATGGTATGCCGCATTTCCTGGATACCCTGGGGATCCAGACCGTTGATGGGCTCATCCAGGATCAGGAACTCAGGTGCCTGAACCATAGCCATGGCGATACCCAGTCTCTGCTTCATACCCAGAGAAAACTTTCCGGCCTTCTTCTTTCCTGTATCGCCCAGGCCGACAAGGGTAAGATATTCCGGGATCACCGACATATCCTGTCCGATCTCCAGACATCTGCACTTCAGATTCTGCACAGCCGTAAGCTCGGGGTAGATTCCCGGCGCCTCGATCAGGCAGCCTACTTTATGTCTTACGTCTCTGATCGAGACGCCTGTCTGTCCGAACATCCTGTAAGAACCGGATGTGGGATTGGCCAGACCGGAGATCATCTTCATGATAGTGGTCTTACCTGCGCCGTTTCTTCCAATAAAACCATAGATCGCGCCCTTGCGGATATGGATGCTTACATTATCCACTGCCGTGACCGAGCGAAACCGCTTTGTCAGATTTTCTGTTTCCAGAATGTATTCCTGCATGGTCTCTCCCCTTCTTTTTTGATATTTTTTGCATATTTTTCATATAAAAGAATACAAATGAGCATTCTACCACATTCCCGCGTCTTTCGCAAGAACCTGTTCTGCAAAAGGACGAAAGGCCGAGGGAAGGGCGTAAACCGTCCGAAGCTCCTCCGGCGCCGCCCATACCAGGCCGCCTCCCCGGTTTTTACATCTTATGTAAACCGCCTTCATCTCCCATTCCTTATGCGTGAAGATATGCGTATACTCCGTAACCATAAGCAGTTCTTCCGGATGGAGCCCGAGCGCCTCCGCATACCGGAGTGCCCTGTTTTCCGCCTGAAAATCTGTTTCTGTTTGCAGGGCGGCTTCTGTTTTCAGATTCGCATCTGTCTGAGGGGCAGGTTCTGTTTGCAGGTCTGCATCTGTCTGAGAGGCGGGTTCCTCAGGCAAAGTGGGTTCCGCCAACAAAGCGGGTTCCGCCGGCACCGCGGGGAACTCCCAGAGTCCTGCCAGGAGTCCGGCATTTTTTCTTTTGGCAATAGCCACCTTCCCCCCGCAGAGCAGAATGGCCAGTACCCTCTTTTCCTTTGTTCTTTTCTTTTTCTCCGGCCGAAGAGGATATTCCTGTTCCCTCGCTTCCTCATGGGCACGGCAGCCGGAGGAAAACGGGCATGCCGGACAGCGCGGCTTTCCCCTGGGAATACAGATTTCCTGTCCCAGAG
>Ga0310691_10006512_pt1 | contig 12415 bp, 6 predicted proteins | sample 176DNAGHGlowgp2_FD_203887 | JGI IMG/M metagenome (GOLD analysis project Ga0310691, IMG submission 203887) | Sheep rumen microbial communities from Palmerston North, Manawatu-Wanganui, New Zealand - 1766 DNA GHGlow gp2 (v2) (version 2) | ecosystem: Host-associated > Mammals > Digestive system >... | reverse complement strand
AAAGAAGAAACTTATGCAACTAATTCATGAAACGAAGAACAGGTATCTAAGCAAAGAAGCAATGCCATATTGGTGCATTCTGGCACTCGATACCATTAACATCATTGCTTTTTATATCATAGCCTATTACTGCGTCCTCGGAGGAAACGGCGTTGCCTCTAAGTTTTGGCCCAAGTTTGGGTACATTGTACTTATATCACTATTCCATATTATATTCTTCAAATTATTCCACACCTACAGCAACATAATACGCTACTCCACCTTCATGGACCTGCGCAACGTATTGTTTGCGAATATAGGTGCCAGCATCATTACAGCGATAATCCGCATCACGCTCGCCTCACAGCCAGATTCCTACTATCCGTGCCTGCGCATTATAATGACTGCTTGCTGCCTGGCAACAGCCGCAATGTGTGCATGGAGAATACTTGTAAAGAGTCTGTACGACAACCACACCCTCAATGCTCACGCCAAGCCAACCTTCATCTATGGAGCACGCGAGGGTGCCGTGAGCATTATCAAGGGCATTCGTAGCAAGAAAGACTCACCTTATAACATCAAAGGACTTATTTCTCCTGACGATCTCGTTGCTTCGGGCTCATACGTTGCCGGCATACCTGTGTATCAGAAAAACGCAAAACTCCTTGCCATTCTTGAGGAGAAAAGAATAAAGAAGCTTATAGTATCGCCGCTATATATCAACGAGTTCCGAAGTGATGACTGTTTCATCAATAACATAATACGCTCCGGTATTGAGATTTCCATTCCGCAGGAAGACATTACCTGGGATGGCAGCAGCCCACTCTACACATCGTCTCTGCACCCTGTAAACGTAGAAGACCTCCTGCCACGCGACAAGATAGAAATTGACATGGAGGCTATCGGCAGACTGCTTGCCGACAAGAAGATTCTCATCACCGGCGCTGCCGGCAGTATAGGAAGCGAAATGGTGCGACAGATTGCAACCTTCTGCCCTGCGGAGATGATTCTCATCGACCAGGCAGAAACACCTATGCACGACGTGCGCCGTATAATGGCAAACAAATATCCGCAAGTGCAGGCGAAGACCATCGTCACAAGCATCACCAACGCTTCACGTATGGAAAGTATTTTCCGCCAATACAAGCCTGACTATGTATTCCATGCCGCAGCATACAAGCACGTACCTATGATGGAGGACAACCCTTCGGAGGCTGTGCAGAATAATATCTACGGCACACGCATCATAGCTGATCTCGCCGTCAAATACGGCACACGTAAGTTCGTCATGATATCCACCGACAAGGCCGTCAACCCTACTAACGTAATGGGTTGTTCTAAGCGTATATGCGAGATTTACTGCCAAGCCCTCAATGCCGAAATAAACAAGGAAGGCTCTACCATCAGGCAAGCTAATGGTAAGAAGGCCATTACGCAGTTCGTCACCACCCGCTTTGGCAACGTCCTCGGCAGCAATGGTTCCGTAATACCTATCTTCAGGGCTCAGATTGCCAGCGGTGGTCCTGTCACCGTCACCCATCCTGACATCATACGCTTCTTCATGCTCATCCCCGAAGCCTGCAAACTCGTCCTTGAGGCAGGCACCTTCGGCAAGGGCGGCGAGATATTCGTGTTCGACATGGGTAAGCCTGTTAAGATAGCAGACCTCGCTAAGCGAATGATTCGCCTGTCAAAAGCTAAGGATGTCGAAATAAAATATACCGGACTTCGTGACGGTGAGAAGCTCTTTGAAGAAGTGCTCAGCGATGCAGAGACCACCATACCAACCATACATCCAAAGATTCGCATAGCCAAGGTGCGCGAATATCCATATTCTGAAGCCGTTGCCAACGAGCAGCGTCTGCTCGAAGCCAGCTATAACTACGATGACATGGAGGTAGTGAGAATAATGAAGCAGATTGTTCCTGAGTTCAAGTCACGCCACTCTAAATATGAGGTGTTAGACTAAACTATCTCCCTAACTTTAATAAGTAGGTGTGCATAATTATTTTTATATAGATAATTATGCACACCTACTTATTATTTATATATACTATTTATTATTTGTTTCCAGTGATTATTAACACATTCTGAAATATATTCTTTACTATTGCTGTCCGATAAAAAAATCTGTGTTGTCAGTGTAATCTGTGGTTCGTATTGCTACTCCCAAAACTTAAATTATCTATACTATTCAATCACCCACCTGTCTATGGTGCGTGTCTCCTTTGAGAAGTTTACTCCTATTATGAATGTTTTAGACTCTCCCTGGCTCTCTCTGGTAGCGAGGGCGTCTCCGAAGAACTGCAGTTGATAGTTCTTGTCTTTTATCTGTTGCAGTGCCTCCTCGGCAGTGCCGTCGAGCTTAAACTCCATGATGTAGCGATACTGCGGTGTCTCTACCAGCAGGTCTATGCGTCCGTCGCTGGTATGGTATTCTGTATGTGAGTAGAAGCCCATCATCTTGAACACCACCCACATCATGTTCTGGAAGTGATTCTCCTTGTCACCCTTCACGCTGTCGTATGGTGCACTGGCGAAGAGTGATTTCATACGACTGAGGAATTGCTCTGGCTTGCCTTCCCTGACGTCTGACGTGAATTTCTCTATGTCAAAGACAGAGCGTTTTTCGCGGTTGTCAAGATAGAACGGTGCAAGGTACTTAATGAAACCCTCTGCCACTTCTTCATTAGGGAAGCCGAGGATGTATTTCTTGAATTCAGATTTGTAGCCTTTTATCGTGAGGTAGCCGCTCTGGTATATCACAGGTATAGGGTTAGTGGACTCCGCATCTATGCTGTTCAGTACGTCTGCAGTAACCTCTGACGTTGCCATCTCCTCAAGGTCGTAGTAGTGGCGGCGCAATAGTTCGACGAGGTATGTGGGCGTGCCGGTCTCAAACCAGTAGCTGCCGAATTTTCTTGTCTGGAATGTATTCAATACGCTGAATGGATTATACATTCCCGGTGAGTCCTCGTCGAAATGATAGCCGTCGTACATCTTACGCAGTTTCTCTATACACTCCTCTCGCGTCAGTTTGCTGCGCTCCGCTAATGCGTCTATCTGCGTCGGGAAATATGACAGCAGTTCCTGCTCCGTAATGCCGCAGATGCTATGGAAATCATAGTCAAGGGATATATCTCTCAAGTTGTTGAGGTCACTGAACACGCTGACCTTGCCGAACTTCGTGACGCCGGTGAGCATGGCAAACTTTATACAGCCGTCCATTGACTTCAGGGCTCCGTAGAAGCCTTTGAGCGTTCCGCGGTACTCGTCTTGCAGTTCTTTGTTACCTATGGCTTGCAGCAACGGTTTGTCGTATTCATCCACGAGGATGACCACGCGCTGGCCTGTCTTCTCGTAGGCTGCTTTGATGACTTTCTCAAAGCGCATACCTAACGGCAAGTCTGACCGTGCGCAATCGTAAAGTGCTTCCCATTCATTCAGAGACTCGTCTAGTTTCTGCTCCAGCACCTCTGCCTTGTCATACTTGTTTGTATTCAGGTCAAGGTACAGCACAGGGTGCACTGCCCAGTCCCAGTCTTCCTTTTTGTCTATCGCCAACCCCTTGAACAGCTCGCGCTTACCAAGGAACAGTGCCTTTATCGTTGATAAAAGCAATGACTTACCGAAGCGGCGCGGACGGGAGAGAAAATAGTAACGTCCTTCTGAGACAAGACGGTAAATCTGTTCTGTCTTGTCTATGTATTCGTATCCGTCAATGCGGAGACTCTCAAAGTCTTGTATGCCAATAGGAAGTTTCATATTGCAAAGTTACACTTTTTCCTTGATACTACCACTTTTTATCGTCAAAAAATCATATAAATTAACAAAAAACGGTATCATGCCAAGCGTCATTATACTGTTTTCAGTTTCTTCAACCACTAATTCACGCGGATTTTCACATACAATTACCATGGTTTTCTTTTTCAACCACTACTGTTCTCTTCGTCTATGCAAATTGCTACGGTGTTCTTTTTTAACCACGAATTAACACGGAGTTTCACGAATGGATAGCGGAAGGCAAAATTTGTGTGGATTTGTGATAATCCGTGGTTTGCAGTCCGCAAAACTATTCCTTCAATATGTTTCTTCAACCACGAATTAACACGGAGTTTCACGAATGGATAGCGGAAGGCAAAATTTGTGTGATTTTGTAATAATTCGTGGTTTGCAGTCCGCAAATGTAATCCCTCAATCTGTTTCTTCAACCACTAATTCACGCTCTAAACTGTACAATTCCAGTTACTCCAAGGAACAACTTCTGTCTAAGGAATCAAGAAATTCCAACGCCAAAGAGAAATGCTACTCCCAAACTCCTAAACTCCTTAGAAAAATAATAATCCCAAGGAGTCGGAGAGGCAACAAGACAAAAACAAACGACCGCCCTGCACAATGTGCTGAGCGGTCGTTTATTTATATCGTCATGGCGACAATGCGCCATACTGACTTCTGTTATTAAAGATTTGGGTTCATTGTAGCCCAGTCCTTAACCTCAGGTATGATGCCGAGAGAGATAATCTCGTCGCGCATCTTCTGCAGGTGCTCGTAAGAAGCTGTCAGTGCAGCCATCTCCTCTGCTGTACCCTCTGGCTTTGTGAAGTGTACGCCAGTAGCATCGATTGTAGAAGGCATAGCCATCATCACGTTCTTGTAACCGCACTCGTCGCAGTTTACGTAGCAACCTGCAGGCAGGAGGAACTTCTCGCCACCCATAGCAGCCTGGATCATCTTGACAGCCTGGTATGCAGGGCTCTGGAATGAAGAGCGGCCACGCAGCTTGATGATGTTAGAACCACCCTGTATTGTATTGTGCTTGATTTCTGCCCAACGCTCTGCTGAGAGAGAAAGTTCAGAGAGAGGCTTGCCGTCAATCTTAACCTGTGATGCGAACACTGCCATTGCCTCGCCGTGACCACCGTAGGTGTGCGCGCCTGTAACCTTGTCCTGCTGTACGCCGAACTCCTGAGCGAGCTGCTGCTGCAGACGTGTAGAGTCGAGAGCTGCGAGTGATGTCATCTGGTTTGGCTTCAGACCTGAGTGGATGAGAGCTGTGAGGGCTGTAACGTCAGCTGGGTTGAAGATAACCACAACGTGCTTAACGTCTGGGCAGTACTGCTTGATGAAGTCACCGAACTCAGCAGCGATCTTACAGTTACCCTTGAGCAGATCCTCACGTGTCATGCCGTCCTTACGTGGAGCACCACCTGAAGAGATAATATACTTAGCATTTGTGAAAGCCTCCTTTGGATCAGTAGTCCAAGTGATGTTAGCACCTGGGAATGCGCAGTGTGCCATCTCGTCAGCAACACCGTGAACACCTGGCTCGAAGATGTCGTAAAGACAGATGTTAGGAGTGAGACCCAGCATAAGAGCTGACTGAACCATGTTTGAACCAATCATACCGCCTGCACCGACGATAGTAAGCTTTTCGTTTGTTAAAAATTCCATTTCTTTTTCCTATTATTTAATGTGTATATATTATTTTCCTGTGTTATCCTCGCAGACATACGGAGCATCATATCTCCGTTTTTGCATATGCAAAATTACAAAAAAAAAATGAGAAACTATAAACGTTTCCCATTTTTTCACATTGTATAACTTAAAAAAGAATACTTTGCAAAGTCCATGTTGCAGTTATCGCCGAAGCAGTCATGCGAGTTACTTCATGCTGCGTGCATATTCTATCATGGTGTCCACGCCTTTTGCCACGTCGGCAGCCTCCATGTCAACCTTCACATCGGGTGCAACGCCGTCTTCCGTACTGCCTCCGTCTGCATCATACATCGGGCAGGCAGAATAGCGCACGCCCCAACCGTTAGGCAGTTCGGAACTGTACGGCATGCCTGAGCCGCCACCGGTATTGTCGCCTATCACCGTAACATACGGCATACACTTCATGTATTTCACATACTCGTTTGCCGCGCTATATACGGAGCGGTTGGTGAGCACCATCACGGGTTTATGCCAGCGCAAGCCAGCCGACGGTTCTATCCACTGCTCTTCTCTTGGTGAGAAGTCACTGTGTCCGCTGCCCGTCTTATGGCACATATAGCCAACGAGGGTGCGCTCCGAACAGAAACGCGCCGCAAGTTTCTGCGCCTGCGTAAGCAGTCCGCCACCATTGTCACGCACGTCGATTATCAGTTTGTTGCATGGCGCAAGATATAGGAGCATCTCGTCAATATTTCCGTCGCCTATTGTATTCTCAAACGTCGGCACATAAATATACCCTGTGTTGTCGTCGAGTATGCGATAACTTATTCCGCATGATATCCTGTAGTCCGTACCGAGGTAGTTCTTCTGCACGTCTTCGTCGAAGTTGTGCAGGTAATCATCCTTCCACGACCAGTTGCGGGCATAGTCAAACGACGTAGATATATTGACATGACCGTCTTTCAGTTCTGCCACCATACCACCGAGGAACTCCAGCAGCTGCACCGGTGACAGTGTGCCTGCCGCCTGTGCCTGTTGCATATAGCGTGCATGTACCTCATCCCAGTCAACGCCCAGTTGCTGTTTTTTCTCTTCAAAGAAACAGTAGTGCTCATCCATTATGTGCCACAGTGCCTCCGTATTACCCACCGTCGTGTTGGAATATTCTTCTACATCCACGCACGATGTAATGCAACTGGCTATGCAGCACAGCGACAGCGCAAGCAGTATATGTCTATTAATCTGTATCATCTTTGAGTGTAAAAAATGAAAGAGAACGAGGTAAAGCCTAATTCTTAATGCATAATTCATAATGCATAATTTGGCGCCCAATCTCCCTCCCTCACAGGGAGGGTTGGGGTGGGTCTCTTAAACTACTTCCTTATCACCACACCGACTGTGGCGGCGTTATAGTAATGGTGCTGCTTCAGGTTATTGGGCTCTGCCTGTCGTATGTCGCCAAGATAACCTATGCGCAGTGCAGTACGCCCTGCTACAGGGATGTCGAGGCTCAGCTGCTGGCGTAACTGAAAGGGGCTGACAGAATACGCAACGATGTTATGGTCGTAGTTGCCACGATTGAACATCTCATAGTATGACTGCCCGTAGTTAGGCGAGAACATGATACCGAACAGCGGCACCCTACCCTCGTAGTTCACCGTCATGCACTTGTGAAACAGTGTAAACGAATAGGAGCAGGAGAAACGTGCGCCCAATGCCAGCGAACCATATCCCTGTGCCGGATTATTGGAGTTTCGGTTGTTATAGTTGAAACCCACAAAGGCATCTGCCATAGCGCCTGCGGCAAGCTGCAGTCTGTCGTCTGCCAATCGCCAACGCCGCATCACGGCATAGGAAAAGTCGTAGTGGCCTACATACTCATGAGCAGTAACCGCCCTGTTGTGCAGATACGCAAAGGCTCCTTCGTGCGTCAGGTTATACGTTATGCCGTCGTGCTTCCTTGAATCTCTGTCAACCTCCGACACGAACCTGTATTCCGCGCCACGGTATTTCTCCGGCGAGAGGTATGTGTCAAGCACATTGGCACCACCCACTGACACTTGCGTTGCTACGCTTACATAACGATTATCCTGTGCGCTGCCGTGTGTGGCTGCGCACAGGATAATCATCATGCCAATGACAAACGGTCTATGTATTGTCAAGTGCATATTCATCATGCATATCATTTAGAATAGGTTCAACTGACCAGTCATCTCATCCCTCACCTGCTGCTGCGACTTACCAGCATCAGGGTCAAGGTTTTCTTCTGCGCTGTCATCGCCATCCACACCGCCGTCACCTTCCGGAGTCTCTGGCTCTGGGAAGCGTGTAGGCTCCAGTTCCTCTACCTTGTCAATCTTGAACGTGCTGATGCGCTTGCCCTTTGCCTTGAAGCCCTTTACAGCAATAAACTCCTCACAGTCTATCTCTACAGGCTCTCGAGAGGCATCCTTACCGCCGAACGTCACCTTGATGCGTGGGAACGGTGTGTCGGTAAGCAGCATAATGGTGTTCTTAGGATTGTCGCCGAGGAATGAGCGATGGTTCTTTATCGCTTCCATCTCAAAGCGTTTTATGTAGCCGTTACCGTTATTGTCCTCGTCAAGCACCACTGCCGTCCATGGCTTGTGCTCATCCCACTTTTCTATGCGCTTGATATTTTGCTCGAAGTGGTTGTTAGGATCTGGCGTGGTGATGTAGAAATCGCCATTGTCGAGCACCACGAGTATGCTGTCACCGTCGAGGAACTTTCCAAGTGACTCGCCGTGTGCATCGTAGTTCAGGCGGTTGACGTCTGCATCCCACCATACCTCACGGCCGCCGAGGGTTGAGTGTCCGTGGCTCTTCAGTCCTATCTTGTGCACAGGGAACCTCGTAAGCAAGTTGCCCTTTGAGCCTCTGCCCTTCACCGCGAGTACGGAGAAGTCGTAGTCGAAGAATATCTTCTTTATACGTGGTCCTGGCTCATGGGTGACCTTGATAACCTCTGCCTCACCGTTAGGGTTGGCAGTGAAATATACCACGCGGCTGTCTTTGGTGCCTTGCGTGAGGTCGTAGTCACGGTCACGCGTCGAGGTATCTACGAAGAATCGCTTTACGTAGTAAGAACCCTGCTTACCGTCACGATATACGCAGTTGTATATGGTGCGTTTGTCACCCTTCTTCCATACCTGCAGGTGGAGTATATTCTTGCCCACATCGATCTTGTCGGCTACCTTTATCACCTTGTATTTACCATCGCGATAGAACACGATTATATCGTCGATGTCTGAACAGTTACATACGAACTCTGCCTTTTTGAGGCCTGTGCCGATGAAGCCTTCCTGACGGTCTATGTAGAGTTTCTCGTTAGCCTCAACGACCTTTGCTGCTTCGATGGTGTCAAAGCTGCGTATCTCCGTAAGGCGTGGATGCTCCGCACCATACTTGTTTTTCAGGTGTTCATACCAATCACAGGTTATCTCGACCATTCTGCCGAGGTCGCGCTCTATCTCTGCTATCTCTGCCTTTATCTTGGCAATGAGCTCGTCTGCCTGGTCCTTGGAGAACTTCAGTATGCGCTTCATCTTTATCTCCATCAGGCGCAGTATGTCTTCCTTGCGCACCTCGCGCACCAACTGCGGATAGTATGGAGTAAGGCGCTCGTCGATATGCTCGCATGCGGCATCTACCGACACTGCATTCTCATATTTCTTATCCTTATATATACGCTCCTCTATGAAGATACGCTCCAATGAACAGAGGAACAGTTGCTCCAGCAGTTCATCGCGTCTTATCTGCAGTTCCCTGCGCAACAGCTCCATCGTCTGGTCTGCACTGCTGCGCAGCACATCGCTGACGCTAAGGAACTGTGGCTTGCGGTCTTTTATGACGCAGCAGTTTGGCGATATGCTTATCTCACAGTCTGTGAAGGCATAGAGGGCGTCGAGGGTCTTGTCTGAGCTTACGCCGGGCGTAAGGTGTACCAGTATTTCCACGTTTGCTGCGGTGAGGTCTTCCACCTTCCTCGCCTTTATCTTGCCGCGCTCCACTGCCTTAGTGATAGACGCTATAAGGGTCTCTGAGGTCTTTGAGAATGGTATGTCGCGTATAACGAGTGTCTTCTGGTCGAGTTTCTCTATCTTCGCCCTCACCTTGATACTGCCGCCGCGCTGGCCGTCGTTATATTTAGAAACGTCTATGCTGCCGCCCGTAGGGAAGTCTGGATACAGATGGAACTCCTCGCCGCGCAGGTATGCTATGGCTGCGTCGCATATCTCGCAGAAGTTATGCGGCATTATCTTTGAATTCAGACCTACGGCTATGCCTTCCACTCCCTGTGCCAGCAGCAACGGGAACTTCACCGGCAGCGTAACAGGTTCCTTGTTTCGTCCGTCGTATGACAGCTGCCAGTCCGTCGTCTTAGGATTGAACACCGTCTCAAGGGCGAACTTGCTCAGTCGCGCCTCTATGTATCGTGGTGCGGCAGCCTTTGAACCCGTGAGGATGTTTCCCCAGTTACCCTGCGTATCTATGAGCAGGTCTTTCTGTCCCATCTGAACAAGGGCATCGCCTATAGATGCATCGCCATGCGGGTGAAACTGCATAGTATGGCCCACGATGTTCGCCACCTTATTGTAGCGACCGTCGTCCATACGCTTCATGGAATGGAGTATGCGTCGCTGCACCGGCTTCAGGCCATCCTCTATATGTGGCACTGCACGGTCAAGGATGACATACGAGGCATAGTCCAGAAACCAATTCTGGTACATGCCGCTAAGATTGTGCACCGCTGATGCATCAAAACGATTAACGGGGTGGTAGTCCGGAGACTCCACCTCGTCAATTACTTTATCTTCTTCCTCGAACTCTGCATTGTCTTGCAGTTGAGGATCATCCATTTCGTTCTGGTTTTCTGGAACAATCTTTTCGTCGTCCATAGTTATTTGTTTCGTTGTTATACTTTACTGAAACGATGGCATCGCCGAGCCTGGCTTACCGAAAGAGTGCAGCGTGAGGTCAAACACCAGCGTACTGTAGTTTGGTATGCTCGATGATGAAGAAGAACTTCCGTAGCCAAGCTTCCACGGCACATACACCTTCCAACGGTCACCTACGTGCATTCTCATCACCGCGGTAGCAAAACCATTTACAAGACCGTTGACGGCAAACTTGGAAGGAACCATGGCACTGAGGTCATAGCTGCCCTGCCATGACGAATCAAACTGGTAACCGTCACTGTACGATGCCGACGGCATGAGGTTGCCTCGGTAATGCACGCGCACCGTGTCAGTGTATTCCGGTGACGGAAGCGAACCGAAAGATTCCACCTCGTCATGCTCCAAATCCTGATCCAGCACATGCACCACTACATAATCGGTGTGTGCGCCCTCGCTATTGTCTTTGGAATAAGACTTTATCATAAACCAGCTATTGTCGCCTGCATCAATGGCTGCCTTTGCCTGCTGATATACAGACTCGAAATACTCATTGTTGCGAGATTCCCAATTGCTGTATTCGTTGTTGCTGTCCGTATCGTCATCCTCCGAGCATGATGCCAACCCCGTTGCCACCAAGAGCAATGAAGCGATGAACGAAAAACGAAAAGCGAACAATCCGTTACGGACGATATTCAGTTTGGACGTTATCATACCTTATCTTTTCTTCTATTCTTCAGTCTTTCTATCCTTATTACTGCAGTTTCTTCAGCAATGAGGTAATGGTAACCTTATCCTCAATGATGCCGCGAAGCTCGTTGATGTTGACACGCTTCTGCTCCATTGAGTCACGCTCACGCAGTGTAACGGTGTTGTCCTCCAGTGTCTGGTGGTCAACGGTTACGCAGTATGGTGTACCGATGGCGTCCTGACGGCGATAGCGCTTACCTATCTGGTCCTTCTCCTCATACTTACAGTTGAAGTGGAACTTCAGGTCGTTCATTATCTCCTGTGCCTTCTCTGGCAGTCCGTCCTTCTTGGTCAGTGGGAACACTGCGAGCTTCACCGGAGCGATGGCTGCAGGCAGGTGGAGCACCGTACGTGTCTCACCGTTCTCCAGCTTCTCATCCTCGTATGAGTGACACATGATAGAGAGGAACATACGGTCAACACCGATAGAGGTCTCAATGACGTACGGAGTGTATGACTCGTTCAGCTCTGGGTCGAAGTACTTTATCTGCTTGCCAGAGAACTTCTCATGCTGTGACAGATCAAAGTTGGTACGTGAGTGGATACCCTCTACCTCCTTGAATCCGAATGGCATGCGGAACTCGATGTCTGTTGCTGCATTAGCATAGTGAGCCAGCTTGTCATGGTCGTGGAAACGATAGTTCTCTGCACCGAAGCCGAGGTTCTGATGCCACTTCATACGTGTCTCCTTCCACTTGGCAAACCAGTCGAGCTCTGTGCCTGGCTTGATGAAGAACTGCATCTCCATCTGCTCAAACTCACGCATACGGAAGATGAACTGGCGTGCTACTATCTCGTTACGGAAGGCCTTACCTATCTGTGCTATGCCGAATGGTATCTTCATGCGGCCTGTCTTCTGCACGTTGAGGTAGTTCACGAAGATACCCTGTGCTGTCTCTGGGCGGAGGTATATCTTCATTGAGTTGTCGGCAGACGCACCCATCTCCGTAGAGAACATCAGGTTGAACTGACGCACGTCAGTCCAGTTGCGTGTACCGCTGATAGGACATACTATCCCCTCGTCGAGGATTATCTGCTTCAGCATCTCGAGGTCCATCTTGTTCATAGCCTCGCTGTAGCGTGCGTGCAGGTCGTCAAACTTCTTCTGGTTCTCCAGCACACGTGGGTTAGTCTCGCGGAACTGCTTCTCGTCAAAGCTGTCGCCAAACTTCTTCTTTGCCTTGGCAATCTCCTTGGCAATCTTGTCCTCGTACTTTGCCATCTGCTCCTCTATGAGCACGTCGGCGCGGTAACGCTTCTTTGAGTCACGGTTATCGATGAGAGGATCGTTGAAAGCATCAACGTGTCCTGAAGCCTTCCATATAGTAGGATGC
>Ga0310691_10006511_pt1 | contig 12417 bp, 9 predicted proteins | sample 176DNAGHGlowgp2_FD_203887 | JGI IMG/M metagenome (GOLD analysis project Ga0310691, IMG submission 203887) | Sheep rumen microbial communities from Palmerston North, Manawatu-Wanganui, New Zealand - 1766 DNA GHGlow gp2 (v2) (version 2) | ecosystem: Host-associated > Mammals > Digestive system >... | reverse complement strand
TTTATAGAGAATTTTATAATTTTGCACCAAAGATGAAACGAGTTCTATTCATCATAAATCCGATTTCTGGCACGATTAGCAAAGCGCGTATTCCTGCCAAAATTGAAAACCGGCTCGACAAGAGTCTGTTTGAATATTCAATTGCAGAAACTGAATACGCGGGACATGCATCAGTCATCGCCAAGGAAGCTGCAGAACAAGGTTACGATATTGTAGTGGCTGTGGGTGGTGATGGTACGGTGAACGAGGTTGCCAAATCGCTGATACACACGAAAACGGCGCTCGCCATCATTCCCTGTGGTTCAGGTAATGGACTGGCGCGACACCTGATGATACCGATGGACATCAACAAAGCCATAGACATTATCAATCGCAATGAGGTGCATGCGCTCGACTATGGAGTCATAAATGGAATGCCGTTTTTCTGCACTTGCGGAATGGGATTTGATGCTTTCATCAGCATGAAGTTTGCAGAATCGGGTAAACGCGGCAAACTAAGTTATCTGGAAAACGTACTTAAAGAAGGACTACGCTATAAACCGGAAACCTACGAGATTGAAGACGAGACCGGTACCAATTATTACAAGGCCTATCTGGTGTCTGTTGCCAACGCTTCCCAATATGGCAACAATGCCTATATTGCACCGCAGGCTTCGATGAGTGACGGATTCTTGGATGTAATCATCATGGAACCATTTGATGTCATCGAAGCGCCTCAGATCAGTATCGACATGCTGAACAAAACCCTCAACAAGCATTCGAAGATCAAAACGTTCAAATCAAAACACATCCATATCCGTCGTAAACAACCAGGACTGATTCATTTCGACGGTGACCCTATCATGACCGATGCAGATGTGGATGTCGAACTCAAAGAAAAAGGAATACGTATCGTCATCAATCCTGATGCAAACAAGAGTTTGCGCCAGCCAAACATGGTACAAAATGCCTTCAACGAATTCTTTAATACCTTTAATATGATGCGCGAAGATATCAACAAACAAGGACGAAAAGTACAAGCGCTAAACAAACTGATACTAAAAAAACTGAACATTTAAAGGTAAAAATCTTTGGTTAGTTCTCTATACCAATAAGAACGTTGATTGTCCGTATCCATCATACATACTTCTTCTCGAAGAACAGTTGTCGGTATTTGACGACAAAAACTCATCAGACATCGTTTAAAAGTTTTTCCCTCTTTTGTTCTTATTTTTACCTCACAAGTTTTTGAAAATCCACTAATTACAGCTTCGTTTTCAAGTTCTCCTTGACAAGATGTAGGCAGAATAACACTGAGCACGCCATCATCAGAAAGCAAACAGGAAACACCTTTCATCAGCTGCCGGAATGACAACGTATCAGTATGGCGGGCTATTGCGCGAAATTTATCGGGATTTTTCAATGAATTAACGAAGTATGGCGGATTGCTGACTATCGCATCGTATTTGCAAAAACGATCCCCTTGCACGGACATCCGTTCAGCATATTCCTGCAAAGAGATTTCCATCACACGAATTCTGTCGGCAAACGGACTTGCGGAAACATTCTCACAAGCTTGTTCCGCAGCGTCTCGGTCTATTTCTATTGCATCAATCAGCGCATCAGGAAATCGCTGCGCCATCATCAGAGCAATCAATCCCGTACCAGTACCGATGTCCAGTATGCGTCGTCTATGAGAAAGACATGTAGAACCGCCAGATGCCCATGCACCCAACAAGACACCATCAGTGCCTACCTTCATCGCACAACGATCTTGAAAAACCGTAAACTGTTTGAATTGAAACGACTGATGTTTTGGGTCTGACATACTTTTCTAACGAACTATCCCTTCCATTTATTTCTTTAAATGCCCAAAAAATCCTTTTGTCGCTCAGAAGATACTCCCGTTTCGACAAAAAAAAGAATAAATTCTTTTGTTTTGTGCTCACTTATTTGTACCTTTGCCGACCATTATGGCGCGTAACGCCTCAAAAAACGACTTAAATATGTTTATGACAAAGAATCAAAATACTGGAATTCAGATGATTGCTGATTACGAAGGCGACATCAGCAATCTTTTCGAAGCAAGCATCGAAGGCAATGTGCCCGTTCTTGCCACACGCAACATGGTACTTTTCCCAGGCGTTATCTCCCCTATTTTAATTGGGAGAACTGAAAGTTTGAATCTGATTAAAAAAATGATGAAAAACGATGATGGCACATTTGCCATTTTCTGTCAGTACGACTCTTCAGTGGAGGTTCCTGGAACAAACGACCTATACCCATTCGGTGTTTATGCAAAACTCATCCGTGTGCTCGACATGCCGGGACCAGGTGAAACAAAAACTGCCATCGTACAGGCTTTGGGTCGCTGTCGTCTCATATCTATCGACAAGAAACGTCCGTTCCTCATGGGTAAAACCGAAAACGACATTGAAGTTTTGCCCCACAGTAAAGACCGGGAGTTTACGACTGCGATGACCGATATGCGTCAGTTGGCGGTTGAATATATCAAAAAGAATGAGGATATACCAGATGAATCGCAGTTTGCTTTACAGAACATCTCCAACGACACGATTGCGCTGAATTTTATCTGTACCAACCTGCCGCTGGAAGTGAATGACAAAATCAGCATGTTGGCATGTCCCACCATCAAAGACCGTTTGTTTGAATTGTTGAAGGTGCTGAACCGCGAAATACAGTTGCTTGACTTAAAACAGGACATTCGTATCAAAACGCGTGAAGATCTTGACGAACAGCAACGTGAGTATTTCCTCCAACAGCAAATAAAAAACATTAAGGAAGAGCTGGGTGGCGGTGAAGGATCAGCAGAACGTATTAGTTTGGAAAAAGCTGCCAAAAACAAGAAATGGTCGGAAGAGGTTAAAGCAGTATTTATGAAGGAATTAGACAAACTGGACACCTTGAATCCACAGAGTCCGGACTTCAGCGTGCTGTTGAACTATCTGCAAACGATGGTGAATCTGCCGTGGAACGAATATACGGATGATGACCTCGACCTGTCAAGAGCTAAAAAGATTCTCGACCGAGACCACTACGGCATGGAGAAAGTAAAAGAACGCATTCTGGAATATATGGCTGTACTGCAACTGCGTGGCAACCTGAAATCGCCGATACTCTGTCTATATGGTCCTCCGGGAGTAGGCAAAACGAGTCTTGGCAAGAGCATTGCTGAAGCGATGAAGCGCAAATATGTTCGTATGTCGTTGGGAGGACTGCACGATGAATCGGAAATTCGTGGCCACCGTCGCACCTATATCGGTGCTATGCCAGGACGTATCATCAAAAACATCCAAAAAGCCGGCTCTTCTAATCCGGTTTTCATCCTCGATGAGATTGACAAAGTGACCCAGCATACCATCAACGGCGACCCTGCCTCCGCCTTACTGGAAGTATTGGACCCCGAACAGAACAACGCTTTCCACGATAACTACCTTGATGTTGATTACGACCTGTCGAAAGTGTTGTTTATTGCCACAGCCAACGATCTCAACACGATTCCTCGTCCACTCTTAGACCGTATGGAACTGATTGAGGTTAGCGGATACATTACCGAAGAGAAAATTGAGATAGCCAAACGACATTTGATTCCGAAAGAGAAAGAAAACACAGGTCTGGAGGAAGAGAAGAAACTGTCATTCAACAAGGCTGCCATCGAAAAGGTGATTGAACAATACACCCGTGAAAGTGGTGTACGCCAATTAGAGAAGCAAATCAATAAGGCTTTCAGAAAACTGGCCTACCAGAAAGCACTCAACCAGGAACTTCCTTACATGAAGATTACTCCTGCCGAGTTGGAAGATCTGTTAGGCAAACCACCTTTTTATCGTGATATCTATCAGGGCAATGACTATGCTGGTGTTGTCACAGGACTTGCGTGGACAAGCGTGGGTGGAGAAATCCTATTCATTGAGACTTCACTGAGCAAGGGAAAAGCTGGTAAGCTGACGCTGACCGGTAACTTGGGTGATGTAATGAAAGAAAGTGCCGTCATCGCTTTGGAATATGTCAAAGCACATATCGACAAGTTAGGTGTTGACTATCGTCTGTTCGACCAATGGAATATCCACATTCACGTACCCGAAGGAGCAACACCAAAAGACGGACCTTCTGCAGGTATCACCATCGCCACCTCCATTGCCTCTGCACTGACACAGCGAAAGGTGCGTAAGAATACTGCAATGACAGGTGAAATCACCCTACGAGGAAAGGTGCTTCCCGTAGGAGGCATCAAAGAGAAAATCCTTGCAGCCAAGCGTGCCGGCATTACCGACATCGTTATGTGTAAAGAAAACGAGAAGGATATCAACGAGATTCCAGAGAAATATCTAAAGGGTGTACAGTTCCATTATGTGGAGAATATCCAAGAAGTTTGGGATTTTGCCCTGACTGATGAGATTGTTAATAATCCCGTTGATTTGACGATTGTTGAAGAAGAAAAAGAGGAAAGCCACAAATAATCAAAAAAGGAGTAAGGAGTAAGAAGTAAGGAGTAAGAAGTGAAATTTGAACTGCAACATACCGATAGCGCCAGTGATGCCCGTACAGGTGTCATCACGACAGCACATGGCCAAATCAAGACACCTATATTCATGCCAGTAGGAACTTGCGGGTCAGTGAAAGGTGTACATTTCCGTGAGTTAAATGAGCAGGTGAAAGCACAGATTATTCTTGGCAACACCTACCATCTGTATCTGCGACCAGGATTAGAGGTTCTCCGTAAGGCTGGCGGACTGCATGGATTTAACGGTTGGGAAAAACCCATTCTTACTGATTCCGGCGGCTTTCAGGTTTTTTCCCTTACAGGCATCCGAAAACTGAAGGAGGAAGGATGTGAGTTCCGTTCACATATTGATGGTTCCAAGCATATCTTCACACCAGAAAATGTGATGGATACAGAACGGATTATCGGGGCAGATATCATGATGGCACTCGACGAATGTCCTCCAGGACAGAGCGACTATCAATATGCAAAGAACAGTCTTGCTTTAACACAAAGATGGTTAGACAGATGCATCAAACATTTCAACGAGACGGAACCACTCTATGGCTATGAGCAGAGTCTCTTCCCCATTGTTCAAGGGTGTACATATAAAGACCTCCGACAGGAAGCAGCGAAATATATAGCAGACAAAGGTGCTGATGGCAATGCCATCGGGGGCTTGGCTGTTGGTGAGCCGACAGAGGTGATGTATGAAATGATTGAAGTGGTAAACGAGATTCTGCCAAAAGACAAGCCCCGCTATCTCATGGGTGTCGGTACGCCGCAGAATATTCTCGAAGCCATTGAACGTGGTGTGGATATGTTTGACTGCGTGATGCCAACCCGTAACGGACGCAACGCCATGCTTTTCACCTATAATGGTACGATGAACATGCGCAACAAGAAGTGGGAAATGGACTTTACGCCGATTGATCCTGACGGATGTGAAGTGGATTTACGTTATACTAAAGCCTATCTGCATCATCTGTTTAAGGCTCAGGAACTGCTTGCCATGCAGATTGCCAGTATCCATAACCTGGCTTTTTATCTGCGATTGGTTACCGATGCCCGCACACATATCGAACAAGGTGATTTCGTTGCATGGAAACGTTCTGTAATTGACCAATTAGGAAAAAGAATATAACGCCCCTTTTAACCACATGAAGTAAGAGGCTAATCATGAGTAAGGAGTAATCGTAATTAAGAATTATCGTGGAATATAGGCAAAAGAAGAAATATTTGAAATGGCTGAAGGTGAGCAGACTTCTCCTGCAGAGGGCAAAGCGCGTCCAGGTGCTATGGAAGAGTTTGCATAAAAAGGCTATTCATCTATGGAACAAGATGCCCTGGCTACAGAAAGTTCTTCATTGGCTGAGTACCAAGCTTAGTTTTATGAAGATTCTAAATCCATTCCGATACATCAAACGAATGGATTGGTATATCATTAAAAAGTTCATCGGCACCTACATCTTCTCTATTCTGCTGATTATCAGTATTGCCATTGTCTTTGACTTTAACGAAAACCTGTCGAAGTTTACTCAATACCACGCTCCGTGGCGAGCTATTATCTTTGACTACTACGCGAACTTCATTCCGTATTATTCCAATCTGTTCAGTCCGCTGTTTGTTTTCATTGCTGTCATCTTTTTCACCTCGAAGTTAGCAGGCAATTCGGAGATTATATCTATGCTGGCGGCAGGTATGTCTTTCCGAAGACTCATGCGCCCCTATATGATTTCCTGTGTGATGATTGCATTGGTGACCTACTATCTCGGAGCTTATGTAATCCCCCACGGAACGATTATCCGTCAGAACTTTGAAGCATTGTATCGTAACAGCAAGAAAAATACGTCTGCAGAGAATGTACAGATGCAGGTCGATAAAGGAGTCATTGCCTACATCCAGCATTATGACAATAACAGCAAACGTGGTTATGGGTTCGGACTTTACAAATTCAACAACAAGAAACTGGTCAGTCACATGACGGCAACGGAAATACAATATGACACCATTTCTGACAGTAAATATCACTGGATTGTTAGAAACTGGAAAATACGTGAGCTAAAAGGACTGACCGAGAAAGTTACTACAGGAATATCCAAAGATACCACCATTATGATGGAACCAACCGACCTCGTGTATTCCAAAGGACAACAGGAAACCTTCACCAGCCCACAATTGAAAGAATATATCAGTAAACAGCAAGCACGCGGTTCACAGAATGTCGTTCAATATGAAGTAGAATACCACAAACGTATTGCAATGTCTTTTGCGTCGTTTATCCTGACCATCATCGGTGCATCACTCTCTTCACGAAAGCGCAAAGGCGGAATGGGATTGTATCTCGGTATCGGTTTGGCGCTGAGTTTCGGCTACATCATGCTGCAAACCGTATCCTCTACTTTTGCCATTAATGCCGACACCCCGCCGATGCTGGCAGCATGGATTCCGAATATCATCTTTGCCGTGATTGCCTACTTCTGTTATAGACAGGCACCAAACTAAGACGAATAAATTGTAAATAGTAAAATTGAAATTATACTGTGTATTTCGACGAATTAAATCTCAATGACCATATTCTTGATGCACTCTACGACATGCATTTCGATGAGTGCACACCTGTTCAAGAACAATGTATCCCTCATATCCTTGACGGCAAAGACATGATAGGTATAGCACAGACGGGCACAGGCAAGACCGCGGCATATCTTCTCCCTGTACTCTCGATGCTCGATGACGGCTATGCAGTTTTTCCTGATGGCAGACAAGTAAAATTCCCCAACGATGCAGTCAACTGTCTGATTATGGCTCCCACCCGTGAGTTAGCACAACAAATTGATCAGGCCATGCAGGGATTCAGCTATTACCTGAACGATGTAGGTAGCGCAGCTATCTACGGTGGAAACGATGGAGGACGATATGCCCAAGAACTGCGTTCGCTAAATATGGGTGCGGAAGTGATCATCGCCACACCCGGACGTCTTATTTCACATATCCAAATGGGTAATGCAGACTTCTCGAAAGTATCCTTCTTCATCCTTGATGAGGCTGACCGCATGCTCGACATGGGATTCTCGGAAGATATCCTAAGCATTGCGAAACATATACCGCCATCATGCCAGACCATTATGTTCTCGGCAACAATGCCACCAAAAATCGAAGAATTGGCGAAAACGCTGCTGAAGAATCCTGTAGAAGTAAAGATAGCAGTCAGCAAACCGGCTGAGAAGATTCAACAGAGCGCTTATCTCTGTTACGAGCCGCAGAAACTTGCCATTCTTAGAAATATCTTTAAGACAGGAGGATTGCAACGCGTCATTATCTTTTCCGGCAAGAAGACAAAAGTCAAAGACATCTATCACGACTTGCTGCGCATGGGTGTCAGTTGCGGCCAGATGCATTCTGATCTTTCACAGACTGAACGCGATGAGATGATGTTTCGTTTCAAAAGCGGACAAATCGATGTACTGGTTGCAACCGATATTCTGGCACGAGGTATTGACATTGACGATATTGCGATGGTCATCAACTATGATGTACCACACGATGCAGAAGACTATGTTCATCGTATCGGACGTACAGCCCGTGCACAGCGCGACGGAATTGCAATCACCTTCGTCAGCGATCAAGACATGTACTATTATCGTACAATCGAACAGTTCCTGCATCACGAAATCACCCGTATTCCCCTACCCGACGGCTTAGGCGAAGGTCCTGCCTACCAGACAGGTGGCAGAGAAAAGAAAAAAGGTAAATCGCGCGGTCGATACAATAGAAAAAGATATCACGGGAATAGGAATAAAAAGCCCAAATCCTCGCAAAGAGATGGGAAAAAGGAGCGAAGTAATAAAATCAAATCGTAATATGAAACTACAAAAAAACTACAATTAGAATGGACAACGATACGATATGTGCTGTGGCAACACCTGCTGGTGGAGCATTAGCTATCATCAGGGTATCTGGCAATAGAGCAATAGAAATCGTCAGCGAGGAATTCTCCAAGAACCTCCTTCTGGCAAAAGGAAACACGTTGCACTATGGCACAATAGGTCGTAAAGAGGCCATCGATGATGTTTTGGTTTCCGTCTTTCGTACACCTCACAGCTATACTGGCGAGGACAGCGTGGAGATTTCCTGTCACGGCTCAAAGTATATCGTCCAGCAGATACTCCACTTGTTAGTGAAAAAGGGTTGTCGTATGGCAAACCCTGGGGAATATACCCAACGTGCCTATCTTAACGGCAAACTCGACCTGAGTCAGGCTGAAGCCGTAGCTGACTTGATTGCGTCAACCAATCGGGCTACACACCAAATTGCGATGTCGCAACTGCGTGGAAGCTTCTCTTCAGAACTATCCTTACTACGCGAGAATCTACTTAAGCTCACCTCACTATTAGAACTGGAACTCGATTTCTCAGACCACGAAGATCTCGAATTTGCCGATCGGAGTGAACTTACTGAAATCGCGAAAGAGATTGACAAAAAAATCAATCACCTCGCCAACTCTTTCGAAATCGGACAAGCACTGAAGCAAGGTATTCCTGTGGCAATTGTCGGCAAAACAAATGTTGGTAAATCGACCCTCTTAAACCGCCTGCTTCACGAAGAACGGGCCATCGTCAGCGATATACACGGAACAACGCGTGACACTATAGAAGACACCATCGACCTACAGGGTATTTCCTTCCGCTTCATCGATACTGCTGGTATCCGACAGACTGCTGACGCAATAGAGAAGATAGGCATTGAGAGGACTTATGCATCTATACAAAAAGCACGTATTGTCATCTGGGTTATTGATGAACAGCCAACCCCAGAGGAACTACAAGATATGCTTGAATCAACAAAAGATAAATCTCTGATTATCACGCAAAACAAGATAGATAAAGAAGAAAAAGAAAACTTATCTTTTAACCTATCCGCCCAAACAAACAAGTATTCAATCATATCCATCTCGGCAAAGCACAATATCAATATTGACAAACTGGAAGAAGCTATTTTCAAAGCTGCCGACATACCTACAATTTCCGAATCAGATGTTATCGTCACCAACACTCGCCATTATGAAGCCCTCACCCGTTCCAGTCAAGCGTTGAGTCGCGTCCTCGATGGCCTCAAAATGGGACTTAGCGGCGACCTCCTCTCCGAAGATCTTCGCGATGTCCTCAGCATCCTCTCCGAAATAACAGGCGGCGAAATCACCACTAACGAAGTATTAGGAAATATCTTTAAGCATTTCTGCGTGGGTAAATAGAATCTGCATCGGTATATAAAGAGATGATATTCAACATCTACAAATGAACAAATAAGTAGGAATCTGCAAATGATTTAACGACATCCCCAATTATATATATGAATACACAAAATACGCATCTCTCGCTAGATTCCCAGTTTTGGAACAAGAATTGGTCATTTCCTATTGCTAAAGCTAACTTATATTAATTATGGAAATCAAGAATCAAGTGATTGATAGGCTCGACAACCCCAATATAGTGGCTGAAGTTTCAAAGATAGCTGCTGCGGGCTGGTTTTATGCTATATGTTCAAAATCTGAAATTGAGAGAATCAAAGACCCTCAAAATGGAGATGATTTTATTCTTCTACTAAGAGCAGATATTATAGCAGACAACATGAGGTTATATCGTGTAGTAAAGCATTATGTTGATATTGCAGTAAGATCTGGAGTTGAATGGTCACTTGAAGAATTTTACAAGACAGATCATTTTGAGTATTTCAAAAATCATTTACCAGTAGATTTGAAAGAAAAGGTGGATGGCATAGCCACAGGTCTTATATTTACAAAAGAAGCAAATGGATTGATTTTCAAAACAGATTTTGGGTTCTGTTCCGTATTAAGCGCATCATTGTTCTATTTTATAAAGTTCTCTTTCTTAACTCTGATTGATTCAGGAGGGAGAATTCCACCAGAAGTATGTGTCGCTTCTCTCCGAATAGCAATCAGAACCATGTTTGAGAAAGAAGCCTTGGATTTCGATTGGGATCCTCGTGGCATAATTCCAGAAGATATAGAAAAAGTAATCACAGCACCTTATCCCTACATAATGACATTCTTGGCAGGTCACGAATATAGTCATTTCCTTAATGGAGACTTAGATGATTATCATGCTGTCCAAAAGACCATAAGTACTTATTTCAAGGATGGTGAGGATTACAAAAAAATAGGAGCATATAATTCAAATCAAAAGCAAGAATTTGCTGCTGACTTAGGGTATTAAACTATCCAAAGTTTGATGATGAAGAATACAACTTGTATTATTACTACGCCTTATCATGGTTCGCAATATTAGCAATCTTTGAAGCTGCAGAGAATACAATGTTTCCTCCATTTAACAAACAGTCGCATCCTGGTGCAAAGGCTAGATACAATAATATTCTTAACAATGCCAAAAGACCTTCAAATTTTGAGGAAATGAAGGTCTTCTATATGATAGATCTTCCTAGACTTGTAAGTGATTATGAAGAGATTATTATTGAAGATGTTCAATATAATTATGAAGGCTACGAGTTTGAAGGCTCTGTATATTTAGCTGCACCAAATACAGAATGGAGAGGTCCCGAATTAATTGACAGAGTTGATTACTAATAATCAAAGTGTATGGGCAGTCCCTTTTAGATAAAGGAATAGGGTTAGTTTATCCCTCTTTATATATAAAGCGAACTAAACTAAACCAATATTCCAAAAGGGCTATCCACTTTCGATGCTTGGGAAATCACATCCTTTTATATAGGCAATAAGGAAGGTTTTTATTTAATATTGCTAAAATATGCCAACGCTTGGTAACGTAGGCTTTGGATTTCTTCTTCCGAATGGCAGTAATGATTTGATTAGCAACTTTTTCTACTGGCATTACCCAAAACAATCCTTCTCCTTTTGCCATAGCTGTATCAACGAGACCTGGACGAATATCTGTAACAATTATATGCCCTCCGTTTTTGAAAGCCTTCTTACGCAGGGCTTCCATATAGTTGATTTGATAGGCTTTAGTTGCACTATAGGCAGGGGCCATTGGTTCGCCTCGCAGTCCGCGAGCCGAAGTGATAGCAACAAGATAGCCGCAGCCTTGTCGTTCGAAAATGTGGTAGAGCATGTCAATGACAAATGTCCAACCTACAACATTAGTATCAATAGTTGGACGCTCCACGGCATAGTCAAGAGTGGCGTTAATCTCACCAGTACCAGCACACGCGATAGCAATATCAATGTGCCCTAACGTTTCATGGAGAGTACAAATGGCTTGTTCAATCTCTTCTAATTTGGTAATGTCTGCTTTGGCAGGAATGGTCTTTGATGGATATTTCTGATACAATTCGTCAAGCAAATGTGCACGTCGGCCAATAATGCCGATTCTATTGTTCTCATTTGCATACTTTTCGAAAAGAGCTTTACCAATACCTGAGGTGGCTCCAATGATAACGATATTCATATTGTGCTTTTTGTGTACAAAAGTAACAGTTTACCAGTAGGCCTAAGCACAATATAAAGCAAAAGAACCGTCATGACAACAAATTCTCAAAACGTTTTGAGAATTTACAGCCCAAAAGTTATCTCTCTACGTATGTTGCTTATAGTTGTTGGTGTAACTTTTAGATAAGAGGCTATATCTTTTAGGTTGATACTTTGTACTATTTCAGGACAACGAAAGAGTAAATGCTTATAACGCTCTCTGGTTGTCACTCGATAGGTATCAAGGTATTGAGAATAAATTTGCTCAAACAATCGCTCGTATATGTGTCCGATTGTCTGATTATCAATCACATTGAACAGTTTCTTGCCATCTATAATATATACTTCTGAATTGCCCATCGCAACAATAGAAACAACGGCAGGCTGCCGACTCAAACAATTAGGGAAATCTGCAACAAACTCACCACAAAAAGCAAAACCAGAAATGAAATCCTTTCCCTCTGTTTCA
>Ga0310691_10006509_pt1 | contig 12418 bp, 7 predicted proteins | sample 176DNAGHGlowgp2_FD_203887 | JGI IMG/M metagenome (GOLD analysis project Ga0310691, IMG submission 203887) | Sheep rumen microbial communities from Palmerston North, Manawatu-Wanganui, New Zealand - 1766 DNA GHGlow gp2 (v2) (version 2) | ecosystem: Host-associated > Mammals > Digestive system >... | reverse complement strand
GAATACGTCGATAGTGTTAATCTCGCCGCCCTTATTCAAGATGGTGTCGAAGAAAGCCTCTGCCTTGGTACCTGAGAGGTAGAAAGCAAAGGGATAGAGTCCCTGACGCACGAAATACTCACCCTTGCTGGGGTTGGAGCGGTCGTTGGCCGTACCGAAATAGCTGGTATTCATGCGGCTCGTAGGCTTGGCATAGGGGATATGCACCTCCCAGAACTTGTTGTTGTCCTCAGCGCGATAGATGAACGGCTCTACGTCTGCCGTCTTTGTGGCATCAATGGCCGACGCATATTTCACTTCAATGATATAGGTTGAACCTAACTCTGACTCCACTTTGTCAGTGAGATAGTAAACCCTGCCGGTAGTGTCGTCATATCTGGTGAAGTTAGCAGTAACAGCCTTGCTGACATCTGTCACGCCGGGGGCTATTCTCTTCATCGTTATCGTAGCATTGCTGGGAAGGTTGGTAAGGCGTGATGCCAAACCATTGACAAAGTCTACATTCTTCTGATAGGTGGTCATCAGAAACGCCTGCTTCGTCACCTTGCCGTTGTTATTGAAATACATCTCGGTCTTCACATTGACCACCACGTCGTTCATGTCGTAGTCGCCACGCTCGGGCCACATATCCTCAAAAGCAAAGACGCCGACGGTGCTGGTCTTGTTGTCGCCCACCTCAGCCAACGTCGTGAAAGCATTGGCAGGGTTGAGCGTGAAGATGACGTCGCTATAGTTGAGGTCGTTGTTAGCATCCTCGAACGACACGATAGCATACTCCGTGCCGTCCTTGGCGGTATAGCCAAACTTGGCCGTACGGCTGGCGCCTGTAGGATTGAGGTAGTTGCCGATACCGCTCATTCCTGTAGCATCGCAATACGACAGGCCGTCGGTAGACGTGGGCCACGTGTTGTACTTGCGCTCACAGTCCCAGCCTATGCCGCCAACGCCCTGCTTCAAGCCGTAGCCAGAACCCTGAGACCCCCAGCCATTGGTCTTCATAATAAAGCCAATCTTCGTGCCGGCGGGGAACTTGGTAGTAGCGCCGGAGAGGTCGCCCTTGGCAATATTAGGATAATACATCAGCTGCACGGCATCACCATTGTGGACACCAATGTTACCTTGGAAGTCACAACTTGGCTTGTCGGCATAGTATTCGTTCATGGTGTTGGGGAACAGCATGATGATATTCATGTCGGTAGTCTTCTTAGGCTTGGTGGCATCGGTGTAGTAGTAATAGCCCAAGGTACTGCACCAGCAAGTGTTGCCGCCAATCATAGTAATACTCACCTCCGACTCCTTCTGCAGAGTCATATCGGCCTGCGACAGCAACTCGGCACCTGCCGACGAGGTAGACTTCAACGCAGCTTTGGCAGCATTGTAAAGGCCGGTAAGGTCGGCATCGTCGAACACCAGGCCCTTAGCCATATTCGCCGCCGTGCGTTCCAGCAGATAGTTAGGACGCCCGGAGGCAGCATCCCAAGTACCCAGTGGTGTTAACCAGTCTTTGTATACACGCACGCCGGTATTGGCACCTTTGGCGTCAATCTTATAAGAGAGGTTATAGAATTTCGACATGTCGTTAGTGGCGGCACTGGCCACCGGCGCACGGGTGATATTGCGCGAGGACGCCGAAGGCAGGGGCTTTTCAGCCACAGCCTTGGCCACACCATTGACAACCTCAGCAAGCATACGTTTCTGGCTGACATACAAATCGCCGGTAACGATATACAGCAGTTTGGCGTAAGCTGGCAGCGTGACGGTGGCGTCATACTTGCCATAAGCATCGGTATAGTCGGTAAAGAGGGGGTCGATGCTCTCATCTATCCAGTAAGGGTTCTCCTCAATGCCCTTAATAAAAGGATCACGGGCGTAGATGCTGAAACGCACAGGACCATAGGTATTGAAAGCCGAATAGTCGACAATCAGGTCTACGCTGCGGATTGTAGAGAAGTCAAAAGAATTAATCTCCTCCGTCACTGTCTTATCCTCCTTAGAGGAGAAGAACTCATCAGTCTCTTTGCATGAATTTGCAATAAACAGTAAGCCTGCAAATAGGCAAATGTTAGTAATAAGGCGGTTAAATGTAAACATATTTTTAGATTTTGTTGCAAAGATAAGAAAAAAAATCATAAAATCCGCCATTTTCAGAGATTTTTTTCGTATTTTTGCACGAAAATAGCTAAAAGCCGAAATATGGACGACGAAATCATAGAGGAGGGACAAACGATAAGCGAAGAATCAAAAAGCGAGGAAAGCGGGACCAGGAGCGAAGAACAAGAGGCTCATTCCGACTACAAGCCTGTTAACAGGTTTGACGCCTCTGCCGTTCACCACCTGAGCGGCATGTACCAGAACTGGTTTCTGGACTATGCCTCTTACGTTATCCTGGAGCGTGCCGTGCCCAACATCGAGGACGGCTTTAAGCCCGTGCAGCGCCGTATCATGCACTCGATGAAGCGCATGGACGACGGACGATATAACAAGGTGGCCAACATTGTGGGTCACACCATGCAGTTTCACCCCCACGGCGATGCCTCCATCGGCGACGCCTTGGTGCAGTTAGGACAGAAAGACCTGCTCGTCGACACCCAGGGCAACTGGGGCAACATACTCACCGGCGACCGCGCCGCCGCGCCGCGATACATCGAGGCGCGGCTGTCGAAGTTTGCCCTTGACACCGTCTTCAATCCCAAGACCACCGACTGGCAACTGAGCTACGACGGCCGCAACAAGGAGCCTATCACGCTGCCGGTGAAGTTTCCGCTGCTGTTGGCACAGGGCGCCGAGGGTATTGCGGTAGGCCTCAGCTCAAAAATCCTGCCCCACAACTTCTGCGAGATCTGCGACGCCGCCGTAAGCTACCTGCACGGCGAGCCGTTTCAGCTGTATCCCGACTTCCAGACCGGCGGCTCCATCGACGTAAGCAAGTATAACGACGGCCAGCGCGGCGGCGTGCTCAAGGTGAGGGCAAAGATTGAGAAATTAGACCAAAAGACGCTCGTCATCCGCGACCTGCCCTACTCGAAGACCGTGGAAACGCTCATCGAGAGCATCAAGAAAGCCATCGAGAAGGGCAAGATCAAGGCCAAGCGCGTTGACGACCTCACCTCGGCACAGGTAGAGATACAGATTCACCTCATGCCCGGCGTAAGCAGCGACAAGACGCTTGACGCCCTCTACGCCTTTACCGACTGCGAAATCAACATCTCGCCCAACTGCTGCGTCATCAGCGACCAGAAGCCGCAGTTCCTCACCGTGAGCGACGTGCTGCGCCACAGCGTCGACCGCACCAAGGACCTGATACGCCAGGAGCTGGAAATCCGTCGTGGAGAGCTGCTGGAGCAGTATCACTTCTGCTCGCTGGAGAAAATCTTTATCGAGGAGCGCATCTACAAGGACAAAAAGTTTGAAGAGGCGCCCAACGTCGACCGCGTCTGCGAGCACATCGACGAGCGGCTGACGCCGTGGTACCCCCAGCTGGTACGCGAGGTGACCAAGGACGACATCCTCAGGCTGCTGGAAATCAAGATGCAGCGCATACTGAAGTTCAACAAGGACAAGGCCGACGAGCTGATGGCGCGTATCAAGGCCGAGATTGACGAGATAGACCGCGACCTGGCGAACCTGGTGGAGGTGACCGCCGACTGGTTCCGGTTCCTCAAGGACAAGTACGGGGCGCAACACCCGCGGCTGACAGAAATACGCAACTTCGACACCATCGAGGCCACGAAGGTGGCCGAGGCCAACCAGAAGTTGTATATCAACCGCAACGACGGCTTCATAGGCATGGGGCTGAAGAAGGACGAGTTTGTGTGTAACTGCTCCGACATCGACGACATCATACTCTTCTACAAGGACGGCAAGTACAAGGTCATCCGCGTGGCCGACAAGATATTCGTGGGCAAGAACGTGCTCCACGTGCAGGTATTCAAGAAGAACGACACGCGCACGATATATAATGTGGTGTACCGCGACGGCAAGAAGGGTGCCTGCTATATCAAGCGCTTCAACGTGACGAGCATGACCCGCGACAAGGAGTATGACCTGACGCAGGGCACACCGGGGTCGAAGGTGATGTATTTCACCGCTAACCCCAACGGCGAGGCCGAGGTGATCAAGGTGACCCTGGACCCCAACCCCAAGCTGAAGAAGATTTTCATTGACAAGGATTTCTCGGAGGTGCTCATCAAGGGCCGTGCCTCAAAGGGCAACCTGCTGACGAAATTCAGCGTCCACCGCATAGGTCTGAAGAGCCACGGACACTCCACACTGGGCGGCCGCAAGGTGTGGTACGACCCCGATGTCAACCGACTGAACTACGACGAGCACGGCCGCCTGCTGGGCGAATTCTTCGACGACGACCAGATACTCGTGGTGCTCAAGAACGGCGACTTCTACCTGACCAACTTCGACGTAAACAACCACTACGAGGCCGACATCCTGAGGATAGAGAAGTTTGACGCCGACAAAGTGTGGAGCGCCGTGCTCTACGATGCCGACAACCAGGGCTACCCCTATGTCAAGCGCTTCCTCATGGAGGCCACGAAGCGCAAGCAGAACTTCCTGGGCGAGAACTCCGTGTCGAAGCTCATACTGCTCACCGACGTGGTCTATCCCCTCATCAAGGTGACCTACGGCGGCAACGACGAGTTCCGCGGTTCTGAGGAGGTGGACATAGAGCAGTTTATCAGTGTCAAGGGCTTCAAGGCCAAGGGCAAGCGACTGACAACCTATCAGATAGAGAGCATCCAGGAACTGGAGCCCACACGATTCCCCGAAGTCTCCGAAGACCCAGAGGCCTCAGAAGCCCCAGAAGCCCCAGCCCCCCCCACCGAGAACCTCGACCCTGACGCCGGCAAAAGCCAGCAGCAGATTATTGACGAGATAACCGGGCAAACCAACCTGTTTGCAGCCTTCGACCTAAATGACGATGAGAAATGATAAATGATAAATGACAAATGATAAACGTGGGGAGGGTATGCGGTAATAAACGACTGAGAATGGCAGCGAGTTTGTCATTGATTATTTGTCATTTATCATTTAACCCGCAGGGCGCCTATGCTCAGACTGATGTAACAACGACCTATCAGGCGGGCGTGGGCGGCACCAACGTCCTTGACACTTACCTCTCACAAGAGAAGTTCAGCGGCACAGGCTTCACCCTGCTCTTTAGCAACGAGCGGCGACGCCCCGACAAGGCATGGTCGACGATGATTGAGCATGAACTGAACATTGCACCAACAAAAGACCGCTCCACTACCGTCAGTGAGCTTCAGGGCGACTACACGTTTTTCATAGGACGCTATCGGCAGTGGCGGTTAGGGCGTCTTGACCTGCAGGCCGGCGCTCTGGCAGCCCTCAATCTGGGATTTATCCACAACACCAGCAACAGCAACAACCCCGCCCAAGGACGGCTGTCGCTACAGGCCATGCCGTCAGGCACCGCCACCTACCATTTCCCGCTGCTCGGCCGCCAGTGGTCACTGCGCTACGAGCTTGAGTTGCCGCTACTGGGCATCATGTTCAGCCCTAACTACGGACAGTCATACTATGAAATATTCTCACGCGGCAACTACGACCACAATATCGTGCCCACAACTTTCGTCTCGACGCCTCATCTACGCCAGCAGCTTACCGTCAGTTGCCGCGTAAGTCCCTCACTGACGCTGCTCGTGGGCTATCTCGGCAACTACCAACAGGCAGAAGTCAATAATCTGAAGTCACATATCTTTCACCACCGCGTCATGATTGGTGTCGTGCGACAACTTACCATCACTCCACGTCTATGAGAAATATCGTCGCTTTCATCACATACTTTCTTGCAGCAATATGCCTGACATCTTGTGTTGACGAGGAAGAATTCCCCGACACGCCGCAGGGTAATTTTGAGGCTCTGTGGAAGATTATCGACGAGCACTACTGCTTTCTCGACTACAAAGGCCATCAGTATGGGCTCGACTGGCAGGAAGTCCACGACCGCTATGCCCGCCAAATCAGCAGCAAGATGACCGATACGCAGCTGTTTGAGACTCTCGGCAACATGCTCAGCGAGTTGCGCGACGGTCATGTCAACCTTACAGCGGCCCACAATATGGCACGCTATTGGCAGTGGTTTGAGCAAGCCCCGACCAACTACAGCGACACCCTGGAACGCATCTATTTGGGAACAGACTACAAGATTGCCGCCGGCATGAAATACAAGATCTTCGACGATAACATAGGCTATATACGCTATGAGTCGTTCCTCGACGGCGTAGGCGCCGGCAACCTGACCGAAGTGCTAAGCTATTTTCTGCTCTGCCGCGGACTTATCATCGACATCCGCGGCAACGGCGGGGGCAACCTTACCAATGCCGAGAAGATTGCCTCCCGATTTACCAATGAGCGTACACTCATTGGCTACATACAGCACAAGACCGGACCTGGCCACAGCGACTTCTCCGCCCCAGAACCCCGCTATCTCGACCCTGCTGCCAGCCTGCGGTGGCAAAAGCCCGTCTGCGTGCTCACCAACCGTCACGTCTTCTCCGCCGCCAATGAGTTTACGATGTATATGAAAGCCCTACCCTTGGTCACCGTGGTGGGCGACGACACTGGCGGCGGCGCCGGCATGCCTTTCAGCTCATCGCTACCCAACGGCTGGATTGTGCGATTCTCGGCGGTGCCGATGTACGACGCCAACCACCAGTCTACAGAGTTCGGCATTGCCCCACATGTGCGCGTCAGCCTCACCGAACGTGACTTCATACGCGGGAAAGACACGCTGATTGAGACGGCAAGAAAGCTTTTGGCCAACTAAGCCCGTCAAATAGTTAACAAATCATAAAGTTCAAAGTTCAAAGTTCAAAGTTCAAAAAATTATTCGTACCTTTGCACCCGCTTTCCATAACAGTCCGCGCCTGTGGCGGAATTGGTAGACGCGCTAGACTTAGGATCTAGTATCTCACGATGTGCAGGTTCGAGTCCTGTCAGGCGCACATGGATAGACAGAAGAGGTCGGCATAGCTCAGCTGGTTAGAGTATCACCTTGACATGGTGGGGGTCCTTGGTTCGAGTCCAAGTGTCGACACAAAAGTAATCGCAAGAAGCTCATTAAAAGCTACTTGCGATTTTTTCGCGTCTACAAATACTTCTGGAAGAACAGTAATACGCGCATCTGCGCCTTCAGCGGACAACTATGAGGGATATCCCACAGTTCGGTCTCCAGACGACTGTCAGCGCCTTGGCTGTCCCACACATCGTGCATCTGCTGGAAGGCCTTGTAGACACTGGGCACAGGAAAGAGCTTGTCTTGCGAACCATTGATAAAGAGCATTGGCTTGGGACAGGCGAGAGAAGCAATATGCGGATAGTCCAACCAGCGACGCAAACCAGGCAGACAGTTGGCAAAGCCGCCATTCTCCGTGCGCTTGTATTTAAACGACATCTGCTCGTCGGTGGTGGTCATCCAGCAGACGGCAGCCCCCGCCTTGATACGGTCGCTCAGGGCGGCGAGCATCCAAGTGCGGTAGGCACCCATCGAACAGCCCGTACAGCCGATACGCTGAGGGTCTACTTCCGGCAATGAGGCCAGAAACTCCGTACCGCTGATGTCGTCATAGGTCATATAGGCAGACAGATCAATGCCATACATCATCATATTACCGGCAATCATGTCATACTTCGCCCGGTCATCACCCTCAGAACGTCCACGCTCACCCCACATCGGCGCATCGGCACAGAACACCACAAAACCGTTCTGGGCCAGGAAGTCGCCCAGGAACTGCCCCTCATAGAGAGGTGTCTGCCACGCCTCAGCATCCTTGACCACAGCCGCATCCTCACTTTTCAGCGGGCGCACCATCTTCTCCTTGCCTATAAAGAAATGACCGCCATGGTCGTGCAGCACGTTGACGGCAGGAAACGGCCCTTTGCCGTCGGGAATCAGCAGATAAGCCGGCACACTGTAGTATCGGCTCAGGCGGATGTCAATCTTCCTGGCCTTATAGCCTTTGCGCTGCTCTTCACCGATAACGGTCACCTCCACCGGCCGCTGAGCAGGCGGCGGCGGTGGCGTTAGCATACAGTCAAACACGCGCTGACGGGCTACGCGGCGCCACTCTTCAAAGTCCGTTATCTCACTGTTACCCCATGCCAGCGGATAGGTAAGGTCCTTAATCAGCGAGTCGGCATATACGGGCAGGTTGCGATGAAACTCGTAACGGGTCCGCTTCTGCGTCTGCGCATCCGTATGTGAGGAGTAGACAAACAAAACGGCGAACACCAACAACAATAACAGATTGGGGATTCTTTTCATTGCAGATAGTCCATTTGTCGTTTCAGCGCCACCAACTCGTCGCGCACACCGATAAGCCGGCTTAACACGTCGGCCGTGCGGTCGGCACCGTCGCGGTTGCTGTTGATAATCTTCTTGGCGGCAGAGAGCTTGAAGCCCCGCACCTTCACCAGGTTGTGAATGAGCTTAATCTGCTCAATATCTTTCTCCTGATACTGGCGCACCTTCGCCGGTCCGGTGGTTTTGGGCTTGAGGAAAGGGAACTCCGACTCCCAGAAGCGCAGCGTACTCTCGTTGAGATTAAACATCTGTGCCACCTCCTTAATACTGTAATACAGCTTCTGCGGTTTATAAGCGTTTAAAGCCATTGTTTTATTTACTATTTACAGATTTACTATTTACTATTTTCTTCACTCATCTCACTTTTCACTCTTCACTTTTCACTTTTATCTCGTCCCCCGACAATCTCCTGGACGTGATACAGCGGACGTTGCTTCACCTCAGTAAAAATCTTACCGATATAGGTACCTATGATACCCATTGAGACGAGCACAAAGCCCCCCACGAGCCAGATACTGAGCATCAGCGAGGCCCATCCCTGCACGGCGTGGCCGCTAACGAGCGAGTAAAACACATAAACAGCTATACAGAGGGCTACAATAAGGAACACGACCCCGATGTTGAATATCAGATAGAGTGGTCTGACCGAGAAGGCCGTGATGCCGTTGAGTGCCAGTCCCAGCATTTTGCCTAAGGTATATTTCGACTGTCCGGCAAATCGCTCGCTGATGACGTCGTCAACAGTGGTGTGTGGCAGCCCTATCATGGGTATGAGTCCACGCAGGTAGAGGTTGTGCTCGGGATAGGTGGCCAGCATGTCGAGGGCTCGTCGGCTCATCAGCCTGAAATCGGCATGGTTGTAGATGCTCTCCACGCCCATGGCGTCTTGCAGTTTGTAGAAAGCCTGAGCGGTGAGCTTCTTCATCAGCGGGTCGGCCTGCCGCGACACCTTCACGCCGTAGACGATGTCGTTGCCCTCCTGCAGGTGGCGCACCATCTGAGGTATACACTCGATGTCGTCCTGCAGGTCGGCATCAAGGGTGACAACGGCGTCGGCCCATGAGCGGGCGGTCATCATGCCGGCCATGATGGCGTTCTGGTGGCCCACGTTATGGGCGAGGTTGATACCGCGCACGAACTTATTCTCGCGGCTCAGTTCACAAATAAGGTTCCATGTACGGTCGCGGCTACCGTCGTTGACAAACACCATCATCGAGTCCTCAGTGACGAGTCCCTCGCTGATCATGCGGTTAAAGAGTGCTGTCAGGCGCTCTACACTATGGCGCAGCACCTCTTCCTCATTATAGCACGGCGATACGGTTGCAAGCTTTGTCATTTCAATCTTCAATGTTCAATCTTCAATTTTCAATCTTCAATCTTCAATGTTCAATCTTCCTGTCCACAAACTCATTGAAGGTAATGAATTCGTGGCCGCGGCTCTTGAGCATCTTAACGAGGCGGTCGAGACGCTCCTGCATCTGTCGCCCACTGTGGTTCTTAATAATAAAAGGCATCTTAAACTCTGGGTGCTCCTTCAGTTCATAGAACTCCCAGGGATGGAAGTAAGTGACGAAATAGCCGTCCTTCTTCAGCACGCGGCGCACCATCCAGTGGTAGAGAGCTTCGGGCAGGTTATGCAGAGCGAGCCAGAACAGCGGAAACCTGATCAGCGGCGTCACCGATGCCGGAATCTGCATCACGCCGTCTTTCATAAACCATGTCCGCGGCGCTGTCAGGTGCATGTAGCGACCTGGGATAAACGCCGGATTGAGCGACGAGTTGTAGCGGTAGCCTACGCGCTTGATCTCGCTCTCCACCACGGGAAACATCCTGGGTTGTCGGTAGCCGTAGACCACGCGACCGGTGACACGCTCCACAATCTCCTTCGAGCGGGCAAAATCGGTCTCCTTAGGCTGCCAGTGGTCAACGCCGTGGCAGGCCACCTCGTGACCTTCGGACATGATGCGCTGCATCACCTCCGGTGCCCGCTCGGCAAAGTTGCCGGTACAGAAGAAAGTGGCCCTCACGCCATTAGCCTTCAGCACGTCTAAGATGCGGTTGGTGCCCACCGTCGACACGGCCATGCCTTGCTCCAGTGTAAACTCCACGCCATGCTCACGCGGCACATCAAATTCCTCTGTGTCAAAACTTAGCAGTATCATAACATTTCGCTAATCTTTCCTAATTATTAAGTTTGTATATAAAATGTTGCTGCAAAGTTAATAAAAAAGGAGAAAACAAACAAAAATTATTTTAATTATTCTAATTTCTTTCTAATTCTTCGTACCTTTGCACCCACATTTGCAAAAGGCTTATTGATTGCCAAGTAATAAATAGTAAATAGTAAATCGTTAAATAGTAAATAGTAAATCGTTAAATAGTAAATAAACATGTTGTCAGCAAAAGAGATTCGCGACTCGTTCAAGCAGTTCTTCGAGTCAAAACAGCACGCCATCGTGCCATCTGCCCCGATGGTCATTAAGGACGACCCCACACTGATGTTCACTAATGCCGGTATGAACCAGTGGAAGGATATTATATTAGGTACGCGCGACCCCGAGCCGCGCCGTCGTGCCGACACGCAGAAATGCCTGCGCGTTTCCGGTAAGCATAACGATCTGGAGGAGGTAGGCCACGACACCTACCACCACACCATGTTCGAGATGCTGGGCAACTGGTCCTTCGGCGACTATTTCAAGGAGGGCGCCATCGACATGGCCTGGGAATACCTGGTCGACGTGCTCAAACTCAACCCCGCCGACCTCTACGTCACCGTCTTCGAAGGCGATGCCAGCGAGGGCTTGGAGCGCGACGACGAGGCCGCCGGCTACTGGCTCAAGCACGTGCCTGCCGACCATATCATCAACGGCAACAAGCACGACAACTTCTGGGAGATGGGCGACACCGGTCCCTGCGGTCCGTGCTCTGAGATTCACGTCGACTCGCGCCCCGAGGAGGAGAAGAAGAACGGCCGCCCCGGCCGCGAACTCGTCAACCAGGACGACCCGCAGGTCATAGAAATATGGAACCTCGTCTTCATGCAGTACAACCGCAAGGCCGACGGCTCGCTGGAGAAACTGTCGATGAACGTCATCGACACCGGCATGGGCTTCGAGCGACTGGTGCGCATGCTCCAGGGCAAGCACTCCAACTACGATACCGACATCTTCCAGCCTATCATCCGCTCCGAAGAGCAGATAACAGGTTTAAAATACACCACCTACGAGGAAGAGGAAGAACTGAGAAATCAGAAACTTCAAACCTCCGACCTCAAATCTCAAAACGACACGAACGTTGCCATGCGCGTCTGTGCCGACCACCTGCGCGCCGTAGCCTTCAGCATTGCCGACGGCCAGCTGCCGTCTAACGCCAAGGCCGGCTACGTCATCCGCCGCATCCTGCGCCGTGCCGTGCGCTATGCCTACACCTTCCTCGGACAGAAAGAAGCTTTCCTTTACAAGCTCCTGCCCACGCTCGTCGACGAGATGGGCGACGCTTTCCCCGAGCTGCGCGCCCAGCAGACGCTGATTGCCAAGGTGATGAAAGAGGAAGAGGACGCCTTCCTGCGTACTCTCGATAAGGGCATCCAGCTGCTTGACAAGGCTATGACCGAGCTGAAGGCTCAGGGCAAGACCGAGCTCGACGGCGTGCAGGCCTTCCGCTTGTTCGACACCTACGGATTCCCCCTCGACCTGACAGAGCTCATCTGCCGTGAGAACGGCTTCACCGTTGACGGGCAGCAGTTCAATGTGGAGATGCAGAAGCAGAAGGAGCGCGCCCGCAATGCTGCACAGGTGGAAAACAGCGACTGGACGGAGCTCGCCACGGGCGAGCAGCAGTTCGTAGGTTACGACTACACCGAATACTCCTGCCACATCCTGCGCTACCGCAAGGTGACTCAGAAAAAACAGGAATACTACGAGCTCGTGCTCGACTACACCCCCTTCTACGGCGAGATGGGCGGACAGGTAGGCGACCAAGGCGTCCTGGCGGGTGAGAACGAGACCATTGAGATTATCGACACCAAGCGCGAGAACAACCAGTCCATCCATATCGTCAAGCAGCTGCCTAAGGACCCCACTG
>Ga0310691_10006508_pt1 | contig 12420 bp, 9 predicted proteins | sample 176DNAGHGlowgp2_FD_203887 | JGI IMG/M metagenome (GOLD analysis project Ga0310691, IMG submission 203887) | Sheep rumen microbial communities from Palmerston North, Manawatu-Wanganui, New Zealand - 1766 DNA GHGlow gp2 (v2) (version 2) | ecosystem: Host-associated > Mammals > Digestive system >... | reverse complement strand
GCAATGTCTTTGGGATTCCCAATGGGACCTATTGTGGGAGCAATCAACAGTGCAATGGTTATAGCCACCACAGCAGCCCAGGTGGCAAAGATTAAATCAACATCATTTGATGGTGGTGGTTCTATGGGAAGTGGACCAGATACAGGTTCAGTCACCCCAACCCAGGCAGCAATGGCATATACACCCAATTATACAACAAATGTAACAGGTGAGTCTGATACAGTAAATCTTGCGGATGCGATTGGTGACAGACAGTCATCACAAAGGGTTTATGTTGTAGAGAGCGACATAACTGAAGCAGGTAGAAGGGTGGAGGTTAGAGAGGAGGAATCAACTTTCTAACAAAAATTGAAGAAAATATATTCTAATAAAAAGATCATTATATTATGACATACAACGGAGTACCTGTATTTAAGGTTAATGTGGATATGAATGATTGCACCATAAGTACGATGAGTCTTGTGGATGAACCTGCTATGGAAATTGATATGGTATGTTTCAGTGACGACAAGCAGAAGCAGAAGATGAATTTCAAGATCCAGGATGAGGCACAACATAACATTATGAGTATTATGGTAAGGGTAGATTTCCCTATATTGAGGATAGATGAGTCAGGAAATCCATACTATATTGTCTTCAGTAAAGAAACATCAAAGATACTATGTCAGAGACTGATGACCGATGGGATGCAGCAGAATATTTCCAAAGATCATTCGGGTAAACTGATTGATGGTATAACATTACAGGAGGTTTTCATAAAAGACAGTTCCCTGGGAATCAATCCTGTGGGTTTTGAGGATGCAGCGGATGGATCCTTAATGGGTATCTATCATATAACTGATGAGTCTTTATGGCAGGATTGTCTTGAAGGTAAGTTCAAGGGCATATCAATAGAATCATATCTGGGATTGCAGAATTTTAGTAAAATAAATAATAAGAAAAAGAATATGGCTAACAAAATTAAAGAAGCGTTAAAGAAACTATTACTCGAGTTCAATTCTTTAAGTACCAATATTGCAGATCTTTACTGGGAAGAGGATACAGAACTTATGGTAGGTTACAAGGTGTTCACAGAAGATGAGGCTGGTAACAAAGTTCCCGCCGCTGACGGTGAATATATTTCAGATGAAAACAAGATCAAGGTTGAAGGTGGTGTTGTTACAGAGATTGAAGCAAAGGATGCAGAGGTACCATCAACAGAAGAGGCTCCATCAGAGGAGAATATGGAAGCACCTGCTACAGAAGAGAATCAGGAAATGGAGGCAGTACCCGCTACAGAAGAGGTACCATCAACAGAGGAAGCACCATCAACAGAAGAGGCTCCTGCTACAGAGGAAGGTGAGGATAAGGTTGCAGAACTTGAAGCAAGGGTTGCAGATCTTGAAGCAAAGATTGCAGAACTTGAAACCAAAATGGTTGAAATAGGAACAGCACCAGCTGCTACCCCGGTGGTTGATGAGTTTGAGAAGATCAACAAGACAGTTACCACAGGTGACAAGAAACTTGATAAGAGGATAGCAATCGCTGCTGCTCTTAAAAAGTAAATAAAAAATATTTAACATATATTATATTAAAAAGAACAATAAACAAAATAAATTTTAACGATTATGGCTATTAATGTAGAAGCACTTAATAATTATGTTGAAGAGAAGAGACTTCCTTTGATTGCGAAGTCAGTTCTTACAGGTAAGACAGTAGAGCTTGTTCAGCTCGAGACTGGTGTAAAACAGGATACCGCCCTTAATTTGGTTTCAGCAGAGGTTGAATTCGGTGACGGTTCAGCTTGCGGTTGGGATGCAACAGACGGTGTTGCTCTTTCACAGAGAATTTTGAAACCTACTTTCCTGAAGGTTAACCAGGTTTTCTGCGATAAGGATCTTTTGAAGAAGTGGGCTTCATATGAAGTAAAGCTCGCAGCAGGCAGAGAAACCCTTCCTTTTGAAGAGAAGTTTATGGATGAGATTGCAAATAGCATTTCAGAAGCAATCGAAAGACTCATCTGGCAGGGTGATTCACAGAATGCAGGTGGTGACATTGAACCTGACGGTTTCCTTAAGATTCTTGGTGCACAGGGTTCAGGTGTTGTTTCAGCAACTTGGTCAGCAGGTACATCAGCATACAACAAGGTCAAGGCTGTTTATAACAAGATTCCAGCAAACATCATAGATAAGGAGGATACAGTTATCTTCGTAGGTGAGGATACATACAGGGCATACATCCAGGATTTGGTTGCTGCCAACCTTTATCACTTTGATCCTGATTACAAGAACGGTGAATACAGACTTCCAGGCACATCTATCAGGGTTATCGCTGTAAACGGTCTTAACGGTACTGACAAGATTATTGGAGGTAGATTGAGCAATTTCTTCTACGGTGTCGGTGCAGAGGATGACAAGGATACCTTTGATTTCTGGTATTCAAAGGACAACAGGGAGTTCAGACTCGCAGTTTATTTCGCTATGGCAACACAGGTTGCTTATCCTAACGAGGTTGTTCTTGGTGAGGAGGCTTAATAAATAATTTTCATCCGGGGTGGAGAGTAACACCCACCCCTTTTTTTAACATAAATAAAATAAATTTAACAATATATGGCTTGTAGTGTATCATTAAGTGGAATTGCTGCTGCTTGCGAAACCAATGTGGGTGGAATAAGAGAAGTATTCATTGCCAATTATGATGATGTTGCAACAATAGAAGTTGATGAAACTTCAAATATGATAGACACCATCACAATGGCTGAAGGTAAGAAGTTCCTTAAGTATTTCTTCAAGAAGAATACATCATCTTTGACCTCAACATTGAATGTTGATCCGACAGCAGGTGTGAATTTCGTACAGAGTGACTTGGCTCTTGTTTTCGCTAAACAGGAGACAGCAAAGAGAATGGAGATTGCCAAGTTATCATTGGGTGAATTGAGGGTTATAGTAAAGGATGCCAACGGTAAGTACTGGTTCCTTGGTATGGAAGAGTTCGTATCAGCAACAGCTGGTACAGCAGAGACTGGTGTAAACAGGACAGACGGTAATCGTTACACCATCACTTTGACTGATTACAGTTCAACATATCCTTATGAGGTAGATCCATCAATAATCAGCAATCTGGTTGATTAATTCTTCATATTTTTAATTGGTTTTGGAGACGGACAATACGGTCCGTCTCTTTTTTTTGTCTTGAATAAAAAGGGTTTTTTTTATATTTTATAGAAAAAGAGGAAAAAATGATAATAATCGGAGACATTTCAGGACAAAATCAGGTAAAAATACCCAATAATCTTATGAAATCCGCAGAAATCACCAAGGAACTATTCCTCAAAAACACAGAGACAAAGAAGGAATACAAGATAGAGTTCACTGATAACAGCACCAGTGACCTCTTTTATGTATGGGAATATGACAACAGTCTCCCTGTGGGTGAGTATGAATACAGGATAGACAATAACATAGGAATATTGAGGGTTGGAAAGGGTATAGAAAAGAAGGTTTATGATAATAATATAACATTTAAATCATATAATGGATAAGGAAACAAAAACAGAAAAAAAGATACTGTTCAGGGCCATAGACCCGGTCTTGGAGTGTAATATAGTACAACCAATAGAAGAGGACAGTAAGAAGGGATTCATCTGCTGGGGAATCAACAATGACTACCCGCAGTATATCAACAGTCTTTACAAGAATGTGGCCACATTGAAGAGTATCATAGAAGGTACAGTAGATTATGTGGTAGGTGATGAGGTACATATAGATGATATGGTCTTTGACATACAGGTGAATGACAGGGGTGTCACCTTGGAGGACCTGATCAGGGATATTTCAAGGGATTACCTCAAATATGGAGGGTTTGCCATCAACGTAGTCAGGAACAATATGGGAAACATAGGAGGTATGTATTTCATTCCCCTTGAAAGACTCAGGTTTAATAAGGACAGGAGTGAGTTTTATTACAGCAGGGACTGGGAAAAGAGCATAGGAAGGGTGAAATATACCGTATATCCCAAGTTTGACCCCCAGGGTAAGGATGCCAACAGCATATTCGTCTATACAAACAATAGTACGGATGTGTATCCTTCACCCAAATGGGAAGCGTCAACGAAATCAGCAGAGATAGAAAGACAGGTGAACAACTATCACCTCAACAGTATAATAAACGGATTCGCCGCCAGTTACCTTATCAATATGAACAACGGTATCCCCAGTCAGGAACAGGCGGATGAAATAGAGGAGAACATCATAGAGAAGTTCTCAGGTTCAGGTAACGGAGGAAGGATAGTCATAAATTTCGCCAATGACAAGGAACACAGTGCGGAACTCAGCACACTTGAGACGGAAGATGCAGGAGAAAAATACAAGAGTCTGGTTGAAAGGACAAAGAATGAGTTATTTACAGCATTCAGGGCCACCCCCAACCTGTTCGGTCTTCCCACCGCAACAGGATTCAGTAATGAGGAGTATATGGAGGCATTCAAGCTCTATAACAGGACAGTGGTGAGACCCATCCAGAAAATAGTGTCAAGATCATTGAAAACAATCACAGGTAAGGAGATCACCATCACCCCGTTTACATTGGAGGATAAAAAAGAAGAAAAAGTGGAGGAATAAGATATGGAAAAGATATTGTTAGTTTCAGCGAATTTTATAAAGAATGTCAGTAATATTTCTGACAACATTTCAGGTAAACTGATAGAACCTGCTATCTGGGAGGCCCAGTCAGAGGGTTTAAGAGGTGTATTGGGTGATGCCCTGGTTAACAGACTGGAGGAACTGGTGGATACCGGAGACATAGACAGGGAAGGATTTGAGATGTACAAGCAGTTGCTGACAAAATGTCAGTATTTCCTGGCATACACAGCAATATCCAACATATGTATGCTCACATCCGTAAAAATAGATAATGCAGGTCTCGAACAGGTCAGTGATGAACATATGGAACCCCTGGATATGGATGACTCTTTCAGGTTACAGTCTTTCTATCAGAAGAAGGCAGATTACCTGTGCCATCAGTTGCAGAATTATGTTTTGAACAACAAGGAAGCATATCCCGAGTTGAGGGAGTGTGACTGTAGGATGATGAAGGCCAACCTTTTCAGTGCGGCCACAACAGGCTTATGGCTTGGTGGCAGAAGGGGCAGGATCATAGATAATGGATGTTGTTACAGAAGATACAGAAAATAAAAGGATTTTAATATGACTTTTTTACAGATAATCAACATTATAAAGGATACAGCACTGGCCCAGCCCAATGTCAATACATTTGTAAGGAATTTCCTGGATCTCAACAGGGAGGATACAGTTTACAGTGCAATAGTGTTACAGGACAGGGACGGATTGAGGGACAGGATTTCAGAACAGGACTGGAATACATTCACATTCCATCTCGGTTATGTGGACAGATTGACCTTCGATGAGGCTAACAGGGATGACATATTCAGTACAGGAATAAACATCATCAACAATATTGTGGCAAGTTTGAGACAGACCTGGTTCCCTGATATGGAGGTGAATTTGATAGACAGGTTCAGTACTTTCGATCAGAGGTTTACAGCCAGTTGTGCAGGTGTTTATGTGGTTCTGGCCATACAGATTCCTGTAAGTGATTGTGTTGACAGTGAACAGACAGACATCTATGACAAATATGAGGCCAGATTCACCGAGAACGGTCATTATCATTATGTTCCTGACGGAAAACCTGTTGATGAAATAGACATCACAATAGATGTGGAAGGTGGAGGTGAAAAACCCGAGGAGACCCTTACAGAGACCATCACATCAAATGGCGGCTATCATTATTATCCCACCCCTGGAAGTGTGTTTGACAGTGCGGATATCATAGTTGCAGTTCCATCAGACCAAAAACCAGAAATGAGGGGAGTATGGACATTTTATACCAATGAAAGCGGTACATTAAATCCAATGGTTGGATATGTGTTTGATGCAGTTGATTATGTAGTTGATGTTCATCCATCAGAGTCATTGGTTCAGACCATAACCAGTAATGGTGTGACAAGTATGTCAGGTGAGTGGAAGGATGCGGAGATTACGGTTGCGGTTCCGGTTCCAACAATGACCTCCTTGACAGAGACTCTTACATCCAACAGCACATACAGTTACACAGCACCTTCAGGTCAGGCATATGACAGTGTCCTGGTGACAGTCAGTGTTCCGTCTGATATTAAACCGGAGACTATATGTGATGAGATCATCCAGGAAAATGGCAGTCATCATTATACCCCATCCGCAGGTGAGGTGTTCAGCAATGTTCATATCACCACAGATGTACATCCAAGTATGAGTCTTGTGGAGACCATCACAACCAATGGTAGTCACAGTTTTTCAGGAGAATGGACAAATGCAGTTATTGCAGTGGATGTTCATCCATCAGAGTCATTATCAAGGAGATATACAACCAATGGTTCAAAGACCATCACAGGTGAATTCAATGGTGGTACAATAAATATTGATGTACATCCATCACAGAGTCTGGTACAAAGTATTTTAACCAATGGTGTGACAAGTTTGTCAGGTGAATGGACAGATGCAGAAATAACAGTGGATGTTCATCCAAGTATGAGTCTTGTACAGACCATATCAACCAACGGTGTGACAAGTTTGTCAGGTGAGTGGAATGGAGCAACAATAACAACAGATGTTCATCCATCACAGAGTTTGATACAAAGTATTTCAACCAATGGTGTGACAAGTCTGTCAGGTGAATGGACAAATGCAGTCATATCAGTAGATGTTCATCCAAGTACATCATTATCTGAGACATATACATCCAATGGTACATACAACATCCAGGGTGAGTATTCAGGAGGTGTGGTTACAGTGAGTGTTCCTATAAAGACAGAAGTGAGTTTAAATGAGAATATTTCTTCAAATGGATTATATAACCTTGATCCTGACCCAGGAAATGTTTATAACAGTGTTGCTATCAGTGTGGATGTACATCCATCACAGAGTCTGGTACAAAACATATCAATCAATGGTAGTTACAACTTTACCGGTGAGTGGACCAATGCAGCCATAACAGTGGCAGTAACACCATCAACAGTAAGTTTGAGTCAGGAGGCATATGACAATTTGTCAGTAAAAGATCCAAATACAATATATTTAATTAACGGTTAATATGTGGGAAGCATATAAGATATATTATAGAGACGATGACAGTTATGTAAGAGCATATCTGGGTGATGAACTGATATGGCAAAAACTTGTTAATAATGTCATCTATTACACATCAACAGACAATCAGGTAGTCACCCCATATTACAACTCTTGGGGTTCAGGAGTAACAATGTTATCCAATACATATTCTGATGGTAGGGGAATTATGATTTTTGACAATGATGTGACAAGAATAGGTGATAGTACTTTCTATAATTGCAGAACTTTGTCATCAATAATTATACCTGATTCTGTTGCAAGGATAGGTAATTCTGCATTTCAGAACTGTACCAGTCTGACATCAATAAACATACCTCCTTTTGTTAATATCATACAAAGGTCTTTTATAGGATGTACAAGTCTTACAAGTATAACTGTGGATCCGGATAACCATACATATGACAGCAGGAATAACTGTAATGCCATCATCAACACATCAACCAATGAACTAACGGATGGATGTAGTTCAACTGTGATACCTGATGATGTAACAAGTATAGATGATACTGCTTTTTATGGTCATTCCGGTCTGACATCAATAAATATACCAGATTCAGTTGAGGAAATAGGAGCTCAAACATTTAGACAAACTGGACTAACATCAGTATTCATACCTGATTCAGTGACAACCATAGGTAATCAGGCATTCATTGGTTGCAGGTCTTTGTCTACAGTCATTTTTGAAAGTTCAACAGTACCCACTGTGGGAACATCTGTATTCAATAGCAATGCAGAAGGAAGGAAGATATATGTACCGGCAATAAGCTTACAGGATTATAAAAGTGATGCAAATTTGAATATATATGAGGCTGACATATATCCTTATGGTGGAATATTGTTCTATAAGAGTACAGATAATCAGGTAGTTACACCTTATAACACTGCCAATTTCGGGGCAAATATACTCGAGAATATTTATACAAAAACAGGTGGAGTTATAATCTTTGACGGACCTGTAACAACCATAGGTAACAGTACTTTTAATGGATGTACAAATCTTGCAGAAATAGAAATACCTGATACTGTAACAACCATAGGTAATAGTGCTTTTAATGGATGTACAGGTATTACATCAATAAATATACCTGCTTCAATTACATCAATAGGTAACAATTCATTCAATGGATGTTCAGGTCTGACATCAATAACAGTAGATCCAAATAACACAATATATGACAGCAGGAATAACTGTAATGCCATAATAAGGACATCAACAAACAACCTCAGGGCGGGATGTGAAAATACAGTGATACCATCTTCTGTAACAACAATAGGTGATTATGCATTCTATGGCAGGAATATGAGCAATGGTATAACCATACCATCTTCTGTAACAACAATAGGTGTATCATCATTTCAGAATGTAACAGGTATGACATCAATAACCATACCATCTTCAGTTACATCAATAGGTAACAATGTTTTCAATGGATGTACTGATCTTTCAGAGGTCATCTTTGAGGGAACAACACCTCCAAGTACAGTAGGTTCAAATATCTTTGAAAACAATGCTCCTGGAAGATTGATTTATGTACCAAATTCCGCTCTTCAGGTATATAAGACAGCATTCAGTCAATATGAGGCATATATTGTAGGATATGGTCCATCATATACAATGTTGTATAAGAGTACAAATGGTCAGATAGTTACACCTTATAACAGCGCCAATTTCGGGGCAAATCTGATCAGTAATACATATAACAATGGACAGGGTACTATGACTTTTGATGGACCCATAACCAAGATAGGTTTAAATTCATTCAGGGGATGTACAACTTTGAAGAATATAACCATACCTGACACAGTGACAGTAATAGGTTCAAATGCATTCAATGGATGTTCAGGTCTGACATCAATAAAGATTCCTGCTTCGGTTACAGATATAAGTATCTATGCATACAACGGATGTTATAAACTTGCAAGTATAACAGTAGATGCAAACAATACTTATTTTGACAGCAGGAACAACTGTAATGCCATAATAAGGACATCAACAAACAGCCTAAGAGTAGGATGTAAAAATACAGTGATACCATCTTCTGTAACAACAATAGGTGACTATGCATTCTATGGAAGATTAGATGATATGGATCCCAAAGATATATTAATATCATCTTCAGTGAGAACAATAGGTAAATATGCTTTTGCTCGTAATGCTGCTTTAAGGAGAATAATTATACCATCTTCAGTAACAAGTATAAATAATTATGCTTTTTATGACTGTGAAACATTGATTACAATATTTATAGGAACAACCCCACCAACAGTACCGACCAGAGGTGGTAATATTTTTTCTGTATCTTCTGGTAGTATTAGTACCAATCCTATTTATGTACCTATGTCTGCTCTTCAGACATATAAGACTATTTTTAGTAATTTTGTATCCAGAATTGTAGGTTATGGAAGTATTATATATTATACATCAAAAAATAATAATATAATTACACCATCACATAATCTATGGGGTTCGGTTAATTTGTTATATAATAACTATTATAACCAAGGAAAGGGTATTATGCTTTTTGATGGTACATTAACAGAAATTGGAAATCAGGTATTTATCAATCAAAGTAAGTTAAATACTATTATAATTCCTGAAACTGTTACAAAAATAGGTCATAAAACATTTTATAACAGTGGTTTAACATCAATAACAATACCTGCTTCTGTAACAAATATTGTAGGTATGACATTTGATAATTGCAGATTTTTATCAGAAGTTATTGTTATGCCAACAGAACCTCCTTTTATTGGTGTAGCAGGATCAGATTATCCGACAATATTTGATTACAATGCTGCTGGAAGACTGATTAAAGTACCGGCAGTACGATTATATGCATATAAAAATGCAGGTGGTTGGAGAAGATATTGGTCAGATATTGTAGCCCAGTAAACAATAAAACAAAAAACATATAAAATATATTTTTAATAAAGATTAATTACTATGACTATAAATTTGGCAACAATAGATTTTTGTCCCGGTCAGGGAGGTGGCGGTGCAGCCGTATGGGGTGGTATCACCGGTAATATAAACAGTCAGACAGACTTGAACGCACAGTTTGTCAAAAAGACCGAACTGAGGACCATCAACAATGAATCATTGGTAGGTTCAGGTAACATTGAGGTGGGAGGTCTTGATCCCGAACAGGAGGCAGCAGTTGATATATTGACTGATTCTTCTGAAGGTCTACTTTATACTGAAGTCTATGACAGTATGAGTGTAACAAATAAGCCTAATAATGAAATATCAGAAATAGATAAACTGAATGTAGCAGGCGATGATATATATATGCATAATTATAGTCTTCTGAAATTCAATAAAGACACACTTGAATTTGAAAAAATTGTCCAGATGAATGCAGTATATGGACAGAACTTCTGGAAGGATTCAACAGGAAGATTATATGATGATTCTTATATAGTAGACATCACTACAGGTGCTGAAACATATAAAGATGATATGAATATGGTTGATTATTATTATACTGGTGGTAAAACAAACATATTCAACGGTCAGTATGGCACCTGGATCATAGGCAATACACTTTCTAAATTTAATGAAACCAATCAGGTATTTGAAAGCGGATATACCATTAATTTACCTCAAGATTATACAGGTATTGTTTCTGATTTTCCTTACAAATTCAAGTATCAGGGACATATATTGTTCCAGGTTAACGGTTTAAATAAAACATATGAGTTGAAGGAATATGAAGATCACATAGATGTTACCGATGTAACTGATGTTTATTTCAAACTGCCTGTTGACTGGACAATTAACTATCAAAAGATTTTCAGTACAGAAGACGGAAATCTGTTCCATATGGAAGAAAATAGGTATTATAAGTATGACCCTGTAAATGAAACCTGGGAATCATTTTCAATAGTAGGTGATAATGTTTATTATTTTAATAATCACTATGGTATTTCAGGTAATTTTATGGTTGGAGGTATATATTCTAACCAATCTTATTATATCACAAACCTGGGTGATACAGTAAGTTTAACAAAATGGACAAAACCAAGTAATGTTGCAGTTGATTTGGATTCCAGCCAGATCATTAACGGATATAAAGACTTTAGGAATGGTGCATCTATAAATGTTTTAAGTGGTTTGAGTGGTCTTAATGCAATGCCCGATAATGAATTCAGGTTAAACAAAAACAAAACAATTGCAACCAGGATAGACATTAATTGCCCGGCTGTATTATTGAATAACAATGCAATAGTAACAACTGATTTATTGATTGCCAATGATACTAAATTTACATACGGTCCATATATAAAAACTTATGTAAGTAGTGGTAACCCAGCGCCATATTTAACTTCATATTTTAAAACTCACACCGGTAGAATATTTTTCATAAATGGAGGCGATAGATATGAATGGAATGGTTCAGGTTTTGCCAATCCTACTTCATCATTTGTCAGTGTAACAAATGAATATGGATGTAGAGTAATTGTAACTCCAAACAATACATTCTATTATGATGTTTCAAATAATGTATATTTGTGGAATGACACATCATCTGATTTTGAACTGATAAATCAAAATAATTCATCACCGGCAATATGGGGCTGTTGGTGGGATGGTACAAATTTGAGGCATTCAGGTAATATACTTGTGAATAACAACAACACCTGGGAGTGGGTTTCAGATCCTATTCAGGATTATGTGGGAGGTATGTATCACTATGTGAACGGTGATGTATATGTTCTGGGTGATGATAATTTTGTATATAAATATGACCCCACTGACAAATCTTATGAAAGACTTGGTTATTACAATCGTTGGGCTATTACATCATTTGTTGCTGGAGGTGACATAATATTTCCTTACAATGATGCAGAATACAGAAAAATAGATTTTTCAAAAATAATTCCATCAAGGGATAATTATATTGATACATCTACATCTATTCCGTATTCAATTGAGTATTATAACTATATGAAGTATGAATATAACGGTGAGTTGTTATATGCAAACTTTGGAGGAATATATTCCTGCTATGATATTAATTATGAAAAACCAGCAGTTCCCCAGGCAGACGGTACCTATGTACTCAAGGCAACAGTTGTCAATGGTCAGGTGACTTACAGTTGGGTGGCTGATGTATAAAAATACATAACATATATTCATTGAACCCTGGGTAACCCCCGGGGTTCTTTGTTTGTCATAAACAAAAAATATACAAAATATATTTTTAATAAAGATAAATATTATTTTATTATGGTAACAAGATTCATAGAAAAAGAT
>Ga0310691_10006507_pt1 | contig 12421 bp, 10 predicted proteins | sample 176DNAGHGlowgp2_FD_203887 | JGI IMG/M metagenome (GOLD analysis project Ga0310691, IMG submission 203887) | Sheep rumen microbial communities from Palmerston North, Manawatu-Wanganui, New Zealand - 1766 DNA GHGlow gp2 (v2) (version 2) | ecosystem: Host-associated > Mammals > Digestive system >... | reverse complement strand
CGTCTTGCCCGAAGCTGTCGGCCCCAGCACGCACACCAGATCCACCGCCCCCGAACGGAGGTCGGCGGCAAGCGCATCCAGGTTGATTATTTCCGGCTCCGGCAACTCGGCCGGCAGGGGTTTACGAATCTTCGGCATAGATTGCAAATATAGTAATTCGAAAGAAATTCCTAACTTTGCAACCCATTATTATGCCGAAAGCGAAAAGTTCCATACAGATCCGCAACAAGCGCGCAAGTTTCGATTACGAGTTCATCGAGACTTACGACGCCGGCATAGTGCTGGTCGGCACCGAAATCAAGAGCCTGCGCGCCGGCAAGGCATCCCTTCAGGACGCGTTCTGCTACTTTGTGAACGGGGAGCTCTACGTGAAGGGGATGAACATCGCCACATACTTCTGGGGCAGCTGGAACGGCCACGAGCCGATGCGGGACCGCAAACTCCTCCTCACCAAACGCGAACTCAAGCACCTCGCCCTGGCAGTCAAGACCAAAGGCCTGACCATAGTGGCAGTGCGCCTCTACATCGCCGACAACGGCTACGCCAAACTCCACATTGCCCTTGCCAGAGGCAAGAAGGAATACGACAAGCGCCAGTCCATTAAAGAGAAGGACGCCCGCAGGGAGATGGAGAGGGGTTAAACCATCTTCCGCATTTTCCCAATATAGCTATTGTCTCCCAATGGGATTGAAGGATCCTTCAGAGTCTTCCTATTAAGCCGTGCAAAACGCCTCCTGAGTCGATTACTATCCTTGATTAGTGGTTTCAGCCGCACTGAAACGTCTTTTCTGGTTATCTCTCCCGTTTCAAAGGCATATTCCGTATCCTTGAAACGGAGATAATTAATCCTTATATCCAGCATAAGGCGTAGATGTGCATAGTCTTTTTTGTTGCGCTTAGGACGAATCGAATCCATAAGTTCACGGATTTCAACCGCTCCGGCAAGTTCCGAGTCAATTGCCTGTTTGGAGACATTCTTCCCGATTACAGCATTCTGCGGATGTAAAAAATATCTGGCAAAGGCATCTGCGTCACGAGTCGGTAGCCCAAAATGGGAGACAAGATAATCCGTGATGAAATCATCCCGAAGAGGATCTGTATTATTAACAGCTTCAAAAAACGCCTGCCAGAGAATATCGAAAGCCTGGGATGGATACACTTCCCGGACTGGGATTATATCCGTAACAGACTCATAATCCCACACATATCCATATGCCCCAGAAGTGGACCAGGATGTCTGGATAATGCCAGAAAAACCCTTCTCTCGACAAAAAGGAATATAGTCCCGCAGGTTTCTGAAATGCTTGTCCCACTGGGTAAGATATATGTTATCCGGGCCGCTGCGCAATGCTGAAGCCCCCCACATGGTAATCCCTTTCTCCAAAAGATTATTGATACTCCCGAAGCGATCCGGTCTCCAACCGTAATTCCAATCTATCACTACAAGGTCTGACGGAAGCAGGTCGGCAGCATCAGGATTCTGCAAAAGGATATCCGCCCAGATGATAGGAGTCTTGCCCAACTCCCTCACTATATTACACATCAGCGAGACATACTCCACGAACAAACGTGATTTCCCATGCCTTTCGACATACTCAGCGCAGTTCTTGCAATGACCCAGAAGAAAAGTCTCGTCACATCCTATATGTATGTATTTGGAAGGGTGCGCGGAAGCGATTTCAGAAAAAACACTCCGGAAAACCTTTTCCGCCTCTTCTCTCTTAAGCGGACAAATCTGTGACAAATCCTTTCTGTCTTCCCGGAGCCCCGCATACCTTTCGTGGCGAAGAATGTATTCAGCATGGCCGAAACAGTTCTGGAGGGGAATCACATCTATTCCCAACCCCTGGCAGTAATCTACAAACTCCCGGACCTCGGATTTGGAGAAGGCGAAACGATTGCATAGAGTGGCGTTTTCTTCGAACGGGAAGGTGGCTTCCCATTCCATTACAATCGCATTCATCCCTCCTTCCGCAGCCTTTTTCGCCAGTTGTTCAAGAGCAGGAAGAGTTTGAACCTGAGTACGATGGTCCACATAAACTGCCCTGACATCGAAAGCAGCAGCATTCAAACTCAGAACCAGCGCCAAAAAGAATCCCGGGATTATCTGTTTCATATTAAATATTTTCCACTATCCGCATCGGTGTATAAAGTGGCTGCATTATGCAAACGGAGTACCGTCGCGGGACACATCTCACCAACCGGACCAGTCACTGTCGCCTTCACCGCATCCGCTTTCGTAGAAGCCGGCACTATACAGAACAATCGACCCCCTGCGAACAGTGTTGGCACCGTCAAAGTTAGCGCATATTTAGGAACTTCCGAAATATTGTCGAAACAACCATCGTTCACCTGCTGGTTCCTGCACTTGAAGTCGAGGTCCACCTTTTTAATCCTGGCCTTGTCGTGGAAATTGGCAACGTGAGGATCGTTGAATGCAATATGACCGTTTTCACCGATACCCATAAACACAACATCAACCTTGTGGCTGGAAAGGATTTTGTCGTAACGGGCTATCAGATCCTCCGGATTTCCCTCGCTGCCGATATAATCCACACTTCCAAAAGGCACCTTGTCGAAAATCGCCCTGCGGAGAAAATTTCCGAACCCCTGAGGAGCATTCGCGGGAAGCCCGACATATTCGTCCATGTGCAGGGCATGTACCCTCTCCCAGTCGATACCCGGAGCAGCTGCCAAAGTCTCAAGAAACTCATTCTGGGAAGGGGCCGCGGCGAAAATCGCCCACACCTCATCCTGGCTGGCGAGAAGATCGCGAAGATACTCAGCAGCCTCTTCGCCGGCCTGTGCGCCCATTGCCTTGCGAGTATCGAATACCTTCACCTCAAGGTTATCTACCTTAAATTCTTTCTTTAACATATATTTCTTTTCCTTTAATTATCGTATTGTAAATGCATATATCTTCATCGAATATCACTATGTCCGCATCATATCCCGCCTCAAGCCTGCCTTTGCATTTGTCCAAGCCCATGATGCGGGCAGGATTGGCCGTAGCCATCCTCACGGCATCCTCCAGCGCCACTCCCCCTTCCCGGACCATGGTCCGCACCAGACGGTCGGCAGTTGCGACGCTGCCGGCGAAGGCGCTGCGGTCCGGCAGTTTGGCCACCCCGCCTTCCACGATCACCTCTTGTCCTCCCTCGAGTCCTCCGAGGATACTGGGCCCTTCCGGCATGCCTGCCGCTCGCATCGAATCGGTTACGAGTGCAATTTGCCCGATGCCTTTGATCTTAACAACCAGCTTGAGCAGGTCTTCCGGCACATGTATGCCATCTGCAATTATCTCGATGTCCATGCCATCCTGCCAGTAACCATATTCTATTACACCGGCATAACGGTAGGCGTTACGACGCGTAATGGTGCTCATGCAGGAATAGAAATGCGTCATCAGCGAACAACCTGCGTTGAAGGCAGCATCGCAATCGGCGAAAGTGGCGTTGGTGTGACCGATGGAGGAGACAATGCCCCGTTTCTTCAATTCTGCCGCGAATTGCGGGGATCCCGGACGCTCCGGTGCGAAACTCCAGCGGGCAATATGCCTGGTTCTGTCCAGGATGCCGATGTATTCTTCCGGTTGCGGATCCCTCAGGTAGCGGGGATCCTGGGCACCTGCCATCTCGGGAGCGAAGTACGGCCCCTCGAGATGCATCCCGCCGAAAGCTGAGCCATCCTTTCCGCTCAGAGCCAATGCTTTCTCATAGGTGGACAGGCTGTCGAACAAAGCCTCGTTGGTGCTGGTCAGCGTTGTGGGGAAGAGCAGTGTCGTCCCGTGCCGGGCGTGCATGCGGGCGGCTGTCAGGTAGGCCTCAACCGTGCCATCCATAAAATCAGCTCCCCCGGCTCCGTGTGTATGCATGTCGATGAACCCCGGAGACACGAACCGGCCCTCGGCATCAATCACATGCGCCCCTGCCGGTACGCTGACGGTGATTCCGGCTATGGTTCCATCTTCAAGTACGAGAACCTTGCCCTTGACTATGGCGTCAGGGGCTATGATTACTCCGTTGATGATTGCTGTTTTCATTTCTTCCAGTATTCTATTTTATGCCCGGCGAAGGCATAGAAAATCATGTATGCCGCTGCAGGAATCAATATCCAGTATGCTGTGTGGAGAGAGCCGGACGCATCGGCGATACCCGCATAGATCAACGGGAAAATGGCGCTTCCGCACAGTGCCATAACCAGTATGGCAGAGCCGAGATTCGTCCATTTTCCAAGATCGTGGATGGCAAGCGGCCAGATGCCCGCATACACTACCGAATTCGGGATCCCCATCAGCACCAGACACCATACTGCCTGGCGCGCAGGCAGGACCATGACCAGAACGGCGAGAACAAGGATTATGGATGTGACAACCCTGAGCATATTCTGCTGGGATATGTATCTGGGAATCAGTATCACTCCGAGCAGGTAGCCGAGCAGAGTGCAAGCCAGTGTCATTGATGGAAATACAGCCGTATTCGCAAATCCGGAGCTGTCGGCGAGGCCTATTATTGTATTGACGCTCAGCGCCTGAGTGCCTAGATGGCAGAACAGAGCCAGCACTCCAAGCACCAGGTAGGGATATGCAAAGATAGACCTGCGGCCTTCTCCCGTAACGGGACTATTCTTCGAGGGATTGATGTCCTGGATTGAAGAGCAGTAGAAGACAATGCCGAAGGCAAACAGCAGCACACTAATTACGGCGTACGGAGCTACCACTCCGTGAAGAAGGCCCGAGAGTGCGGCATCCTTGGCCGCTCCGGTTAGTTCTCCTCCCTGTATGGCTGCCATCCTGGCTTTCTGCGGGGCGATCACTATAGCCGAAAAGAGCAGAGGCGCAATGATGCCTGCGAATTTGTTGCAGATGCCCACAATGCTGATACGCTTCGCAGCACTCTCGATGGGGCCTATTATGGTCACGAAAGGATTGGCAACGGTTTGCAGGACGGCAAGGGCCGTGCCCATAGTGAACAATGCCAGCAGGAACAGGTTATATACACGGCTAAGGGCTGCGGGAATAAAGAGCAAGGCCCCTGCGGCCAGTATCCACAGGCCGATGAGCGCGCCCTTCTTATATCCCGTACGACTCAGCAGAGCGGATGCCGGTATGGTCATCACCAGATAGGCGATGTAGAAGGCAAACTGGGCAAGGTATCCCTGCACCTCACTTTGCAGGTCGCACGCGACCTTGAAGTAAGGCACAAGGATGGAATTCACCCAGCTCACCAGCCCGAACACGAAGAACAGGCAGCCAAGCATCGCCAGAGAGGCGAAATATGATCCGTTACGAGTCTGCACGGTCTTGATAATTAATTGCCGCAAAGCGTCTTTATCTTATACGCCATCGACGCATCATCCGCAGCAGCGTCAAAATTGACTTTCCACAAAGCCATACCGCCTGCACCGGGATTGGTGAGATAGCCGTGTTTGGTCCCGATCCAGGGGAAACCATCGTAGCGGATCCAGGTATAGCCACCGACTCCGGTGTAATTATTCTTTCCGACAATCGTCTCCACGTCATCTGCGACTATATCGAAGATATCCTTCCAGGGAAGCCATGTACGGCTTCCATCGTAGCAAAGCAGGACTGCGGGGATGGTGACTATAAGTTTGGATGCTGGCACGCCTAAACCCAGCCAGCGCTGAAGTTCACTCTTCAGGATGTCCTGAGGGGCGTGAGAAGTATTATCACTGACTTCATATCCGAATACCATAGTGATTATTGCATCCCAGCCGCTTAACGAAACAAAACGATCCAAACCTCCGTTTTTCAACAGCGTAGCGTGTATGACCTCGCTGATCGTACATAATGACATCGTGAAGGCACCGCCGGTACGACTTGTTGCAGGTTTCGCGGCGTGCAGTTTCGTATAGAAACTCTCCAGAGCCTCAGCATCCGGATACTCTGATATTCCAGCCGATGTTTTATCCATGAAAATGTTTATTCCGTCAAATCCATTTACCCTGGCAAAAGTCACCATGGAAGCGGCAAGGTCGGCACTGCCCCCTCCTGCAATCGCAGCATTATAGAATTTAACTGAGCCGCCGGCGTGTTTCCCCTGGATGGTATTGTGGTCTCCTGCATACTGCAGTATAACGGCTACACCATTTGTGTGAGCAGTATTTACAAGGGTACGGATTTCATCGGTATCGGTGTTTGCTCCGAGAGGATAATTAATACTTCCATCATTATTGAAGGTTGCAGAACACACGATAAGGTGCGTAATACGGCTCCAATTGACAGATGACACTCCAGCGGATGCATCATAGAAACCATAAACCGGTTTGCTGTAACTCTTGGGCGTAAAGCTGACCAGTGCAAGTCCGTCGTCGCCAAAATCCAGTTCCGGGATTGTTCCCATGGGATGGACCTTGCCGGCTTTGACTGTGGAAGAACCCGCGCGGACGATATCTACTGTTTTGCCATCTTCATTCGTGAATGTGAACGTCAGGCCGTTATCGTACTCTCTGGCGGCAAGCGCAATGTAATAATCGCCCGGGGTGAGAACGGCCCCGCCATTGCTCAAGGTTATTTCCTTGATACCGGCGGATACCCAGGTTGCTTTCCCTGTCGATGCACTGTAGCTGTGTCCTCCTGCCGCGTTTCTCCCTGCCGTCACCTTTATTGAAATCAAACGTGAAGAGCTTGCATCAATCGTGAACTTGAACATTCCCAATAAATGCTTGAAGTGGAATTCCCTTTCACCATCCGTTGTTTCTGCCACCATAAAATCGGCCGCAGGATCGACACTTCCGGCAATGGCTCTCTGCGTGCCGGGGATTGTAAACGTGAAATCTCCGGATCCGGACCATGCAGTCAGGCCGGAAGCAGGGAACATAGCGCTATAGGTAGGAGCATCTTCTATGTCTCCTATGAAATCGGCAGACGCTGCAGGAGCACCAAGCGTAGTGCTGAATTCTTCGGAGGTCGATCCATTGTAAATGGAGATTGCATCACCGTCCTCCCATTTAACCGTATAGCCATCCATCACAGTTTTTGTCTGCATAGTGGATGCCCTGAACACTTTCCTGCCATCAGGCAGACTCTTGAAGGCATTTTCTTTCTCGCAGGCAGCCATCGCCAACACGGCGGATACAATTATTATAATCTTTTTCATGGCTTTACAGGAATAAGGGGGTTATTGAATCATCCTCCAGCCACGAATCAATCATCAGTGTTTCTACATTGCTGACACACAAGATGTTTTGTGGTGTCAGGTCCTCCCGGTGGCATTCAGGGGAAGAATAGGTTTTCTTTACTTTCATATCAGTTTAATGTTGAATTTATGGCGTTTAATAAACTGGCTGACGCGGTGGTTGCATCCTGGGTTATTTCCCAGATCATGACTCCGCCCAGTTGCTGTTCTTTTACATACTGTGTCTTTCGGGTAACCATAGGGATACCGTCATACCAGAGGTGCTCACTTTCGATACTGTCCTTATTTTCGGCTCCGGAATAGGTTTTTACGATGTCCGAATACGAGATGATGTAAGAATTTGCAGGTTTTCCAGAAGGGAATATCCTGCCATAGAAAGGTACACCGGGTATTATTTTCTCTTTGGGTATTCCCAGGTTGACCGCAGTGACGCATGCGCCGGTGAAGTAATCATAAGGAGCATGAGGTCCCTCCGACGCCGACCACGTCCCGGTTTTATCATAGGTCATAATGGTAATATAATCCAGCAGACTTATGATTTCGGAAGAATACCACCCGTTTTCAAAGGTGTTCACTGAAGCGGCGGCAGACAGTATGGAAGCATTCCCAAGCTCAGATCGCAATTGAGTAAGCAGATCCAGGACCGCCGCCTGCTTTGCCACGTTCCCGGAGCCTTTGCCCCAATCCCAATCTTCATAGTCAAGGTCGATACCTGCCAAAGAAAGATCCTGAACGGTTTTTACTGCATTCTGGACTATTTTCTTTCGTGCGTTTTCATTGAGAAGCGCTGCGGTAATGGCAGCTTGTTCATCACTTCCACCACCACCTCCAAGGGAAAGCACCAGACGCACTCCATAAGAGGATGCTGTCCTGGAAAGAGACCCAAATACGTTCCTGATCCCTGCATCATCCAGCGTTCCGTCACTCTTCACCTTTGCAAAAGCCAGGTTGACATGGGTGAGTTTTTCCCATGGAATATCGGTAGTGTTCTTGTATTGAGGAAGGTATCCAATCACTTTGTATCCGCCCTCTTTTCGAAGCACAAGGACCGGACGCTCGATAGTACGCGTCTTTTTGTTGGAATCCTTCAAAATAATGGTCAAGGTTCCCTCCTGAGGAGAATCCACCGAAAAAGCCAGTTTATCCGAAGTGGACAGCACTTTGCGGTTATAAACCCAGGAGATATCAACCTTCAATCCGGAGGGGATGCTAAGGGAAAGTTCAATACTCTCACCGGCCATCAACTCTATTTTCTCAGGACCATTGAAAACAATGTCGTCGAGCGATGCTCCTGCTCCCGGTTCCTTGCCGCAAGACAGCAGCAAGGACGGGACCAACATCAAAAGCAGTTTACAAATCATTTTCATCAGTTGCCAAGTTTGCCGTGAATAAAGTACATCATGGACTCTTCTTCAGTATTGGAATCGAAATTCAGCTTCCAAAGTGCCATTCCTCCGGCACCGGGGGTAGTCAGATAGCCGAACTTGGTATTGATCCACGGGAATCCATCATAACGAATCCACTGATAGTTGCCTATCTTGGTATAATTGTTCTTCTGTGTTATATTTGCCGCCGTATCCTCAACCAGGGTAAATATCTGGTACCAGGGAATCCAGGTAAAGCACTGGGAGACATTCGAATCCGTCACAGCAGCTCCGCCGAGGGGAGAACTGTCGAAGCATCCGACAATTGCCGGGATAGTGACGATAAGTTTTTCCTTGGCGATACCCGCATTCAGCCAATACTGGAGTTCAGACTTCACGACATCCTGCGGGGCAAGCGATGTGTTGAAAGTCATCTCTACTCCGAAGACCATCGTGTAAATCCAGTCCCAGCCTTCCATAGTGGCGAACGGATCCAGGGAATGACTGGTCACCAAAGCACCTGTGATAGTGCAGAATGAATAAAAGAAACCATTCCCCGTCTTTGAACTTTCCGGTCTCAGTCCGTGCAGTTTTTCATAGAAGGATACCAGTTTGTCGGCTTCCGGATAACCTACTGAAGACGAGATGGCCTTATCCATGGAGATGCTGATACCATCCAACCCGTTTTCCTGGGCATGTTCAACCATCTGTTCAGCGAGCGCAGGTCCCTTTTCGTCGTCAATTGCGACATTGTAGAAATACATAGAATTCCAGACGTGCTTTCCTTGTATCGGATCATGCTGACCAGCATATTGGAGCATGATATAAACGCCGTGATGGTGGGCAGTATTCACAAGGTTGCGGAGCGCCTTGGTATCGCCGTCGTAAGGATACGCTATGGATCCGTCGGCCTGGAAAGTGGCGGCGGTCAGCACCAGGTGGGTAATCCAGTCCCAACTGATCTTCGTCGTATCACCAAGGGCGGTATCAAAGAATGCAATGGCCTTGCGGTTGAATGCTTTGGGGGTAAAGGGGTCCGGCTCGAAGGGCGGTTCTTCCACAGGGCGGGGCCTAACCGTGAGTTGAGAGGTCCTTTCCGTAGTTTCTCCACCAAGGCTGACCTTGAAAGCGAGGGTAAACTCCCCTTCTTCCTGAAGCTCGTACTCAAGATCCAGGTTTTCGGATATCACTGCATCATCCAATGTCCATTTGAAAGTACATTTATCAGCAGGAGTAACCACTGGCGAGATGCGGATGGTATCCCCTACCATCCCTGAACGGGTGGCACCCCAACCATCCAGGTAAATAACAGGGAAAACTGTCTCCCCGTCGCCGACAGCCACACCGCCACCTACAGGATGGAGTTCCGGAGTGCAGGCGATTGCCAGTACTGCAATAGTAAAGAGTTTTATTATCTTTTTCATATCCATATCTATTTAAGCATTAGTCCTTGTCCCACCATACCGGGTTAACCCAGTCGTCGGTTCCACCCATGCGGCTGACAGCCTCCTGATAATTGACAGGGTTCTTCAACTGCTCCTCCAAAGGATACATCATCCTGCGGGGGAAAGTGCCATTAGACTGATTCTTGCTTGGCTCGTAGTTATGGAATACCAGTACCGGATATCCACTCCTGCGATAATTGGCCCAGGTCTCGAGGGGATCCAAAATGTGATGTATCCACAATTGGGTATTTATCTGACGGATACCGTCCGTGGTATCATACGGATTTGCCACAAGATAGGCATTGATTTGCGTAGCGCTGGGATCTGCCCCAAAAAGCCTCCACTGCTCTATCGCACCCCGGACACCTGCCTGATAATGTTCTGCCGCCGAGCCCGTCACACTCCAGCCACGCGCAGCAGCCTCCGCCGTCAGCAGTTCAGCTTCGGCATAACTGATGTAAATGTATGGAGCATCAAAAGCTGTCAGGAATCTGGAAGGACGAAGCCTTGTGTCGCGCAGGGCGAGATCGACTGTCTTGCCTCCAACCGTCAGGGATAGCGCAGAATTATCGGATGGATAATCCGGATTCTGGCTGTAAGAGTACCTTTGGGCAGGCACAGCCATTGCCGCATAGCAACTGCGTTTGGCCTTAACCAGTGCGGTTATATCGGTACGGGCATTGTCATTGAGCATAACGGCTCCGTAAATCAGCAGCCTGGGATCGTTGCTGTCTTCCAGCACTTTCACGAGCTCAGAAGTAAGCCAGACTTCACTGCCGTTGGCGTCGTTGTTACCATACAGATAGTTGGAAACGCCATTGCCCTTTCCCTTTCCGGAGGAACCGTTGCGCAGGTTCTCGAAAACGACCATCGCATTGTCACTGTTTGATGTGAACAGTCCGCTTCTGATGGCATCTTCCGCCTCCTGTTGGGCAAGGGTCGGATCGGCTTTCACAAGTCGCATTGCTACCCGGAGTCGAAGGGTATTGGCATATTTCCGCCATTTTTCAACGTCTCCGCCATATATCAGGTCATACTGGGAGCGCGGTTTAGATGCGTCAAACCCTTCGGCAGCTTCCTTCAATTCTTTAAGGAAATCCTTGTAGATGTCTTCCTGCTTATCGTAAGCGGGTTTCAGGTTATGGTCGTAGTAACCAAGAGCCGCTTCTGAATAGGGAATATCTCCATAATAGTCGGTAAGGCGTTGTGCAAGCTGGACATGGAGAACTCTGGCCATATTGTATATGTTCACTTTCTCGGGATCGTTTGCCGTCCTGCGGATAACATCCACACTGTTTTTGATTCCCTCGGGGAAATAGGTGGCCCAGAGACGCTCATGATAGTTTGTATGCTTTTGTCCGCAGCCGGCGTATTCAACCGTTGACCATGCACCGGTCCATTGGTTCATAAAACCGGCGGGGTAGATAAAATACCTGTTCTGCTCCTGCCACTCGGCTCCAGGATAGTATTCAATGGTCGAGATGAGCAGGTCCGGATCCATATTGGTAGGGTTATCCGGATCGGTATTCAAATCGTCGAAGTTTGAGCAAGCGCAAAGCGCCAGCATCGACATCATTAAATATTTGAAAGCTTTCATTTCTTCTAGAATTTAATGTTGAGACTCACACCGAATGTTCTGCGGGAAGGTAATGACCCATATTCAAAGCCCTGTCCGTTTCCGTTACTATAATTGGACTCCGGATCTATATTCCTCACGGATTTGTAGAGTATGAAGAGGTTCCTTCCATAAACTGAAACCGAAGCCGCACGTACGGGGCTTTTTTCGAGAAGACGGGAAGGAACATTGTATGAGAGATTCAACTCGCGCAACTTGATGAATGAAGCGTCATAGATAAACGGTTCCGGAGTGTTGTTGGCAACATTCTTCCAATATGTTTCGGGGTTGACAATTACGTCATTCGGAGCCCACACCGGTTCCTCGGATGTTCCGATGTTTTTTACTCCGTTTCCGACAAAACCTCCGGTGGGCGTCCAGTTGGCTTCGGATACATTGGCAGCTTTACGTGCCTCTTCTGAGCGATACCAGCCATCGCGCCCGATAAGTGTTTCTTTTGACAATCCGGCTGAATAGTATTGGCGTGCACTCATGGAGTATAAATCAGCACCCCACTTAAGGTCAAACAGCGCACGGAAGGATAAGTTCTTGTACTTGAAACTTTGGGTAAGCCCGAGCATAAAATCATATGTTCCATTACCAAGAACCTGTACATCCTGTGTATAAGTAGGGAGTCCATTATTCATAATGATTTCCCCATCTTCATTGCGTGCAAATGCCGGTCCTACAATGACTCCGTAAGGTTGGCCTTCGCTGGCATACACATAGGCATTTGCCCATCTGGCAACCGCAAGTTGGTAGTCTTTTACTTCTTCATGGAGTGTCTTGACCAAGTTGATATTGCGAGAAAAATTAATGCTTCCCTCCCACGTAAAGTCT
>Ga0310691_10006506_pt1 | contig 12421 bp, 9 predicted proteins | sample 176DNAGHGlowgp2_FD_203887 | JGI IMG/M metagenome (GOLD analysis project Ga0310691, IMG submission 203887) | Sheep rumen microbial communities from Palmerston North, Manawatu-Wanganui, New Zealand - 1766 DNA GHGlow gp2 (v2) (version 2) | ecosystem: Host-associated > Mammals > Digestive system >... | reverse complement strand
AGTTTAAATATAACAGTCTCCATAATAGTACTAATCTTACCAGGAAGTCCTGCTTCCTTAGCAATCTTATTAGCATCTAATATAAACATCTTAACATGTTTACTTTGAAGTATCTTTTTATCATGACTACTCATCATTGCAAGTACTTCATCAGGATTCTTACTAGTATTTAAAATAAATACCCCTTTATCCACAATCTTCTCAAGCATCTTAAGTCTTTTTAAATAACTATCTTTAGTACAAACTATAATATTTGCTTTTTCTACATAATATGTACTAGTAATAGGTTCTTTACCAAATCTTAAATTAGATAAAGTAATTCCTCCACTCTTCTTAGAATCATATTGGAAATAACCTTGTACATAAGCATTAGTATATGTTCCAGTAATCTTCATAATATCTTTACTAGCAGATACCATTCCATCACTACCATAACCATATATTAAGAATTCTGCCATTTGACTAGGTATCATAAACTTAGAATCATATGGAATACTTAAATTAGTAATATCATCTTCAATACCTACAGTAAAGTTAGTATGATTATCTCTTGTATCTAGAAAATCGAATACACCTTTAATCATAGCCGGTGTTGTATTCTTAGAAGAAAGACCATATCTTCCACCTATAACACGAACACGAGCATCTGCTTCTTTTATAACTTGAACTACATCTAAGTATAAAGGTTCTCCTGCACTACCTGGTTCTTTAGTTCTATCAAGTACTGCAATTTTCTTAACTGTCTTAGGTAATTCTTTTAAGAAATATTTAGCACTAAATGGTCTATATAAATGTACTTCCATTAATCCTATATTTTCTTTTTTTACTTTCCATAAGTATTCTACAGTTTCTCTTATAGTTTCACAAACTGATCCCATAGCAACAATTATTTTAGTAGCATTAGGACTACCATAATAATTAAATGGTTTATAATCTTTTCCAGTTAATTTATTAATTTCACTCATATAATTATTAACTATATCAGGTAATTTATCATAATATTCATTTCTAACTTCAGTAGCTTGGAAATAAATATCCTCATTTTGAGCAGTACCTCTAATACTTGGTTTATTAGGATTCATTGCTCTAGATCTAAATTCATTTAAACTTTTTTCATCAATTAACTTCTTTAATTTATCTGTATCTATTACTTCTACTTTTTGAAGTTCATGACTAGTTCTAAAACCATCAAAGAAATTAACAAATGGAACTTTTCCTTTAATAGTAGAAAGATGTGCTACTCCAGTTAAATCCATTACTTGTTGAACTGAACTAGATGCAAGCATTGCAAAACCTGTTTGTCTTACAGCATAAACATCTTGATGATCCCCAAATATTGATAAAGCATGAGTTGCTAAACTTCTAGCTGCTACATTAATTACACAAGGTAATTGTTCTCCTGCTATTTTATACATATTAGGAATCATTAATAATAATCCTTGACTTGCTGTATATGTAGTAGTTAATGCCCCTGCCTGAAGTGAACCATGTACCATACCCGCAGCACCTGCTTCAGACTCCATTTCTACTACTTTTACCGGTGTATCAAAGTAATTTAATTTTCCTTCACTACTCCATTTATCAGTTAATTCAGCCATTGGACTTGCTGGCGTAATCGGATATATTCCTGCTACTTCAGTAAAGTTATAAGATACATAACTAGCAGCTTCATTACCATCCATTATTTTCATCATAAACATCAATCCTTCCATTATATAAATTATATAACAAAATAATTAAAAATAAAAGAAAAAAGAGCAATGCTCTTTTATCTATAATTATTTTTATTAGGTGCTTGAGCTGGTTTATTTTGTTTATTAGTAACAATCCAAGCATTAGATACAGTTCTACCACCATATTCTCCACCAGCACTAGGTCTATTCCAAAGCTTTCCTTCAATAGACATAGTAGATGAAGCACCACCATCTAAGTTAGCTGCATTATAAGCCTTATATCTTAATAATACATCAATTACATCATTCATAGATGCACCAGTAGAATATCCTGGTAATCTTCCTTCAATAATTAATATTAATACAACTCCATCTTTTCTTTGAGCAATGATACTTCTTGGAGCAACACCCCAACCACCATCACCATGGATTTTACTTGTTTTACCATTAACTATTAAGAAAGGACCAAAATCAACAGCATCTACCATTCCTTCAGCAATAGCCTCTTTAGGATCTTTATATGTTAACCACATTTTATGTTCTTTAGTAAATCCTATTAATCCACCAGAACCACCAGAATGTTGCCATATAAGTTCTCCATTTTTAATGATAGCACCATAAGGAATAGATCCATTTCCCCAACCATCTAAGTCTTCGAAACCTCCACCATTAATTCCTACAAGTCCACCATTATTTTTAACTAATGTATTAACATTTTGTCCCATTCTTCCAAGTTTAGAACTAACAGCAAGTTCTACATCACTAGGATCATATACTCCTATTAACCATCCCTTATAATTAGGTTCAATTATTCTAATAGTTTTATAAACATCATTACCTTCATCTTTAGTAAATAATTCTTTTTCATATTTATTAGAATAATGTTTCTTTTCACTTACTTGTCCAATAACTATATCATCAAGGTTAGCTTCTTCATCTACTTTTTCAATATAATTTTCACTCATTATTTTCCAAACAAGATCTTCATCATATAAAGTATAAGCTAAATACTTATGAGATTTAGTAGTCATTGCAGTAGGTATCCAAAATGATTTAAATTTATTTGTATTTATAATTACTAATCCACTAATAGCTAAAAGATCTAATAAGAAAATAATAATTGTTACAGCACCAACTTTTTTAAATTTAGGTTTCTTAATCTTTAATTTCTTCTTAATTTTCATCTATATCACTCCACTTTGTAAGGATTATCAAGACTACCTGCACCATTCTTAATACTTTCTTTCTTAATACATACAACAGGTACTATATGTTTAGAATCTCTAACATCTGCTTCTTCTAATAATCCATTTGAATATACATTATACTCCATACTACCTACTTCACTAGTTAAATTAATATGGAAATAATCATTTAACTCATTATTAGAAACATAATCAAATATATTTAATAATCCAACTCTAGCATTTACAGTTTTATTATATATATTACTAAAACTATATCCTGCATCATCGCTAATTTCTCCAGTATAGAAATTACAATTAGTAAGTACACCGTTATAAGGTAAACTATTAACATAACCATTATTTAAATAATTACCTATATTACTCCATTCATTAATATCATAAATACTATTATAACTACTATAATTACGATATACTTCTTCGCCATTAGATTTTAAATATCCATTTAAATATAATTTTAATGTATCTCCTTCATCACTAGTTACTTTCCAAGTATCATCACCTAGTTTTATATAAGAATCTACATAATTCTTTTTACTACTTTTAACAACATAAGGATCTTCTTTAGTACCACTACCACTTACTACTTCAGTATTCTTCTTTAAAGTAATAACTGGTCTAATACCATATCCAGATAATGAATCAGTACTTTGAATACTACCATCTTCTTCTACATAAAGATTCTCATTCTCATCATTTAATCCTAATAAGAAAAACATCTTACTATTATTCAAATAACTACTTTTACCATTAGCTAATGTATAATCTTTAATAGTTAAAATACTTATATACTCACTATCTAATTTATCCTTTTTCTTAGTTGTTTCTTTTTCTTCTGTCTTTTCTTCTGATTCTTCTTTCTTATCTGTTTTCTTTTCTTCTTCTTTTTCCTCTTTTTCTTCTTCTTTATTAAATTCTTCTAAAGTAATTATTTTACCATCTTTTAATATATTTTCTTCATAAGAAGTTTTTACTAATAACTTTTCTACATCATTAATAGTATTATAATAAATACCTGAATGTTCTTTATCAGTTTTATTTAACCAATTTTGTATATTAGAATCTTTATAATTATAGTTTTCTCCCCACATAAATGAAGTAGCTAAATCTTCACTTATTAATTTAACTGTATCATCATTATTAACTCTCATAACTCTGAACAATCTATTTTGCAATTTAACATAATTATTAGTAACATTACCTTTAAAATAATATCCATCAGTATCTTGATGAAGCCCATCAGTATTTTCTTTTGCTAAGTTATTATTTTGTACAATAAGACCATTAACAGTCATAGCTTCTTCTTTAATCTTAACATTTTGTTTACTGTAATAATATAAACTACGTCCTCCAAAATATAAAGCTATAGCTAGCATAAATACTAAACTAACAAAATTAAAAATGAACTCTATTGGTCCCATTACATGTTTCTTTTTTGTTTTTTTTGTTTTTTCTTTAGGTAATTCTTCCCTCTTTTTTTTCTTCAACATATGTTACTTCACCTTTACAAATTATATCAAAATTAAAAAGAAAGGACAACCCTTTCTTAGTATTTATTTTCTTTATTTTTTATAATTACCACCAATACCTATACTAGTTGGTGCATTATTCCAACAACTACTAAATTCATTACTTTCTCCAACTAATCCCATTATCGCATTAATAAGTACTGGTACCATAAATACAATAACAGCTGCCATTAATTTATTTAATAATTTTCTAAAACCTTTTTTATCTTCAGGATTAATTGATAATCTAACAAATTCAACAGTAAATGATACTAATAAAGCAATAGGTACAGCAATTTGAATTAAAAGAATTATAGTTTTCACTACGGGTAATACTGTAGACAAAGATGCACTTCTACAAGTCTCCATTACATCTAAAATATACATAACTTCCTCCAATTGCCTACTATTCTATCACAAAATTATTATTTTACCACCCAAAAAGTTGACATATTTCTTAAACCATTGCTTCCACCAGCTACTGGAGTATTAACAATCTTACCATTTATAACCAATTCAGAAGAACTTCCTCCATCCAAATTAGCCGCATTATAAGCACCATAGTTTTCCATAATATCACATAGATCAATCATGTCAGCACCAATACTATTCGCAAGACGCCCATTTATTACTAAAAACAATACTATTCCATCTTGTCTTTGACCAATCGCAGTTCTTGGGGCTATTCCCCAACCACCATTTCCTTTAACAAAACTTCTTTTACCATTAACTATCAAGAATGGTCCAAATTGAACAGCATCTCTCATACCCATCTCTTGAGCTTCATATTTACTCATACTACCAACAACAAATTTATTCTCATTGGTAAATCCAATAAATCCACCACCTACGTTAGCTTGTACATATTCACTAACTATTTTACCATTAGAAAATACTACGCCATGAGGTAATGCTCCATTACTATTCCAATCTGGATCATAAAATCCCCCAGCATTCATCGCAATAATAGCGTTTTCTCTTTCACTAACAGTTAAAATAGATTCACCTGTTACACCTAAATATTGAGTAGTCGCTATATGTATTCTAGAAGGATCATATATTGCAACTAAAAACCCTTGATATCCTTTACCACTAACATTAATTACTTTATATAAATCATTTCCTTCATCTTTTTGTAATATTGCCTTTTCATATTGATTTCTATAAATAGTAGTCGTATATTTACGAAACTTAATCTCATCTGGATTAGTTATTTCATCAACTTCTATAATACTATTATCTTCAAGCACTTTTTGAATATATTCATCACTATATATAGTAGTAGCTAAGTACTTATGATTCATAGTAGTCATAGCACTAGTAATCCAAAACGCTTTAAAACTATCAAATGGTCCATAAAACAATAATAAAAAAGAAAAAAAGAAAAAAATATAAATTAAACATAGTGCTCTAATAATTCTTATCTTAAGTGGTAATTTATATTTTACTTTATTCTTCTTAAACATTATTACTCCTTACCATCATATTCCTTATCATGATTATAATCTATATATTTTTTATTAGTCTTATAATTATCTACTCTTAAATCAGAATTCTTATTTCTTTGATATTCATTATATTTTTTAACATTCTCATTATATACATTAATATCAGTAACAAAATAATTAACTACTTGTTCATAAATACTTTTATAATTATTACATTTAGTATTAACCTTACTATCTGGATAATATACATCTTCACATAACCTATTTAATTTCTTAGTATTTTTAGTAAGTTGATCTACTAAATTTTCATAATTAGATAATTTATTCTTAACAGTTTTATCTTCATCATACATAGTATCATAATAAACATTACTAAGTACTACATTATATAATTCATCTCTAAAGTTTTCAAATACACTAGTATTAGTACTAAATACTTCAAATTCATCATTAACATCATTAATACGATTATATATTTCTTCTTTATCTTCTTTTAATCCCAAAACAAAAGAAGATACTCCACCAGAAATAATTAAAATAAAACTTAAAGTCATCATATATAAAGCTATCTTTTTCATACTACCACCTATTATAATTTTAACAAAAATAAGTCAAAAAGAAAAGAAGAAAAATCTTCTTTACTTTATTATTTTACTAATCTCTTCTTTTGTTAATTTTTCTAATTTATAGTCACTTTTATCTTCTATCTCAATACCTTGGTATTGTGATACAGATTTAATAGTTTTACCAGGTTCTAAATCATTATAAACAATAAGTAAACTCTTATCTTTAAAAATCATTTTCAAGTAACCACTTTTTCTCTTCTTAGTTGTATTAGTAATTGTATACTCTACTCTTCCCATTTCATCATTATAATAGAAATTTGCATTATCTATACATATTCCATTTAAACAATGCTTTGAAGATAATTCATCATTTTTATAACTAGTAGTCCCAGGTAATTCTATAACTTCATCTTCATACTTATATTCATTACCTCTACCAGTATCCACATTTCTACTATTTAAAAATAATATTACTCCAACTACTATTAATATAACTAATAATATAGATACTATTAAGATTCTATGTTCTTTTATAAATTTCATAAACTCACCAACCTTAATCATCTACTCTTACATATGGATTTGCTGAAGAACTATCATAGTCATATTCACCATTAGCTAAAGCAGTATTACATATCTTAGTATTTGTTTTAGTTAAAGTGATTTTTTCATTACCTTCAGTATAACTACTTAAATATAAATTATAATGTCCACTACAAGTATAAATGTGTTCTCTTATTGTAGTAGTCCAAGGTTCTTCATCAATAACTAATCTTGTACCAATAGCATTTCTATTATAATTATTATTTTTATAGAAACAATCTTTAAAATCACATGAAGCACTATAATCTACTTCTTCAGGATTATCTGCATTACAAGTAACACCTGAATTAAATTTATCAGTATATGTAATTTTTTGTTTATACATTGCAAATACATTATTTATAGTAGAATCTGATGAATTATAATGATAACATTTACCACCACATCTATCCATAGTAATAGAATTTGTATGTCCATATGTAGTATTAGTTAACTCTGAATCAAATTCATAAACATAAGTAGCATCTTCAACATTTGTATCACTACATTCCGTATAAGTATCATTAAATAATTCAACAGAATTAGTAATATTATATGAATCTTTAACAAATAAATATAATTTAACAAGATTTCCATCTTCTATAAAACCAGGTTTATCATACTCTATAGTATATGATTTTCTAGTATTACTGCAAGATTCACTACCACAATTATTACCATCATATGTTCCTTGATACTCTGTACATGTTGAATTATTAGTAGATATACATACTGAATACTTATCATATGGATCATCTACTGAAAATCTAATTTTTAATCTTGTATATGGATTATATCCAGTAGGATCAACAATATTATCTAATGATGTATCTATATCACCATTAGCATTCTTATATATTCTAGTACCACCAACAATATTAGTTTGATATATTGATGGTGCTTTATCTGTATATACTTTATATGTTAATTCTTTTGATTTTACCTCTTCTCCATAACTATCTTTAATTTTAGAATAAATAGTATATGTTTGTCCATTTGGACGAGTTATATGGAAGAAATTATCATTATTTAAAACAATAGATTTTTCAAAATCCCTATATTCAATAGGACAAATTTCTTCTCCTCCATTTTCCTTATAACAATACATAATTTGAAGATTTTCATCAATATCATCTTCAGCATCAATAGTATAAGTTATATCAGGGAAATTTACATTTGAATCAAGAGAATTACTAATAATTTTAGGATCTTCTGTAATCACAGGTTTTCTATTTTTATATAATACATATCTCTTAGAACTCTTAACTAAGTTTTGATCTCTATCCTTTAAATATAAATATAAAGTTCTAACTGAACCATCATAAGGTTTAGTAGGATCAACATTAAATGTATAATTCATTGCCTTAGGTGTTCCATTTTCTAAATAAGATTCATATGATGTATAAGTATCACATGTTGTATCACTTTCAGAAACACAAACTTGCATTTCATTATCTTCATCAATATCATCACTAGCTTTAACAATATATTTAGCTACATAGTTATTATTATTAGCACCTTCACTAGGACAATAATCTTCATCTCTACATGGTAAACCAGAACTATAAACATTATATAAATCAATAGTTGGAGATATACCTTCATAAACATCATAAGTCATTTCTGTTGAATCGTCTCCACCATCAGTATCATATACACGTACAACAATATTTCTTTGTCGACCATCATGTTTTCCAGCTAATGTAATATTTCTATTTTTATTCATATAGTCATTAACATTTGCATCTAACGTAACATGACCATCTTCTATAATTTGAAATTTCAAATCTCTATCATCTACATCATCAAGAGCACTAATATTAAATGTTGTATATAAACTACCCGATAATGGTCTACGATCTGTTCTTGAATTAAATACTGCATATTCTAAAACAGGAGGCTGATTAATATATAACAAATATGGTTCTGATTGAGCACTATCAGAAAGACCATAATCATCTTGTATATATGCATAGACAATTTGTGTACTACCATCATGTGCTTCCATCTTATATTTTTTTACAGTACTACTTAATTTATAATCTACTGCTCTACAACTATCCTTTACAGTTGTATAACATACACGTACATCATCATCAATATCATCTTCAGCATCCAAATTAACTCGTACAGTCTTACTACCACCCAATTCTATTGGACATAATGAAGAATTACGACATGCTGTTCCATCAGATTCAATACTAAACGAATTAATCTTTGGGGCTTTATTTTTATACATAGTATATGAATATGTCTTAACTTCAGATATTCCATCCTCTGAATCGACAGTATATATTTTAATAGTATATGTGTTTCCATCATAACCATAGTTAATTGTATATTGAACAGGATTATTTTTATCATATTGAGAGAAACCAGTAGCTGCACCATCACTTACTCTTACTTCAATTCTTCCATTTTCTCTAACATCATCAACATCATCTGTTACAGATAAATTAACAATTATGTTTTTACTACCAGTAGTAGTAAATCTTTCATGTCTAGATTCTACTGAGAAAGATTCAATTACAGGAGGTACATTTTTAGAAAAAGTATATGTAAAAGTCTTTTTTCTAACTTTACCATATGTATCTTTTACAAACGCTGTTAAATAATGTGTACTACCATCTCTCTTACAATTAGTATTACTAGTTCCACCACATTTGAAAAGATACTCAACAGTACCCTCAGTACTGAAATAATCATAATATTTACGATAATTCTTACACTCTTTAGCACCATCTTTAGTTGTAGATTCAGCTACACAAACTTCTAATTGTGCATTACTATCAACATCATCAGATACAATTAATTTAAATTTAGCAGAAAGCATATTTAAAGGTACGTCATGATATACATCTTTATCACGTCTTGTTAATGATGAAGCATCATCTATCTTAGGTGTATCATTATTATGAACTATATATGTAAGTTTTCTTTTTGCTTCATGATCATCTGGATCTTTAACCACTATAAATGCTTCTATACCTTCACCATCATATTTCATTCCATAATCATTAGCTAAGTCAAGATCATAGAAGAATACACCATCTATATAGCGATAATCATTTGGTCCAAGTAAAACAGCCTCATCATATCCACCATTTATTGATAAATAAATTCTTAAATCTTCTACAGCATTATCTTGATCTTTAAGTTTCATTTTAATTTGTGCATTCAAAGAATTGTAATATGTACTATCATTTGAATATATAGCAGCATCAATAACAGGATATCCAGATAAAACTACAGTTGAAGAACGGTCTATAATATCAACATAATTATATATAGCAGAAATTTTTTCATCTCCACTCATATAACTTTCCCCTAATTTTTCATTAATATAACCAGTATTAACATCATCAACTGTTAAAACTTTTTTAAAAGGAACAACATAACTAGTAGCATTTCTTTGAATAAGACTAGATTTCTTTATTAATTCTACTCCCTTAAAACCACCTTTTTTTAGTTTTTCAACAGTAGAAACAGAATACTCTAAATTACCTCCACGATTCTTTACAAGAACATAAGAACTTACTTTATCATATTTACCACCATTAGGAGGATTATCAAAATCTGCAGTATCCAAATAATTCATACTTATAATAATACTATCACCCTCATCAGGTTTTTCTATTTTAGAATCATTGGCTTTTATTTGATACTCTGCTAAAGAAATTAATTTTCTTGCATCACTTATATACATTTTATCTTTAGTATTATCAAATGCATTGATAATCGCAGGAAGACTAATACCAACTAAAATACTTAGTATTACAACAGCAGCTAAAAGTTCAATTAAAGTAAACCCTTTACTATTCCTTTTCATATTTTTCCTCCTATCTTATTTTTTAAAGATAAAAATTTTACTAAATACATAATTTATAATAATTACAAATATATTAGCTAATACTTTTGATAGTAAATCATTCCAATTAAATACATCTACTAATAGATACATAATACCCATATCAAATACTAGTGATAATAATCTAAATATAAAGAATGATATTCCTTCTTTTAAAGCATTACCTTTACTTTCAAATACAAATAATTTATTTGTAATAAAAGCAAATAAAACTATCCAAGCAACAACATTACTTGCATATACACCTATCTTTAATAATCTTAATAACCAAAAAGTAATTATATTAATTAGTGTTGTACAACCACCAAAAAATAAATATGATAATACTTCATAGTATTTATTAAACCATGATGTATGATTAGTATCTTCTATATAATCTTCTAACAATTTTATCATATTATTAGTATTACTTTCAAACTTTTTAGGTTTAAAACTTTTAGATTTTTCAATTAATTTATCTAATTTATTAAAATCTCTTAATTCAAGTAAATATCCTTGATCAGCAAATTCCTTAATAATTTGTTTTTGATGATCATTATGATGCTCTTTGTACTTAGAAAGTCTTGCTGCTGCAATAATCTTTTTACCTTTTTTAATAGCACTTAAAATAGTACCAGCACCACCATGTGTAATAATAAGGTCAGCTTTATCAAGTAATTTATCAAATTCAGGTGCACTAACTAAATCAAGTATTTCCATATTCTTAGATTCATATTTAGTTTGACCTGCTTGTACTACTACTTTTTCTTTTATAGTACCTTTTTCTATTTCTCTATCAACTGCCTCAAGTAATCGCTTAAACTCTTTATCTTGAGTACCTAACACAACTAGTATCATTAGAAAATCCACCCCCCAAATTCTGCTTTAGGATAAATTTTCTTCATACTTTCCCATTGAACTATAAACTTATCACTAATAGGATATAATAACTTACCAGTAGAAGTCTTAGTAACCATATTAGCAAATGTCTCAATATAAATTATCTTACTTCCAAATATTTTACCTAGGCAACACATTGGTCCAGCAGTATGTACTCCTGTGGTAATAATATAATCTGGTCTGTATATTAAATAATAGCGTAAGCTGATAAAACAGTTAGCTAATAATTTAAAAGGATAAGTTAAAATATGGTGTTTTGTTCCATATATTAAGTAATGAACTTTATCTTTATAAGTTTCTTTTAAATACATATTTGATTTAGTTTTCTCAGTAATTAAACTATAGTCATAATTAGAAAACATACTTTTTAATTGAAGTAATTCTTCTAAATGTCCACCTGTTGATGCAATAAACATTACTTTTCTTTTAGTCATAAATATCACTCTCTTCTATTAATGTAAACCATTCTTCTTTTACAACATCGCTAGTAAACTTTTTAACACTTTCGCGAGCCTGTGATCCTATTTTTATTCTTTCTTCGTCATTCTTAATCAAATCTTCAATTTTCATAACCATAGCTTCTAAGTTTCTATTTTTAATTAAAAAACCATTTTCTCCACTATTTATTATTTCACGAGCACCTTCTGCAGAATCATACGCAATACAAGGTACACCATGGCTCATAGCTTCAA
>Ga0310691_10006505_pt1 | contig 12422 bp, 8 predicted proteins | sample 176DNAGHGlowgp2_FD_203887 | JGI IMG/M metagenome (GOLD analysis project Ga0310691, IMG submission 203887) | Sheep rumen microbial communities from Palmerston North, Manawatu-Wanganui, New Zealand - 1766 DNA GHGlow gp2 (v2) (version 2) | ecosystem: Host-associated > Mammals > Digestive system >... | reverse complement strand
ACAACCTCTCCGTGGGTATCGGCGCAAAGGCAGTCAAGCGTCACAAGGTAGAAATGCTTACAGTCGACATCTTGAATTACGACACCATGCAAGACACCCTTGAAGATCGCTACCACGACGCTACGGATAACATCTTTGATTTCAATTCCATTTCCATGGGTATCGACTTAGGCGTTCTTTATCAGCTCACCCGCGAAGTCAGAGTCGGCACATCCCTAAGAGACATCTATTTCAAAGAACTTGCTGGGGATAAAATCACCCCTAACTGGACCGTAGGTGCAAACTACAGCCCTAGATTCTTCAACAAGAACACGGGTTATGGCCACAAGTTCAACATTGCCATGGACTTTGCCGACATTGTAAACAGCACAAACAACTATAAACCTCTTTCTCACATTAATTTCGGTTTTGAAGTTGAGCAGAACCTGATTGCCTGGCCTGGCTACTACTACGGAGTTCGAGCACTCGCACTGCGCCTATCTGGCGGTTTCAAGGGCGGTTACCCCGCAGGTGGAATTGCCTTGGAAGTTCTACAATTCTTCACCCTTGAATTTGCAACCTGGGCCGAAGAACTGGGCTACTACACTGGCCAGGACGAACAGCGTATCTACATGGTCGAATTAAGCCTAGGTTTCTAGTCATGAGCACAAACGAGCTGGAAACCCTCCCGATTTCAAGGGCACAATTCTTGAAGACAGACATCTTCAAGAATGTATCCTTTGAGAGTTTAGCCGGCTACCTGCTCAGTTGCAAAAAAATCACCGCTGAACCGGGGACTCTTCTTATTGACCCCAACCAACCAAAACGAAAACTTTTGGTGTTGTTGGACGGCAAGCTAGAAGTCGTCTTAAGTTCTAAGGGCGGTTCTTTTTCTGATTTCATTTTGCCTGGGCATTGCGCAGGTGAAATGTCCATCTTTGACAACGTGAAACCCAGCGCTCAAGTTTTTGCCAAAGAGAAAAGCTCCTTGCTGGTCATTGATGCAGACATCGCTCTCGCCATGCTCAATGCTTCTCACGATCTTTGTCTGAATTTTTTACAGCTTCTGAGCAGAAGATTACGCAACAACAATAAAGTCGTTTGCGAAGAGGAATACCACATCCGCTGCATTGAAGAAAACGCCAAAGTGGATTCCTTGACAGGACTACACAACCGCCGTTGGCTAGAAGAAACCTATACCCGTGAACTCAAGCGCAGCAACGATGGGAATTTCAATTTGTCCGCCTTTATGCTGGACATAGACCATTTTAAGAACATCAATGACACCTACGGACACTTGGCCGGTGATCAGGTTCTTATTGCTGTAGCGCAAGAAATCACCCGTTGCCTTAGGCCCAGCGACATGCCCGTACGCTACGGAGGCGAAGAATTCACGGTATTCCTGCCCAACACCACCGTAGACAACGCCAAAATCATTGCTGAAAGATTGCGTGCGGGAGTAGAAAAGATTCGCGTTGCCCTTTCTTCTGGCGAGGTGATAACCGTTACCATAAGCGTCGGTTTTACGGAACGGCAAGCCGGCGACACCGTAGAATCTATCATCAAGCGGGCAGACGACGCCCTATACCACGCCAAGGAATCAGGCCGCAATCGCGTGTGCCTGAACCTAGGCGAAGGCTCCATGTTCCTATTCTGACCGGGCTGGCTGAAAGCATATTGATTCTTACCACCGACCAGCCCTCTCGCAACTACGCCTCGTTAATAAACCTAAGCCGAACACAGCAGAAACAAGTTTACTTGTTTCTATTGTTGAGGCGCCAGTTTATGCGATGTAATCGCAATACGAGGCGTTTGTTGCTCACGGAAAATCTTTACAGTCTCTTGAGAACCGCGGCGGCGTGGTGGATAAAGCCCTCTTCGGTAGCGACGGCGGCAATAGCCTTCGCGTTCTTCTTGATGGCCTTCTCGCTGTAGCGGATGATGCTCATACGCTTGAGGAAGTCGTATACGCCCAGCGGGCTGAAGAAGCGGCCCGTGCCGTTGGTAGGCAGCACGTGGTTCGGGCCTGCAAAGTAGTCGCCCACCGGCTCGCTGGACCAGGGGCCGATAAACACGGCACCCGCGTTTTCGATCTGTGCCGCCATGGATTCGGCTTCGGCGGTCATCACTTCCAAATGTTCCGGAGCGATGCGATTCGCGATTTCCACGCCGTCGAACCAGTCTTTAACCACCAGGATGCGCCCGAAGTTGCCGAGCACTTTCTCGAGGAGTTCACGCTTCGGGGAATTTTCCACCTGGATATCCACGCAGGCGCTAATCATCTGGGCGGTTTCCATATTGTCGGTAATGCAGATGGCCGCCTCGAAGCCGGAACCGTGTTCCGCCTGGCTCAAAAGGTCGGCCGCAACGAAGTCCGGATCACAGGTATTGTCCGCCATCACCAGCACTTCGGAGGGGCCAGCCACCATGTCGATATCCACGACGCCAAAGACTTCCTTCTTGGCGATAGCGGCAAAAACGTTGCCCGGTCCCACAATCTTGTCGACGCGTTCCACCACGGTCTTGCCCTTGGCATCCTTGGCACCATAAGCCAAGAGACCGATAGCCTGAGCGCCACCGATGTGGTAGACTTCGGTAATGCCGAGTTCCTGGAGCACGAATGCCACAGCACGGTTGATTTCGCCCTTGATGGGTGTCACGACCACGATATCCTGAACGCCCGCCACCAGAGCCGGCACGGCATTCATAATCACGGTACTCGGGTAAATGCCTGCACCGCCCGGCACGTAGAGGCCTACCCGCTTCATGGGGCGGATGCGCTGGCCGAGCACGACGCCGTCGGCACCTTCCATAAGCCAGGATTCTTCCATCTGGTTCTTGTGGAAGTCGCGCACGTTCTTGATGGCCTGCTTCAGGGCCTTCTGGAGTTCCTTGGGGCACTTGGCGGCAGACTTCGCGATGGCCGAAACCGGCACGCGGATGTTCTTGCCTTTGAGGCCGTCGAACTTCTGGGCGTATTCCGTCGCCTTCGCGATGCCACCCTTCTTGATGTCGGCAAGGATCTGCATCACCTTGTCGTGAATTTCCTTGCTCGGGGCGACTTCGCGCCCGCAGATGCGTTCAATTTCAGCAGATTTCGGAGTGACTTTCGTAATAATCATGATTGATAACTCCATTGTTAAAGGTATAACGTCATAGCGGACTTGATCCGCTATCTAGATTCCGGGTCAAGCCCGGAATGACGATACATTCATCATTTTCGTTTCGAGATGCCGGCCAGGTTCCTCACCTTGCGGGCCGTGAGTTTCTTCGGCTTCGCGGGAGCGGATTCTTCTTCCTTCACGGCAGCTTTCGCAACAACCGGTTTCACATCGATATGCTTGTAGGGCTTTTCAATGACTTTCTCGTCCAACAAAATCTTGTAGGTCAGTCCGTCCACAAAAGCCATCCAAGACGCCTCGATGATGTTGCTGGAAACGCCCACCACGTTCCAATAGCCCTTCTCATCGCCGAAGGTGGTCCACACACGGACCGTAGCGTCAGAAGCGACATTGCTACCGAGAACACGGACCTTGAAGTCGTCCAGGCGGACTTTCGCCATATTCGGGAAGAACGGGAGCAACGCCTTGCGGAGAGCCGCATCCAAAGCGTTCACCGGGCCGTCGCCTTCGCTCACCTGATGGCTGATCTTGTCGCCAATCTGGAGCTTGACCGTTGCCTGTGAAACGGACACGCCCTGAGTGGTCTTGTCTTCGATGACACGGTAGCCCAGCACCTTGAAAGGCTCCTGCACCATGCCCAAGTGGCGGTACACCAAAAGCTTGAAACTGGCCTCGGCAGAGTCAAAATGCCAGCCTGCGTTTTCACGCTCCTTGATGAGCGTAAGAAGCTTGCCCACTACAGGATCCTTCTTGTCGATACCCGGCTTGATAGCCTTGAGTTTTTCCACAACCAGGGAACCGCCCGCCTGGTCGCTGGTCACAAACACGCGGTCGTTGCCCACAGCATGGGGGTCAATGTGCTCGAAGCTGCGGGAAACCTTCATCACGCCGTCAATGTGGGCGCCACCCTTGTGTGCAAAGGCCGCATCGCCTACGTACGGGGCATGAGGATCGCTGGGCAGGTTCACAATCTGGTCAATGCTGCTGCTCAACTGACGGAGCCTTGCAATCTTCTTGGCCGCAAAGAACTTCGCGTCCATCTTGAAATGCAGGTCTGCAGCAATGGTGGTGAGGTTCGCGTTTCCGCAGCGTTCACCAAAGCCGTTTACCACGCCCTGCACCATCACGGCGCCGTTCTTGACGGCATAAAGGCTGTTGCACACCGCAAGTCCGGAATCATCGTGAACATGGATTCCGAGAGGTGTGGAAATATGCTTTTTTACTTCCTTGATAATGCTTTTCAGTTCCCAAGGCATGGTTCCGCCATTGGTATCGCAAAGCACGATGCAGTCCGCATGGCCCTTTTCTGCCGCACGGAGGGTCTCGATGGCATACTCCGGATTCGCCTTGTAGCCGTCAAAGAAATGTTCCGCGTCATAAATCACCTCTTCGGAATGTTCCTTGAGGTAGGCCACCGAAGACTCGATCATGTCCAGGTTTTCTTCCAGGGTGGTGCGGATAACGTCGGTCACATGCAAATCCCAGCTCTTGCCGAAAATCGTCTTGACGGGAGCGCCGGACTTTACCAGGGCCTGTAACAGCGGGTCCTTTTCGGGCAGCACCTTGGGGCGGCGAGTGGAACCGAAAGCGGCAATCTTCGCATGTTTCAGTTTAACTTCCTTAATCTTCTGGAAGAATTCCTCGTCGGTGGGGTTGCTAGGGTTCGGCCAGCCACCTTCGATATAGTCAAAACCGAAACTGTCCAGGAGTCTTGCTATCTGCAGCTTGTCTGCCAGGGACAAACTGATTTTCCTATCCTGGTTGCCGTCGCGGAGGGTCGTGTCATACAAAAAAACTTTCATGGGCTAAAAGATAGAAAAACCCATAACTCATTACTCACAACTCACAACTCATTACTCGTATATTTCCATGTAGGCCGTTTCTTCGTTCATGCCGGCCCGGACCATCTTGAGGCGTTCCGCCTTGGCATAGAAGTACCAAACCATCCACTCCCCCGCCATGTCCGTGCGCTTGGTCTTGATGACCACGGGCTTTTCGCCCTTGTAAAAGTCCCTCTTGCGAGGAATCATGTGTTCGAAGGGGCGATACACGTGAACATCTTCGCCAGCCTTGCGCTCGATAAAGCCCTTGCCGTCCTTGCTCCAGGTGATATAGACGGTGCCGTTGTCGTCCTTGACCTTTTCGCAGGAATCAAAGCCGCTACCACACCAGAAATACTTCTTGAACTTGAAGGTCTGTTCCGGCATGGCAAACACCTCTACCCGACGGGTGTTTCCTTTGTACGTATTGTACTCGCCTTCCAACTGGAAACTTGCAGAATTGTAGTCCACGCACCCCCGCTGAACCACTTTCACCTTACGGTTCAGAATGCTAATATCCAGAGTGCAGCCCTCCTCCTTGTAGGAGAGCCGCCCACCGTTGGTGGACTCCTCCATAGGGATGTCGCTGGCCTCTATTTCGGCGCGGTCTCCCAAAGGACCGTTCTGAATGGTCACGGTAAACTTGCCTGGATTGTTGGGGGACTTTTTCAGGAACAGGCTACCGGTAGCTGAAGCATACTCGCCGCTCAAATCCATGGATTCCTGCTGGAAGCGGGCCAGTTCCGAACGCCTGGCATAGACTTTACCGATCTTGCAGTCAATGGGAACGAACTTGGGCGGTTCCTTGGGATCCTCCATCACGTATTTCACGACTTTCTTCTTCTTGACCTTGGTCTTGGGCTTCCCCTTCTTGTCCTTGACCACCTTGCCCTTTTTATCCTTCACCTGAACGGTTTCCTTGATCCAGGAGACCTTCTTTACCTTGACCTGGGGTATGGGCCGCTCCTTGATCCAGTCAGAACGATTCAGTTCGCCCACAGGGGCGTCTTCGTTGATTTTTCCCTTGACCATCTTGTAGACGGGCAATGTCTCTTGAGAAAAGGCGGCAACTGCAAGCGTCAAAAACAGAAACACTAAAAATTTCTTCAAATCAAACCTCATTTGCCTATAACATAACATTTTTTTAAGAAAAACAGTTTTCGCGAGCCCCAAAGACCTATTTTTTTTCTAAAATTTTCGCATATTGAATATTGAAAGGAGATTCTTTTTCATGAAAAAAATGATTCTATTGTCATGCGTGCTAGCAGCATCCGTTTTTGCCGCTCCCGATGCAGCACCAGCCGCCCAGCAACCGGCAGCCCCGACCGAACAGGCTGCACCGGCAGCAGAAGCCGCCGCTCCTGCTGAACAGGCTGCAGCACCTGCCGAACAGGCCGCAGCCCCCGCCGAGGCCGCTCCCGCCGAACAGGCCGCAGCTCCGGCCGAGCAAGCCGCGGCTCCCGCAGAACAAGCAGCACCTGCCGCTGAAGCCGCTCCTGCAGAAACAGCTGTAGCCGACTCCGCTGCAGCCCCGGCCGAGGAAGTGGCTGCAGCCCCGGCTGATAGTGCAGCTGCACCTGCCGACACAGCCAAGGCCGCCGCTGTCGCCGAAGACGACACCACCGGCTTTGTTGCCGCTGCCGCTCCTACAAAAGAAGCCAAGGCTCCGGCCAAGAAAAAACGCAAAAAGAAAAAGATGATCGACAACGCCATGTTCGAAACCCAGAAGCTCTCCTTCGACGTGATGGCTGATTTCGAATTGGAAGCCGGCAAGGTCTTCTGGAACACCGAAGACGACGAAAACGGCGACAACCTGGAAACCTGGAATGGCGAAGCCAATTTCGCTATCTTGGCCGAAGGCGATGACTTCAAGGGCAAGTTGGGAATTTCCCTGCACCCTGGCGACCTGGAAAAGTCTGTTGACGACTACGAGACCAAACGCCAAAAACGCGAAAAAATCCGCAACGACGACTATAACGAAGTCAGCGATTATTTCGAGCTTGATGAAGCCTGGGCCTACCAGGAAACGGAACACCTGAGCTTCAAGGTCGGTCGTTGGGACAACACCGACAAGAACGGTGACTATTTCGGCGGCTACATCGATGGTTACCTGGCTGGATTCATGTCCACCCAGCGTTCTGAAAACCAGTTGCAGTTCGGTTTCACCCCTACTGAAAACATGGACTTCTTCGTCTCTCTCATCAGCACGGCCCCTCACCTGAACAAGGGCGACGTCCGTGCCGCATTCAACTTCCACGGTCTGGAAGGCCTCAGCGACTTGAATGTGCAGCTGGCCTACCGTGCCAACGTGTTCGACGTGGTCTACGATTCCGATGCCGAAATCAAACACAATGCTTCCTTAAAGGCTAACCTGCCCATTATCCGCAAGCACATGAACATCTTCGCCGAAGCGGCCTTGATGAACATCGACCCCAACGAAGACATGGTTATCCCCGTAACTGGCGGCTTTGCCTTCTTCACCCCGGTGGTGGACCGCATCATCCTGGAAGCTGAATACGTCGGTGACCGTCATGAACATCCGGAATACCAGAGCTTCAAGACCAAGAACGTGAAGGACGTGCTGGGAGCCCTCTACCTGGAAAAGGCTTTCACGGACCGCTTCAGTCTGTCCGCCGGCTTCCACAGCTACGGCAGCTCTCGTGACTTCATGCTCTCCGGCAACTTGGTTGGCCGTATAAACTAGGACAACCTTTTTCTACAATTAGAAAGTCCCGCGGAATTCCGCAGGACTTTTTTTCATTTAGGAACTATTGTATTTGAATCTCAAATTCCGAAATCTGAAATCTGAAATCCGAACTCCGAATTCTGAATTATTAAACGCCTTTTCGGTCCAGATCCAGCAACAAGGACTGAAGGCTGTCTTCTACCGAGGCGCGAAAGTCCGCAGAACCGAGACTGCAGCTGGCCACCACGTCACTTCCCTTACAAATACGGATAACCGCAAAACCACCCTCTTCAGAAAAAGAAACGGAAAGCCCTTTCTTCAAAACCTTTTCAATCAGGTCGCGCATATAATCTCCTTTTGGCAGCCGACTGGCGGCTCTTGGGGTTCAAACTTGTTTTCGGCGGATGCCGTAGCCATAAACTAGGCTTTTTTTTCTAAAAAAACAAGCATTTTTTGATTTTTATTGAAATTCTTTTTATTTTGGTTCAAAAAACAGGTCCAAATGCCCCTTAAACCGCTCTACGACAGCCACATCCACATCACAAGACTCCCCCATCCAAGGGAACTTGCCCAGGAACTGGACCGCATGGGCTACGCCTACGCCGCCGTCGCCTGCGAACCCGGGGAATGGGAAACCTTGTGGGAACTGTGGCTGGATTTGGATCTGAAAAACAAGGGTTGCAACCTGGCCTTCGGAATCCACCCTATGGCAATTGCCCAGGCGACAGAACCGCACAAGGCAGAGCTCCGCCGCATTCTGGAACGGGATAGCGATTTCATGGTAGGCGAAGCGGGTCTAGACCGCAGGTTCCCGGAATACGGTGCTGGCGAGTTGCAGGAGCAGTGGTTTACTTTCCAGGCAGAGCAGGCTCTCGAATTGAAGCGGAATTTGCAAATCCATTGCGTCGGCGACTACGGACGTGCCATCGCCCTGCTGAAACAGGCGGGTTTCGGAAAGACTAAAGAAGGCCCGCGTCCCATTTTCCACCGGTTCGGCAGCGATACCGGCACTGCCCGTCAAATCCTGGAGATGGGAGGTCTTCTTTCGATCCACGCCAGCACCCTCACCAAGAAGTCTTCGCAAAAGGCCGTGGCGGAGCTTCCGAAAGAGGTTCTGCTATACGAAACTGACGCCGACGAAAGTTTCGTAGGGAAATTTTTCAGCGAAGGCGAGCCCAGCACCGGAGACATCGCCCAGAAGTTACTATCAGAGCTTCGGGATGTCCGCGAAGCTGCGGAAAATCTCTAGAATTTTTCCGGCCAGTACTTCGGCCGGAGCGGCACCCAATTCAAAGACCGCCTGCAGGGGCGTTGCCCCCAAGTAACGCATGGGGCAAGTGCAACGGCCCGAAATTTCACCCAGTATGCGGGTATCTGGTGGAGGGAATTCCGTAAAGGTCGCCACCAGGATTCCCTTGCGCTGTTGCAGCCCCTGAATGCGTAGCCCGCCTGCGATAAGGCCGATTTCGGTCACCTTCATGAGCATCTGGGCAGGCACGGGCACCGGACCAAAGCGGTCTTCCAGTTCCTGGGAAATACTTTCCACCTCGGCCCGAGAGGCAATACGGGCTATCCGCTGATACAAAGAAATTCTCGTAAGGCCATCCTGGATGTAGTCTTCGGGCAGGTAGGCGTCCACGCCGATTTCCACGCGGGGCTGAATGGGCTTGTCCGTAGGACCGCCCCGCAGCTCCTCCACCGCTTCCTTGACCAGCCGGATATACGTCTCGAATCCCACCTCGGCGATAAAGCCGTGCTGCTCCTGCCCCAGGAGGTTCCCTGCGCCGCGGATTTCCAGGTCCCGCATGGCCAGCTGGTAGCCACTCCCCAGGTCGGTGTACTGCTCCAGAGCTTTTAGGCGGCGCATGGATTCCGGAGAAATTTCCGACTTGGCGGGAATCACCAAGAAAGCCTTGGCCAGCACATCGCTGCGGCCTACGCGGCCCCGCATCTGGTAAAGCTGGCTGATGCCGAAATGATGGGCGTTGTTGATGATAATCGTGTTGGCGTTGGGCACATCCAGGCCCGACTCGATAATACTGGTGCTCACCAGCACGTCAAATTCCTTGGAAAGGAAGGCGTTCATGACGCGCTCCAAATCCCGGTCTTCCATCTGGCCGTGGGCCACCGCCACGCGGGCCTCGGGCACCCAGGCTTCCACTTCTTCGGCCAGCTGGTTGATGCTCTGCACACGGTCGTTCACCACGAACACCTGGCCTCCGCGGGCAAGTTCATCCTTCACCGCTTCTGCAAGAATCACGTCGTCCCGCTTCATGAGCTTGGTCTCTACAGGCAAGCGGTTGATGGGAGGCGTATTGATGAGGGAAATGTCCCGAACACCGGTCATGCTCAAGTGCAAGGACCGTGGGATTGGCGTGGCGCTCATGCTGAGGGTATCCACCGACAGGCGGAACTCCCTGAGCTTTTCCTTCTGCTTCACGCCGAATTTCTGTTCTTCATCTACGATGAGCAGGCCCAAATCCTTGAAATGGTTCTTCTCGCTGAGCAAGGAATGGGTCCCTATCACAATATCGACCTTGCCCTCGGAAAGCCCGTTAAAGACTTCCCGTTTTTCCTTGGGCGTGCGGTAGCGGTTTACCAGGGCGATGTTCACCGGGAAAGCGGCAAAACGTTCCTTGAAATTCTCGTAATGCTGGGCAGCCAAAATCGTCGTGGGCACAAGGATAGCCACCTGCTTCTTGGCGCAGACGCACTTGAAGGCCGCACGCATGGCCACTTCTGTCTTGCCGAATCCCACATCGCCGCAGACCAGACGGTCCATAGGCCGCCTGCTTTCCATGTCCCGCTTGATATCTTCGGTAGCCTTCACTTGGTCTGGCGTAGGCTCGTATTCGAAGGCGTCTTCGAACTCCTGCTGGAGCTTTCCGTCGGGCGGGAAACCGAAACCTTCCACCAGCTCGCGACGGGCGTACAGCTCCACAAGTTCCCGGGCAATCTGCACCACCTTCTTCTGGACCCGCTTCTTGACGGTATCCCAGTTCTTGCCGCCCAACTTGTCCAGCTTGGGCGGTTCCTCTTCGGAAACATCCAGGCGGTCAATCTTCTGCAGGTCTGAAACGGGGAACTTGAGACGGTCTCCGCCACTGTATTCCAGCAGGGCGCAGTCCACCATGCCGCCGTTGACTTCTACACGGACAAGCCCAAGGTAGCGGCCCACGCCGTGGTCTTCGTGAGCCACGTAATCCCCGCGGTTCAGGGACTCCACCATCAGGGCTGAGGCCACCGAACCCGCAATCTGGCGCTTGCGGGCCTTGCCTGCGTGGCGGTTGAAAATGCGGGTCTCCGTAAGGAAGGCCACCTTTTCGTCGGTAAGCCAGAAACCTTCCGTCAGGTTCCCTACAAAGTAATCTTCTACGGGGAGTCCTTCCAGCACGTGCCGGAGTCTTGCAAGAGCTCCCGGCGTAGGGGCCACCACGTAAACTTCGCCGCCCGTAGCCGCAAATTCCTCAATCTGCTTGGCCACGGCGTCGGTTCCCGTGCTGGAAAAATCCTGAGGGGTTGCTGAAATCTTGTACCAGCTGTTGGACTGAGCCTCTACCCGCGTAAGGTCCAGGCTTGCCTTGCCCGGGAACTGTCTGGAAATCTCGCCGAATTTCCACCAGATTTTCTCTGGCGATTCCGTGTCGGGGCGAGCCGTTTTCAGTTCACCGAACAGGTCTTCAAAATGCAGGTACTGCCTAGACGCCGTCTCCGCTAGGGAGGAAAGTTCTTCGAACACCAGAGAACAGCGGGGCAGGTAATCCAACAGGCTGGAATTCAATTCCTGGTACCGGGAGCGTTGCCACCAGAGACCGGAGGTGTCAGATCCCATACGGGAAGCTTCTTCCAGAGGCAGGGTGAACTCTCCCATGGGGAACAATTCAATGCGGTCCATCCTTTCGATAGAACGCTGGGTAAAAATGTCAAAGGTGCGGATGGACTCGATTTCGTCGCCGTAGAATTCGATACGGACTGGGTGCGGGTACAGGAAGCAGTTCACGTCTACAATGCATCCGCGAATAGAAAACTCCCCCACGCTGCTCACCACGGGCTGTTCTACAAAGCCATGGTCCAAGAACCAGGGACGGAGCGCGGCCGGTTCCACCACGTCGCCCACCTTCAAGAACCGGATGTTCTTCTGGAGCGTCCCCGGAGCGGGCAAGCGCATGAGCAGGGCATCTAGGGAGCAGACCGCCACCAATGGCTTTTCCGGATTCCCGGCGTCCTTGAAAAAACGGAGCCGTTCTTCTAGCACTCCTTCGAAAGGGACCTTCTGTTCGTAAGGTTTTAGCCCGATGGACGGGAAGAACCGCACAAAATCCTCGCCCACGAGGCTCTGCAAATTTTCCATCCAGACTTCGGCGGACTTGAAATCTTTGGTCACCACCAAAATGTTGCCCGGATTCGTAAAGAATCGCCTGGCCACCATCATGGCGGCCATGGGAACCGTGGCGCCGTTTACATGGACGGCTTCATCCCCAGCCTCCGCAAAGAGGTTCAGGGTCCGGGGGACAGGGTTCTGCAGGTATTCTTGGATGGAGTCCATGGGTGCGACCAAAGATAGAAATTTATATATTTGGTAACACTTCATACCGGGGGTGCTTTCTATCTTCAATAGAAGCACCAGCGGTTCGGCCATAACAAAATGCAAGCATTTTGTCACGGCTCTCACCTTGGGGGTGCTTTGGCATCGACAGGGTCGCTGAAGTGTTAGTTGCAAGCCGAGGTCTCAGACGAGGGCACTCGTAAAAAAGTCTGAAAAAAAATAAGTGCTGACGAAAACTACGCACTCGCTGCCTAATTAGCGGCAACGCC
>Ga0310691_10006504_pt1 | contig 12424 bp, 9 predicted proteins | sample 176DNAGHGlowgp2_FD_203887 | JGI IMG/M metagenome (GOLD analysis project Ga0310691, IMG submission 203887) | Sheep rumen microbial communities from Palmerston North, Manawatu-Wanganui, New Zealand - 1766 DNA GHGlow gp2 (v2) (version 2) | ecosystem: Host-associated > Mammals > Digestive system >... | reverse complement strand
TTGCTTTATTACTCAAAACCGCCACTACAAGTTCGTCAAAAACTTTGGCCGAACGCTTTATGATATCTATGTGTCCATAGGTTACCGGATCAAACGAACCCGGGTAAATCGCTCTTTTCATTTTTCCCCCATTTTACAAAATATATGCTTATTAGTCTTGTATTCCTTGATCCTGATGATCTCAAAGCCTGCCTGCTCCACAAATAAAGTATCACGCCTGTCGGTGGCTTCTATGATGACCAGTGTATCCTCATTGATGGCCTTTGAACCCTTAAGCAAAGATAATACCTTCGCGTCATAACCTGACTCATAGGGCGGATCCATATATACCACATCATACACGCCTTCACGCTCTATGGCCCTTATGGATGAAAATACATCCGCCGAGATAAGCGTGGCCTGATCCGCCAGGTGAGTATGGTTCAGGTTATATCTGATGCACTCCTGGGCCTTTTTTGAATTGTCCACAAATACAGCCCTCTGAGCGCCACGGGACAGTGCCTCTATCCCTATGCCGCCGCTTCCGGAGAAAAGATCCAGGAACTTCCGTCCCGGCACCTGATCCTGTATTATGTTGAAAAGCGTCTCCTTGATCCTATCCTGGGTAGGTCTGGTATCCATACCCTCGGGAGTCTTTAAAAGAAGGCGTCTTGCACTTCCTGCTATCACTCTCATATTTTATCTTTATCCTCTTAATGATTTTTTCAAACTTTCATTCTGTATTTTTTCTAACTGTCATTCTGTTTTTAAACTGTCATTCTGAGCGCAGCGACGCTGATCACACCATTTATGGTGTGATGCCGCCCCGGGATATCCTAAGGAATCCACCACTTCGTGGTACCCCTTAGGATGAAAATCGAGGGGTTGCGAAGCAACAGGAAGAATCTTATTATATTTAGCTTTTATAAATAGCCGACTCTTTCAGGATCCTTCACTTCGTTCAGGATGACGTATTAAAACTCAGGATGACACTCATCATCAAAACCTGATCTTCGTTCCCTTGCTGTCACGTCGAAGAAGCTTCACTTTATTAAGCTGCACTTCCTTATCATCTATGACGGCCACCGAATCATCCGTATAGGTGGTAAAATATACTTCCTCCACATAATCGCCTGCAGTCAGTTTTATTCCCCTTACGCCCACGGCCGTCTTCTTCTTTTCAGGCACCTCATCTATGGCAAATCTCAGGAAATATCCGCCATGGGTGCGAAGGATCACATTATGCTCATTTTCAATAACCTTGACTGAAACCACTTCGTCGCCGTCATTTAACTTGGTAGCAGCCACTGTCCTCTTTGCCACATCAAACTCGGTTCCAAACACCTGCTTCATCATTCCCTGCTTAGTGGTAAATAAAAGCAGCTTCATGGCCATATTTTCAAGGTTTGTGACACATACCACACTTTCATTGGCGCTGTCATAGTTACTGATATTGTCGATGGGCACGCCCTTATCCCTGAATTTACCGATGCCTAAGTCTCTTGCCTTGATGGAATGGACATTTCCCGTATTTGTAAATACCAGGATCTTATCCGTGTTCATGCAGGTAAAGGCGTAGATATTTTCCGCAAGGGCTGCCTCCTTATTCCTCTCAAAAGTAGGCACGTCCACACATCTGGCGTATCCGAACCTGTCCATGAGGAAGGCGATCTCGCACTCCTCAAACTTATTTTCCTCAAAGACTGCCTCTTCACTGTTCTCAATGACAGTCAGTCTGGGCTTTGCGAATTCTTTTTTATAGCTGTCCAGATCATCCAGAATCTGCCTGGACATGGATGAATAGTTATTAAGCAGGTCTTCATACTTTGCGATCCTGGCCAGAGTCTCCTCATGCTCTTTCTTTAACGCCTTGATCTCCAAACCGATGAGCTTTTGCAGACGCATCTCCAGTATAGCCGATGCCTGCCTGGGTGTAAAGCGAAGCTGCTTTGCCATCTCGGGAGACATGGGATTCTTAAACTTTATGCCATCGATCACTCCCTCTGTCAGACAGGCTTTTGCCATCTTTACATCCTTGGATCCGCGGAGTATCTCGATTATGAGATCGATGACGTCGCAAGCCTCGATGAGACCCTCCTGGATCTCCTTTTTCTCCATATCCTTATGAAGAAGGTTTGTATATTTGCGCGCGCACAGTTCGAACTGGAACTCCACATTGGCCTCGATTATCTTTTTAAGGCTCAAAGTCTCGGGCCGTCCGCCTGCTATGGCCAGCATGTTCACGCCGAAGGTGCTCTCCAGCTGGGTCTTTTTATAGAGCATGTTCTCCAGATTTTTGACATCGGCGCCTTTTTTGAGCTCGATGACTATCCTGATGCCTTCTTTGGAGGACTGATTGGATATATCGGATATATCCGTGGTCTTTTTGCTCTCGATGAGATCAGCCACGTCGTTCAAGAACTTGCCTATGCCGCTGCCGATCATGGTATAGGGGATCTGGGTGATGACCAGGCACTGCTTACCCCCCTTCATTTCCTCCAGTTCCACCTTACCACGAAGCTTTATCTTGCCCACGCCGGTGCTGTATATCTCAGCCAGTTCATCCTTATTAGTCACGATACCCCCCGTGGGAAAATCGGGACCGGGCATGATCCTTAAGAGTTCCTCATCGGTAATATCGTTATTGATGATATAAGCCTTTACGGCGTCGATCACCTCTCCCAGATTATGGGGAGGGATGGAAGTCGTCATACCTACGGCGATACCCTCTGAACCGTTCACCAGTATATTGGGAACCCTTACGGGCAGCACCTCAGGCTCTTTTTCCGTCTCATCAAAGTTGGGGACAAAATTCACCACATCCTTATCAAGATCCGCCAGAAAGCAGGTCTGTGTAAACTTCTCAAGCCTGGCCTCCGTGTACCTCATAGCAGCCGCCCCGTCTCCCTCTATGGAGCCGAAGTTACCATGCCCGTCCACCAGAGTCTGACCCTTCTTGAAATCCTGAGCCATGACCACCAGCGCCTCATAGATGGAGGAATCACCATGGGGATGATATTTACCCATGGTATCGCCCACTATCCTGGCGCACTTACGATAGGGCGAATCATGCCTTATCCCCAGCTCATGCATATCATAGAGCGTACGCCTCTGCACCGGCTTAAGGCCGTCCCTCACATCAGGGATAGCCCTGGATATGATGACACTCATGGAATAGTCGATAAACGACTTTTTCATGATATCCGAAAACTCGGTGCGAATTATCTGTTCTTCAATTTCCTTAACTTTCTTCTTTGCCATAATCTAATCCTTTTATGCGTCGATCTCAGCCTCGGAGGCGTGTCTGTAAATGAAATCCTTACGGGGTGCCACATCAGTACCCATGAGCACCTGAGTCACGGAATCAGCCATTCTGGCGTCCTCTATCTCCACACGCTTTAAGATACGTGTCTCGGGATTAAGGGTGGTCTCCCACAGCTGGGAAGCATCCATCTCACCAAGTCCCTTATATCTCTGTAGCGTGAAATTCCCCTTCTGGCGCTTACGGTAGTCTGCCAGCGCCTTATCATCATAGAGGTACTCTTCCTCCCCCTTTGTGGGCATAGCCTTATAAAGAGGAGGCATGGCCAAATATACATGGCCCTCATAGATAAGTTCAGGCATGAAACGATAAAACAAAGTCAGCAATAATATGGCGATATGGGATCCGTCCACGTCCGCATCGGTCATGATGATTATCTTGTCATAGCGGAGCTTCGTTATATCAAAGTCATTACCATAACCTTCGGAAAAACCGCAGCCAAAGGCGTTGATCATGGTCTTGATTTCCGCATTGGCCAGTACCTTGTCGATGGAGGCCTTCTCCACATTCAGTATCTTACCTCTGATGGGCAAAATGGCCTGATACTTACGGTTTCTGGCAGTTTTGGCGCTGCCGCCTGCGGAATCTCCCTCCACAATAAAAATCTCACACTTTTCGGCTTCCCTGGACTCACAATTGGCCAGCTTTCCGTTTGAATCAAAGGAATATTTCTGCTTTGTCAGAAGGTTCGTCCTGGCCTTTTCCTCAGCCTTACGGATCTTGGCCGCCTTTTCTGCGCAGCCGATCACGTTTTTAAGTTCCTCCAGATTCCTGTCAAAATAGCGAACTATCTCATCACCGGTAATCTTGGCCACTGCCTTGGCCGCGTCCTGATTATCAAGCTTCGTCTTAGTCTGGCCCTCGAATCTGGGATCGGGGTGCTTTATGGATATGACCGCGGTCATGCCGTTACGGATGTCCGCGCCGTTAAAATTCTGATCCTTTTCCTTAAGGATACCCAGTTCCCTGGCGTAGCTGTTTATGACCGTGGTGAACTGAGTCTTATATCCCGTCAGATGGGTACCGCCCTCGGCGTTATAAATGTTATTACAAAAGCCTAACACATTCTCATGGAACTCGCTGACATACTGGAAAGCGCCCTCCACCATGATGCCCTCGGACTCTCCTGAAAAATAGATCACATCGGTGATGGTCTCCTTTTTATAATTAAGATCCTTGATAAAGCCTATGATGCCGTCCGGCTCTGAGAAGGTCATCTCCACAGGCTCTTCCTGACGCATATCCTTATAGATGATGGTCAGCTTCGGATTAAGATATGCAGTCTCATGAAGACGGCTTATGATGTCATCTTCCTTAAATCTGGTCTTTTCAAATATCTCGGCATCAGGTAAAAAATTGATCTTGGTACCTGTCTTTCTGGTTTTACCGATGGTGGGAAGCAGGCCGTCAACAAGCTCCACATCAGGGATTCCCCGCTGATAATGATCATGGTAGATAAAACCATCCCTGGCCACCTCAATATCCAGATATTCCGAAAGAGCATTAACCACCGAAGAGCCCACGCCATGCAGACCTCCGGACACCTTATATACGCTGTCATCAAACTTACCGCCTGCATGAAGGGTGGTAAACACCAGTCGCTCAGCACTGATGCCTTTTTCATGCATACCCACGGGGATTCCTCGTCCATTATCGGATATGGTAGCGGATCCATCCTTTTCAAGGGTGACCCTGATCTCATCGCAGTGCCCTGCCAAATGCTCGTCCACGGAATTATCCACTATCTCATAGATCAGATGATTAAGTCCCTTCGTGGTGACGGAACCGATGTACATACCCGGTCGTCTCCTGACTGCCTCCAGTCCCTCCAGGACGGTGATGGCTTCTGCGCCGTATTCTTCTTTCTTACCCATTTTTTACCTCATTACATAGTTTTTTCCAAACAAACGTTCTATTATTGTATCAAACTTTATGATAATAATCAACTTTTTTTACAAACCAGACAAAAATCTGTGAACACCTATCCTTTTAGTCTTTCTTCTCCTTAATAACTTTAACCGCCAGAAAGATAAACAGTGGCATGGAAACCAACAGTATAAGCACGGGGATGAAACTGTCCTCCTCAAACAAAAAGGCGCTGCCTCCGGAGATAAGGGGCGACAGGGCTACCAGCATGACTATCTTTCCAAGATACTTAAGGTAGCGTTTGTCCCGCCTTTTCTTTTCATCATAGATCTTATATAGAAGGGGCGTATCAAAGCCCAGATAGGTTATCACGCCGCCTGCGAATATGCCTGCGGCGAAGATCAACATTAGGTATCCATAGTTATACATAGAATTATTACTGCCTTTTATTAAGATTCTTCGTCACTTCGTTCCTCAGAATGACAAAGTTTAACACTCTATAATCCCACAGCACCCAGGTTTTTCCTCCTGTACTGCTCATATCTTTCAAAGAGGCCTTCGTTTCCGGCGCCTTCTTCCTTAAGCTTCAGCTGTTCTGTGGCGTAGGCGGCGGCCTTGCTCAGCAGCGTCCTGTCTGAATAGATATCCCCCAGAGCAAAGCTCATGTCACCGGACTGTCTGATGCCAAAGATATCGCCGGGACCCCTTTGCTTGAGATCCTCCTCAGCAATCTTGAAGCCATCGTTTGATTTATTCAAAATATCCAGCCTCTTCTTTGCTTCTTCGCTTTCCGTGGTACACATGAACACACAGTAGGACTGGTGCTCACCTCTGCCCACGCGGCCCCGCAGCTGATGGAGCTGGGCCAGGCCGAAGCGCTCGGCATTTTCTATCATGATCACTGTGGTATTCGGCACATTGATGCCCACCTCCACCACCGTAGTGGAAACCAGCAGTTTTATATCCCCCTTGGCGAAGCGGTTCATGATCTCATCCTTTTCGCTGCCCGTCATACGACCATGGAGACAGGCCACCTCATATCCTTCAAAAATCTCCTGCATCTGCGTCACATAGTCTGTGACATTCTCACCCTCAATGGCTTCGGATTCCTCCACCATGGGACAGATGATGAGAGCCTGACGCCCCTGTGCCAACTGTTTTTTTATAAAATTATAAGCATTATTGCGATAGGAGGGTCCCACTACACAGTTCTTTATGGGAAGCCTTTGAGCAGGCAATTCGTCTATAAGGGAAATATCCAGATCTCCATAGATTATTATGGCCAGGGTCCTGGGAATGGGTGTGGCGCTCATGACCATGGTGTGTACGCTCTGGGCGGAGTAAGAATCAAAATCATTCCCGAATGATGGCTTTGTATCAGGCGCACCACCTATCATCGCATCCGTCCCGGCAGTGACTCTCTCATGCCCATCATCACCCCCTGCAGATACCGCCGCATTCTTCTCATTATCATTACAAGTTCCGTTGCCTCTTCTGCCCGACACCGACAGTCTCAGTCTCTGGTTCACCCCGAACCTGTGCTGTTCGTCGGTTATCACCAGTCCCGGATCGTGAAACCTTACTCCATCCTGTATAAGGGCATGGGTTCCTATGGCTATATCCGTTTCGCCACTGGCCAGCCGCTCATGTACCAGTCTTTTTTCCTTAGCACTCATGGAGCCCACCAGCAGATCGCATCTCACATTCTCTATATGAGAGGCCTCAAGCAGTTTACAAAGGCCCTCATAATGCTGCCTTGCCAGCACTTCGGTAGGCGCCATCAATACAGCCTGATATCCCGCATCCACAATGGCCATCATGGCCGCAAAGGCTACGATGGTTTTTCCCGAGCCCACGTCCCCCTGTACCAGTCGGTTCATGAGCTGATCGGATGACATATCGGCAAAGATTTCATCCAATGTCCTTTTCTGCGCTCCCGTAAGTTCATAGGGCAAAGAATCCAGCAGTTTATGCACAGACTCCGAAGAGCTTATCTTAAAGGTATTTTCCGCCCGTTTTCCCGATCTTAGTTCCCTCACCTTGAGTATAAAGAACAGAAATTCTTCAAATACAAGTCTTTCCCTGGCTTTTTCTATATCCTTTCTGTCCTTTGCAAAATGAATGAGATGAAGAGCCTTTGCATAATCCATAAATCCAAGACTTTCATCCAGATACTCCTTCGGAATATCAGCCGTATCAAGAGCCTGTGCCACCAGCTTTTGCAGACGCTGTACATTTATCCCCTTTGTCAGCGGATATACAGGCATATAGGTACTTTTAAGCATCTCATACTCATCAGTCTTGATTATCCTGGGATTTGACAGAAAAAATGATGTTCCCTTAACCTTGATATGGCCCCTTAAGATATAGGTGCCGTTTAAAAACAGAATATTTTTGATATATGGCTGATTGACCCATTTCACGGCGACAGAGCCGGTTTCGTCTCCTGCCACACATGAAAGAATCTTATATTTTTTAATACAGCTGAGTTTGGGCGAGGTCTTCACCTTAAGCCTGAGAAGCACATCCTCTCCCATGGCGGAGGGTTTACACACATCCGCCACCTTTTTTATCTCGGGACACTTATCATAAGCCCTGGGATAATATGTGATCAGATCCGACAGGGTGAAAATCCCCAGCTTCCCTAAGATCTGAGCCAGCTTATCTCCTACGCCCTTAAGATTTGTAACGGGTGATGACAGTTCCATGGATCACTCTACCGAGATAATATAATAGTATATGGGCTGTCCGCCGTAATCCATCTCTACTTCCACTTCAGGGAACCGCTCACTGATACGGTTCGACAAAGAGGCGGCTTTTTCCTCATCGCTTTCTTCGCCAAAATAGATGCTGACCAGGGATGATTCCTCATCCACCATCTCGCATACCATCTCAAAAGCGGTATCTTCCGCATCATTTCCCACAGCCAGGATACGGCCTTCCCCGATGCCCATGATATCTCCCTGTTTGATATCCTTATCATCGATCACGGTATCACGCACGGCGTAGGTTACCTGCCCGGTCTTTACCTGTAAAGCTGCATCCTTCATTTCTTTTTCGTTTGATTCAGTGTCTCCCGTCTCGTCGAATGCTATTAAAGCAGCCACTCCCTGAGGGATACCGGTAGTGGGGATAACCGTGATCTTTTTATCCTTTGACAGTTTAGCCGCCTGGTTTGCGGCGAGGATTATATTTTTGTTATTGGGCAGAATAAATATATTGCGGGCATTTACCTTAGCCACTGCCTTTAACAGATCGTCGGTGGAAGGATTCATGGTCTGACCACCTTCCAGCACCTGATCCGCTCCCAGCGACTCGAATATGCTCTTAAGTCCGTCCCCTGCGCACACAGCCACGAAGCCGTAGGTCTTAGGCTCCTTTTCCAGTGTGATCATGGTATCTTCGCGCACAGGCTCATTATCACCGGCTATCTTTTTGACGCCGGCCTTCCTTAACTCATCGGATCGCAGCACCCTCTCATGGTGCTCTATGCGCATATTATCTATCTTGATACAATTGAGCTGGCCATATTTCATGGCTCTCTGGATGGCCAGACCCGGATCGTTGGTGTGCACATGGACCTTTACCACATCATCCATAGCCACGCATACGATAGAATCGCCTATGGACTCCAGGAATTCCTTGAAATCGCTTTCGCTCTTTTGGTTAAATACCTGTTTAAGTAAAATGATGAATTCGGTGCAGTAGCCAAACTTTATCTTTGTCTGCTCCACCTTAGCGCCATAGGAGGTCTTTTCACCGCCTGTGCTTTTCTGTATGGAAAGCTGGGCCTTAACCTCATCATCGCTTATCTCGCCCTTGAGATAAGCACGGGCGCCCATAAGTATGTAAATAAGACCCTGTCCACCGGAATCCACCACTCCCGCCTGTTTTAACACGGGAAGGATCTCGGGAGTCCGCTTAAGGGCCGCATCCCCATACTCTATGACCTGATCCAGAAACTCCAGCACGTCATCTGTGTCGGCGCTTATCTGGGACGCCTTTTCCGACATGGCACGGGCCACCGTGAGTATGGTACCCTCCTTGGGCTTCATTACCGCCTTATAAGCGGTCTCGGTAGCCTTATTAAAGGCCATGGCTGCAGTACCTGCATCCAGTCTTCCCGCCTCCGAAAGAGTCTTGGTAAAACCGCGCAGCAACTGACTTAAGATAACACCGGAATTACCCCTGGCGCCGCGCAATGAGCCGTTTGACACGGCTTTACATACCTGTTCCAGACTGTCGGTGTCACTTACCTCATTCAAAGCGCTGACCGCAGACATCATGGTCATGGACATATTGGTGCCGGTATCGCCATCGGGTACCGGAAACACATTCAGTTCATTTATATATTCTTTCTGGGAATTAAGCATTCCCGCTCCGGCCAGAAACGAGCCGTAGATCAAAGCGGCGCTTAAACTATCAAACTTCAAGACAAACAACCTCCGATAAAATGTCCTTAAGGAATCGTATCATAATATCATATACAGTTCCTAATCTATAACTCTGACACCCTCGATATATATGTTTATTCTCGCCACGGGAAGTCCCGTGTATTCTTCTACTTTATACTTTACATTCTCGCGGAGATTCTCGCTCACAGTTAAGGCGCTCACTCCGTATGCGATTATGATATGAAAATCTATAAAAAGCCTGTTCTCACGGACCACCACATTGATGCCCTTTGTCAGGCTTTCCATCTTTAAAAGTTTAACCAGGCCGTCCTTCATGGATACCGCGGCCATACCCACCACGCCGAAGCACTCCATGGCTTCGATGCCGGCATACTGGGCCACCACCTCGGGCTCTATGATCACGTCACCGAGATTGGTACTCATTTTTCCCTTTACCATAAGACACCTCCTCACGATACATTGTCTGATAAAGAAAAACCTCAGGCATAAAGCAGCCTGAGGATATTCATACATTTTTATGCCCTTCACATTTGACGGTGTCAATAATTAAGCGCGCTCTACCTTATTGGAGCGAAGGCATGATGTGCAAACGTACCTGCGGATGCTTCTTCCGTTCTCGTTTATCTTCACCTTTTTGATGTTTGACTTCCAAATGTGATTGGATCTTCTATGTGAATGGCTGACGTTATTTCCAAAATGAACGCCCTTGCCGCATATTGAACACTTTGCCATGGTTACACCTCCTTTACGAGAATTTTCATATAAAAAACACAACGCAAAACATTATATCAAAACATTTTAAATGATGCAAGTGTTTTTTTGATCAAGATCTTCATGCGAATATGTCAGGTTCTACGTTCTTCAAAGACAGGCTCAAAATTCCTCGAGATTATGTTTCAACGTATCGTATTCCTTATTTATCGAAACCACAGTCTCTTTATCCCCCGCTATATTGTCGGGATGGAATATCTTCAGCAGATCCCTGTACCGCTTCTTTAAGGACAGAGGATCGTTCACCCCGCGGAAAAAGACGGTCATCTGGCCCAGCTCCCTCATGGTCTCGCTGCCGACGCGCCTTAAGTCCGACTCCAGGCGCCGTCTCTCCTCAATGATCCGCTTTTCCATGCGCTTTAAGGAACGCCTGTCCTCATCCAGCTCGTCAAACCCACGTTTTAAGGCTTTCCACTTTTCTTCGATGAGCTTTTCCTCAATGGCACACTGCTTTTTGCGATAATCCAGACGTCTGGCTTCATGCTTCATCTGAAGCTTCACCCTGTCCTTTTCATCGTCAAAATCGCGTCTTTGATCCTCCAGTTCCTGCCTTAAATTCTGCAGACGGATATTTTCGGAGAATAACCAGTGCTTTATCTCGGACAGCTTATCCTCAGCCTCCGTACCAGCTATGACATCCGCTATATTTTCGGGATTCAATGCAAAATCCATACGATCACCCTTTTTTAATTATCAAAGGCCGCCTCTATCGCTTCTTCGTTGGATAATTTCCCGGGATCAGCATCCTCAGCGGGAACCGTGAACTTATTTACCAGGTCGGGAACCATGTCCAGGATCTTTGAGATGGAATCCTGATTGTTCACGCTGATGAGCCTGGTGGCACCGTTGCTGATGATGAGCACTGCGCTGGGTGACATCTTGCCGCCGATACCGCCGCAGCCCTTATCGCCCTTTTCATTGCTGCCGGCGCCCATACCCACGCCGAAGCTCACATCCATCATGGGAACTATGATGGTATCCTTCACCACTATGGGCTCTCCCACCACCGTCTTTGTGGAGAGGAAGGAATTCATGCCTCCCATTAATGACTGCATAATGGAATTATACTTACTGTCTGCCATTTTTTACTCCTGTCGCCGCAAGCCTTTCATGATCACTGCCTATACTCACCTTTAATGATCGATCCTTGTGATGACTTATCATAAACAGATTTTATGACCGGCCGCGCTTTACAAAACCAAAATCCCCAATATTATACCACACAACCACCGTTTTGAACAGATGGCTTTTATACATATCTTTGCACTTCTTTGATGAAGCGTCTCACATTCTTATCCAGTCCCAGAACCGCCGCGCGGCACAGAATGAAGAATACCACGATCCTTCCCTCCAGATCGCCCTTTGCATCCATGACACTCTTTTCAAAATCGGCGTTAAGCACGATCACCTTTCCTATATGCGGATACAGGAAACTGTAGGCACCCACGGCCTTTCCCGTGGCAGAGGCGTCCTCAAAGCCAAGGTCAATGACAGCGCCGCCCTTTTTGGGCGCACAGTGGATCAGTATCTTAAGCACTTCATTAAGTATCTTACTGATGGCGGCTATGTTTTCATCCTTTGTCAAAAAGTCCTTCCGCTCTTTGACCCATTTATACCGCGCTTCACCGTCTTTTTTAAGGGACAGGATCTTTTCCTTTATTTCGGTCAGTTTTTCTTTGATCCGGGTGATGGCCTGACTGATCTTATCCTTAAGGGAAACCTTTTCTTTTTTAGCTGATTCCGTATCCGTGTCGTCTGCCGTATCATGATCTGTATATTTTTCACTGTCCGCTGACTTTAACGCCTTATCTGATTTATCCGATATGGCAGGCTTTTCCCCGCCACCTCCCGCCTCATCAAGATATTCGGACAGCTCGTCCTTTTCTTCCTTTAAGTCCCACTTACTGTAATCCGTGGTTTCTTTGGTTTCTATGGCAGGCTTTGCATCCTCTGTTTTCTTTTTGCCGGTCTTTTTTTCTGCAGGTTCCTCTGTTTCTTCTTCCTCTTCATCCTCCGTGGGATAAACCTTTTTCCAGAAGACCTTCACCCAGTAATCAAAATATGCATCCTC
>Ga0310691_10006503_pt1 | contig 12425 bp, 9 predicted proteins | sample 176DNAGHGlowgp2_FD_203887 | JGI IMG/M metagenome (GOLD analysis project Ga0310691, IMG submission 203887) | Sheep rumen microbial communities from Palmerston North, Manawatu-Wanganui, New Zealand - 1766 DNA GHGlow gp2 (v2) (version 2) | ecosystem: Host-associated > Mammals > Digestive system >... | reverse complement strand
CGCGAAATCATGCATCTGCTTCGCAGATGTACGCTGCTTCGCTCCGCTCGCATCGTGTATCCCTCGCTCCGCTCAGGACCATGGGGCCCTCCCTCACTTCGCTCGGGCAATCCCATGGCTATTATATTATCGTTTTGGCGGCTACGCCGTCAAGATAAAACAGGATACCTCAAAAACGTGTATCCTGTTGACTCGCCTTCGGATATCAAAAAAAATTTCCAAATCCCTTAAAAAACAGGGATTTGGAAATTTTCTATCTCATAATCCACCGGAAAACCGATCAGATTATTTCATCTATCCAACCATTTGCTCTTTGTAGGCTTCTTATCCGGCCTTCGGGCCGTTGCCCTTTACCACGGTCTCGGACTTCTTCCCCGCGCCGGTCTTCTTCACGGCGCCTTTCTTCCCCTGCTGCGGCGCAGCCGGCTCCTTCGCCAGGCCAAACTTTTTCTCTGCATTCGTCTTCTGGATCCGGTCCATCTCATTCACAAGCGGCTTCAGATTCTTCCGGATCTTCTCCGGGGAATCGCTTGCGGAAATACTTGCGGCCACGCTCTTCACGGTCTCCTCCAGGCGCTTCATGCCTTTTTCGGTACGCAGATGCGTCTGCACACCCCAAACCGTGGAACGGTTACTTGCTTCCGCCTCCGCCTGCAGAACACACTGATCATTCTCTGTCCGGTCTTTACACGTCCCCTTAATAATCCCCATTCGAATCTTCGAATCCGTCTTCGAGAACTCCTGATAAACAGTATTCGTTGAAAGCTGCATAGCTCTTTCATTTTTGTAAATACTGGAAACGAACTCATATCGGACGATATTTTCGATGCAGGTCCGCTTCTCATCCGTGGAAAGGGACTTACCGCTCTTCTCCGCCGCTTCCAGCTTCTTCTCGGATGCGATGCACTGATCCAAAAATCCCTTCAGCCTTACCACATCCTCAACTTCCTTCATGTTCTCATGGCCAACGGATCTGACCATGGCAGCATACAGTTTGGCATCCTGCTTTGCAAACTGAAGCAGATTAGAGAGCACCTCCGTTTTTACAGCAAAATCCTTGTGTTCGTCTCTGATATCGTTCATGTTCAGCACATCATTCGTAAGACCCTTTACAGACCTTGCCAGAATATTCACAAGCTTTGTGTTATCGCCGGCCTTATACTCGTCAATAGCCGTCTTTGCATGATTCCGGCATACCTTAATTAAATCCTCGCCATAATTGTTCAATGCATTTGCACGGTCGATAGCGATATCAAAGCTGAACATGGTCCGGTTTGCAGTAAGCATCTTTTCCTTTGTTACATCCGGATGCTTTGACGGCCAGTGCTTATCAATAACTTCCTTTGAAAACAGATCATCATTAAATGTGGACGCCAGTGCAATGAGAGAAAACTCCCGGTCACTGACACCCTCACAGTAAATCGGCGTACATACGGATTTAAAGACATCCTTGCTGTACATTTTCGCCTGCTCATGTCTGGTGTAGAAGGTCGGCTCCTTGCTGTAATAATTCAGCACGGCATTCACCTTTGCTTCATACGGCATTCCGGTATAAATGTATTTTGTATCATCTAAGTTCAGAACCTTGTAACCTTCCTCGCGCATTTCTTTTTCCTTCGCCCGTATATTAGCAAGATCCTTCCTTTTTCCGGATATGAGTCGATATGCCAGATCATGCATCTCATCCGCCAGGGAAAGGGCGGCTTCATATCTGGTCTGGCCCATCTTCGTGGTCGGACGCCAATCTTTATCGTTCGGCTCCTTATGTGCCTCTGTCTTCTTTGCATTTGTATAAGCCACTGCAAGGCCCTGGATATCGTTAAAGAGCTGCTCGAATTTATCATTCTTATAGAAGCTCTTTTCTCTGTCAAACTTCAGCGCATTAAGCGCCTCCATTACCTTCTCCCGAAGCTTCACGATCTCCGTCTTATCCGTATGCGTACCGATCCGGTGCTGCGCTGTCAGGCCCTTCATAGCGCGTTCCAGCTTCCCGATTGTTTCCTGACGCAGACGCTCTTCCTCATCCAGAATCACTACGGACGGACGAAGCTTCACAACCCGCTTATATTCCGCCAAACTATTCGCAGACATCTTCGGATCGATCACGGCGCCATAGCGGTCATAGAGACTCTTCAGAGAAGCAAGCATCCGGCGTCTATCGGCAGGCGTTCCAATGTACTCCTTCTTGAAATCCTGATAAAGGGTTTCAAATATCTCCACTTCGCCCGGTCGGAAGCTGTCCTTATTATCACGGATATGCTTCATTGCGGCATCCAGCTGATGGATCATGCGGAAATCATCCGGCGACCAGCCGTGCTGAAGCGCGGCAATCTCGGCATTGATTTCTGCCAGTCTCTTCTTCGTAAACCGATCACCTTTCCAGTCCATGCTAAAGCCGTTATTGTTGGAGATAGCGAACGGGTAGATGCTCATAATCTCATCCGTTTCCGGAAGCGTAGCAAGTTTCTCGAAGTAGCGCTTCTCTTTCAGAAGATGCTCCATGGTCGCATTTACATACTGCCGCTCCTCGGCCTCCGTGAGCGTACCGGCCTTCTTTGCCTTCAGATAAGGGATCATATGCTCCTTCTCATAACGCTGACGTTCCTCATACTGCTCGAGGAAGGGATACGCCTTCATGTACTTTTCATATTTTTCATCATCTCTGACAAAGCCGTCATTCTGCCCTTTCTTACCGAAGAGCGGAAGCGGGAAATCGTTAAAGGTACCTGCCATATAGGAAAGATACACATCATCCGCCTCCAGCATGAGCCGAAAATCACCGTTTGCCATGGTTTCCACATGCTGCAAAAAGGCAAGCTGCGCACGTCTCCGGTAGGAATCATTCGGTGCATGATCTTTCTCGATTGCACTGCGCATTGTCTGAATAAAATCCTCTACGAGCAGCTCCAGTGCCTTTACCTCATCCTCCGGCAGGGGGGCATTCAGGTCCTTTACCTTCGATTCCGCAGTTTGCCCAATAATGGCAAGAGACTTCGCGGAGATTATATCCTTATCCTCCCCGTAAAGTTCACCAACCGACTGCAGACCGGTGGTCATATCCATGATCATCTGCCTGGTCATGGGTCTCGCCAGCTTAAAAGTCTTCGGTTTTTCAATCAGTTCAAATTCTTCCGTTCCTGCGGGAAGAATCGGTTCAACGTTTTGAATCTCAATCTCATTTTCTTTCATGGTTTTTTACTCCTCTTTCTTTTCCTATTCCATGCTTTGTTTGATTCTATTTTGCTTCTGCCTATTGTTTCAATTCTGTAAATCAATGCGTGTCGATCAGGGATACTTACTTACTGCACCGCGCTGATGTGCAAACAATATAACGCATAAAAGGTAACAAAAGCGCAACATATCAGCAAATAAAAATTTCCAAATCCGCAAAGTATTACAGATCTGGAAATTTGTCTAAAAAATCAGGTTTTCTGCGGTACATCCATACTTCGAAAGGTCCACTTTTAGTAAAAACACTTACTAAATCCGCACATGACATCACTTGTTGTATATAATAGGCAGTGAGTTAAATCCACCTCACCCTCACATTCAATCCAACGTTTGCATATTGACACAATTGCAAACATTCAATAAAATAGTGAGAGGAGGTGGTCATATGCTTGACAATAGAAGAAAACAACAATTCATTTCTATTCAGGATTTGAAAGCTGACGGTTATTCCAACTACAAAGTTAGAAAACTTGTTGAATCGGGCACCCTCGCCAAAGTGAATAAACGATACTATGAGAATTTGGAGTATATAGGAGAACCCAATGATTATTATGCTCCTATCGCATATTCAGAGAAAAGTATTATATGTCTTCTGAGCGCGGCAATATATTATGGTCTATCTTCCGAGAGGCTATTCCAAATTGACGTAGCGCTCCCAAGGCGGACACGAATGCCCGAAGCACCGGAATGGCCTGCCATAAAATATTATCTTTTTTCCGAACCCCGATATGAGCTTGGAAAGAAAACTGTAATCGAAAACGGAAACATCTATCAGATCTACGATATGGAAAAGACTGTTTGTGACGTTCTTTTCTACCGCAATAAGCTGGGATTTGAAGCAGCTGTTGAGGTAATCCGCAATTATATGCAACATAAAGAGCGCAACCTAAACCGACTCATGGCATATGCAGATAAACTCAGAGAAAAAACTGTTGTTCGTCAATTTGTGGAGGTACTTGTATGAGTAATGCCGCATCGTAGATGCGATTCGAACAGACTCTCCCTGCCCTCTCCTGTGGAATCACAATAGTAGATCTTGGGAATACCCTCAAAGATAATCACATCCATACTTCGAAAGGTCCACTTTTCCGTCCACTACTTCTACGCCCTCCGCCTCCAGGAGTTCGCCCTGCTTCCATGCGCCCCCAAAGGCATAGTTCCCGGCCAGCTCCCCCTTGGCGTTCACCACGCGATAACAGGGGATGATGCTGAGGTCCGGATTCTTATGGAGCGCATTGCCGACCGCCCGCGCCATTTTGCGGTCGCCGGCCGCCTCCGCCACCTGCGCATACGTCGCAACACGGCCGTAGGGAATCCGCTTCACCGCCTCGTAGATCCGCTTCGCCGGACAGTCCGAAATAAGGTCGTAGCTTTCCGCGATCATCGCCTTGATATCCCTGTCGGGGATGCTCCCATCCAGGATGATCGTGTTCCAGTGCATCTTATTCTGATGATACCCGGGGATGACGGAATCGTAGAGCCTCCGCCAGAAGAACGCCTTATCCGGGTCCACCTTCACATTCAGATTGATGAACCCATCCTTCTCATAGGTCCACAGAAAGGCCTTCTTGTTCCCCTTGTAGCGCACCAGCTGCCAGTTGTCGTCATAGAACGGCGCATCCTGGTACGTGTCCGGGAAGGAAAGGCCGTAGGTTAAAGCCTGTTTTCGTGTTTTCATAGGGTACCTCACTTACCGTTCCCATAGCTCATAGCAACATTTTCTTGCATAATATGCCGGCAGGCAAATGGGAAAATGCACCATCTGCCGCCGGCATATCCACAGAATTCTTATTATATTATTAGTCTACTGTATCTATACTTTTCTGAAGACGCTCAGCTGCCTCTTTGGAAATCAGCCCATCGTCCAAAAGCTTTTGAATTTCATCTCCCGCTTTCTTGATTCTGGCTTCTCCTTCTGCGCGGCCTTCTTCCAGACCTTCTGCACGTCCTTCGGCGCGGCCTTCCGCACGCCCTTCTGCGCGGCCTTCTTCTTTCCCGGCTCTTTCTCCCCGAACAAAGCTGTCCCTTTGTATATCCTTCAAAAACATATATTCAGTCCTCCAGTCTTCGTTCTGCCGAGCCCGGTCAACCGCCTTTTCCAGTCTGTCCAGATATGGATCTTTCTCCGAAAGCCTTTCCCCTTCCAGATACTTCAGAAAAGAGCGGAGCTCAGGCGAAATCTCACCTACGGTACCTTTTGTGTTCAGAAAAATCTTGACCGAACCATCGTCCAGCTGAACTTCCGGATTTGTCACACAGATGTTCCGAAACTCATACATGTGCTGATTCAATTCGAACGGATCCTTCGTGCAGATGAATATCACATAGGAATCCGCCACTGTGTCGTATTCCTGCCCGGCCAGAAGATCATTCGCATCCATCATGCTTGAATAATACCGAGCACGACGCGGAAGATTGGCCACATCATCTACCTGCATTTCAATATCATAGCGACGCCCGTTTTGATCCGTTGCATAAATGTCCAGACGCGAACCTTTATTCTCGTAATAATGCTTCAGATACTTCTGCGCGTCGACATCCTCAATCGAACGGATATCCAGCTCCGGAAGGATGCGCCGGAGAAGTTCAATACAAAGCTCCTTATCCTGCATAACCTTCGAAAACATGAAATCGTTCTTCAGTGTCAGCTTATGATATTCTGTCCGCTCGCGGACTTTTCTGCCCTTCTTCGCTGTTTCAACAGATTCGTTTTTAATCATATTGATCCTTTCCGAATCTGCAGATATGCCTGATATCATTATGCAGTCAATGGCCGTCAACGTCAAGAAAAAAATCTACCGTTCCCACAGCTCATAGCCCTGCCGGCGGGCCGAGTCGTACACCGGCTGCATGTTCTTCTGCAGGATATTCGTAAACTCCTCCCGCGAGTTGCCCGGCCGGTAGAGCTCCTGCCCGGCCCAGATGGAATGCAGATTATCTCTTTATTATTCGATAGTTGCTTTTATTCGATTTAACAGTCTAACAGGAATGTCACTTTCAGACTCCCACATGATTGTATTTTTCTGAGCAATGTCAAAATGTAGATTCACCCCTTTTTTACATAATTGAATGACGGGTTTCCCTAATCCCATAGCATATCCTTCCTCAAAATATGCACCATTATTCTGGTGCGAAAGATCTGCCACAATAAATCTGCTTCTACGAATATAGCTTAATAGTTCTGGCGTTATAAACTCATTGTGCTCAACTTCATCAATAAAAACCGCAACATATCCCGCTAAAGAGATACCCTTCCGAATAGACTCGCGAAGTCTTTCTGTTCCTTCCGCAAAACTCATGGCAACCAATGCCTGTTTTCCATCCGAATTATTTTTTTCTAATCTATCAATCCGCTCATAACCCTGTGTTGAAAGAGATATCATAAACGAGTCTTCCGTGGGTTGTTTTGAAAAATCGAATTCAATATAGCCTCTCTCCTGAAGATAATTCAACATAAAAACTCTTTGAGAATTCAAATCATCCTCAGAAAAGAAATCACCTTTTGACGTTCTTCTTTTCACAAATAATAAACCGTTCATTTCTGCTTTCACTATCAAAATCTTTTGTCCAACATAATCAGAGATATCATTAATTTTGATAAGAATCAAATCCGTTTTCTCCGAAAGAGTTTTGGGCATCCACGCTTCCACAGTACTCGCATCATAATGAACTGGTCGACCATGATACTGTCCTTTTTCATCTGCCTCTTTATTATATTCATCACAATAATCCTTTGATTTTGTTGTATAATACCTAAGTTCTGAACCATCCCGTGACTTAAATCCATTGTAATAGAAATATGAAGCCAGACCTTCAATATAAAAAGATTCATTTATGTTTTCATTTTCTGTAAGCTCATATCTCCCGCAACAAGGACATATAAAAAAATGCGTATCAATACTTCCACGATAATTATGAACAGTCTCATCCATCCCGCAAATTCTACATCTTATTTTTTCTGACATATACATATCCTTTTATCTGAACAAACATCTCTATAAATTGATCCACACCCATCAAACTGAAAATCGAAAGAACGGCTTATTCTTTTGAAAAAGCGACTTGAAAAAACATCTTAGTTATGTAACAGGTAACGCGAAATCACAATGACAACAATAAAGTTTTGACCCTATTTTTTATAACTCCTTGAATAGTTTTATGTCTTTCACCCATCCATTTTTTAACTTTATTTCCGTCATCCAAATCTTCAACACTGGGATAATTTGAAATACTCAACGCTGCCTTCGCCGATGAAGTAATTGCATCCTCATATTCCCTAAGAGATTTATCAGATATACTTATATTGGTAGCATCTGTGATATAAACATAGTTTAATGGAGAGTTCACAATATTAGATTTATCTCCTCTTAATCTTTCTGTAGATTCCCCAATTTTTGTTACACTTCCTAACGGAATAATATGATGCCTTTCAAGTTTTTTATTAGTGAAAACGTTGACCTGGTTTGAATCATCAATCAAATCCGAATAAGGTTTTGACAGATAAAACTGACATAAATACTTACTCAAGTGATCTTTGGGAATTCTATCCTCAGATGCTTTTTCCATGAGCAAAAATGGACAGTCCGAGAAATATGCCGCACACATTATACTGTCTTCCATAGCTTCAATCCACTTATAGCCTTTTGAGCTATCAGCTAACGATTCTAGCATATTTTTTAGATTTTTTTCGAAACGATCATTTTGATCTTTATCATATTCTCCTGAAAAAACTGCCGACCAATACCATGCTTCTAACTTGTCATGAACAGACTGCGATTTATACCAACGATCATTTGTAAATATATATGCGATCAATCTGACCATTAGTTTATAATTCACATCATTCAACGTGATAACTCCACACCGAGTCTGCAAAAAGCAAAAGGCTCTGTCTATAGCAACACATACTTTTTCACAATTATCATTAATATCTTCTGCTGATAATTTTAAGATATACGCTGATTTTGAATAATTACACTTTGCTTCATTTGGATCATATGAATTGTTGTAACAATATAGACCTAGCACTTCGAGAAATAGATCAGTACATGTTTTTGTTACTCTTGTATCTACCGCCTTTATTTGTGTACTTGCATTATAATCATCAGGAATATATGATTTTATCTCCATGGGAAACGCATTTTCATTGTATGTTCGATTGTTCTTTAAGATTTTAAGAATTCTGTCATACAGAGAATCGTGTGACACCTTTGCAACCCTTGCCGCTACCAAATCCAGAGTACTGAGGCTAAGGCCTCCCATATTCATATTCTCATATATATCAATTGCACGTTCACGTGATCCTTCCGGCATTTCAATTTTAGTCAGTTTAATGTTCTCGATACAACTATATAAATACTTTTGAAAATAGTCCTCCCATAATTCAGCCTTTTCTCTGACTAGTCGATCAAACACTTCTTCTTTTTCTTCGGCCCCTAAGTATTCGTCTTGTTCTATACCATCTAATAGAACAGAAAATGCAAACTCCTCCTTTTTTTCATCATCAAGATTGGCATGGCACGTAGAAATCGACTCGCACACTTGATCCCGCATTCGCTTTATTATTGCCAAAAGTCTTTTTTTTCTTAACTTATCGTCCGTAGAATCCAAGCCAACCAACAAAAACAGCGGAATCAAATAATAACCCTGAGTATCAAAGCAATAATCATCCAATCTTTCATCGTATCGTTGACCGGGCATGTAAGGCTTATTTCCATAATCCGAAGCCAAAAATGGTCTACATTCTATAAGATCTTTAATGTCAGCCGTAAAAAAGTCAGGTTCCTGTCCTTTAGATACATCAAAACGAAAATCCAAAGTCCTCAATCCAAACAGATCTTTCGCAGATCCAGAATTAATGTCCGACGACCATCTATCAATTTTTAGATAAAACCTTGTTGCTAAAAGAGTTCTCGAAGATAACTTACTTACACGCTTACCACTAGAAATATGGATCACGTCCGAGAATACATTCGTCAAACAAGTCATTCGCTGTTGTCCATCTAAAAGGAATCTTGTTTTTTCTGGAATATCTTGAAAATCTGTTTCTTTCGAATCCAACCCTATCTGTTTACTCTTATAATCCCCCGAATCAGCCTTTAGTAACAATACGCCCCCAACCGGAAGTTTTGTAAGAACTGAAGAAATCAAACCTATTTGTTTATCAATATCCCAATCAAACTGTCGTTGAAAATCCGGTAGCATTATTTCATTATTTTTTATTTCATCAATTATACTTTTCAAATTTTCTTCCGGAGTATTCATAGTTTGTCTCCTCCTTTAATTGGTTTCAAACCTGCCCATTTCAACATTATACCGATTATTAAAATCTTCTATAAACTCATATAGATTCATTAGATATCCATCGACATCTTCCGCATCCTCATAGATGTGTTCATATAATACTTCAACCCCGCCGCGAACATACTCATCATAGATCAAATCAAAATCCGCGCGCCCCTCATCATTATTGTCAAGTTTAAATGCAATTCGAGACCGTTCTTCGGGTTCCTTATCCTTATTGATAAGTAACATGAGAAGCCTGTAGTTATACTTCAAATTTTCGGATTCATCCATCATCTTATCTCTAAATACTTTTGTTTCGCCTTCACTTTTATCCACAGGTGCTTTTCTGTTATATAAGTATCCAATTAAAGGTGCGATTACATACACATCATAGTTGTCTCTAAAAACCTTTCCGGATAAGTTGGGGCCAATAATACTAGTAAGCCTTTTTACCATGCCTGCATGTTTTCCGGTGAAACGATATTCTTTATCAAACATACTATTCCACCTCCTCAATAACCGAATTCGTTTTACTTCCGTCGACAGGATTAATGATATATTTCTTACCAATTTTATCTAACATATGTTGTTCTGCAATTTCTCCATCTGTATCTTTTATAAAGAATACAACCTGTTTAGCAATTGACGGAATAATAGTACAAATCTGCTTAATTCTTTTTTTATCAAAATTAGAGAGCGGTGCGTCCATTACTAACGGATACCCCACAGCCTCGTTAAATAATGCCTTCTCTTCCTCACTCATATCCTCATCTTCTATTGCCTTTTCCTTCGCCATAGCAATAATACTCGTGATAAAAGCAAAAATAACAGAATAGCTCTGAGCGGTATTCTTTTCTATTTCATCGCCAACAAGATCGTCATCATCAACCAATACTTTTATATTATACTTTGGGTCTACCTCGATACTCATTCCACCATCATATATCTGTGGAAATATTTCATTTATCTTTTTTTCAAGATTATATCGTGTCCTTTCCTCCAGCGTATCATAACGTTTCTTAAAGCTCTCATATATAATCTTGGCGTATTCCAGATATCGTCTATATCTTACATTTTCCTTGTTTATATTTATAAGCTTATCTCTTTCAACTTCCTTACGATGGATATCCTTTTCAATGCTTTGTAATGACGCTTTCTTATCGACTTGTTCGTTCTCCAGCCGTTTCAACTCTTTTTTTAATTCTATGATCTTGGCTCTAGCCCGTTCTCCTTCGCTCGTGTCAGATAATTTATTAAACAGATTTGTAGCTTCTCTTCGTCTATTCTCTATATCATTCTCTAATATCCTAAGTTCAGAAATCTGTTGACTAAATCTATCATAAAAACCTATAGAATTCCGAGTTATTTGCCTATTTTTTTCCTTCACTTCCGTAACCAATTTTCCAGTGGTTTTGGGCGGCACAATTTCTAGCAAATCAGTGATTGCCTTAAAGTGACTCCCCCCCGGTTCAAGAGTTTCTCCACAGATACATTTTCCACGCTTCAAAAGATATTTTAAAGACGGAGCCTCAATACCAACCGGAATCTCTACATCAGCTTCTTTTATGTCTGCCAATAGTGGCTTTGTCTTTTGAACAACTGCCATTGCCACAAAATCATAAAATTCCTTTCCAAACTTTGATAATACACCTACATTGATTTTTTCGTTCCGACGATTTTCTAAACCCACTATCTCTTTTTCCAGTTTTCTATATTTCTCCTTCATTTCCATTTCCGGAGTTTCGGATAGTATAATAGCATTAAGTCTATCAATATCATTTCTGTAAGAATCTATTTGTGGTTCAATTTCCTCAAGCCTTTTTTCGATACTATTTTTATTCTCAGTCAATCTATGTATTTCTTCAGAATATCTTTTAAGACTCTCATCCCCTTGTGAATCTATTTTTTTATTATAATATCCTATAACCGTTGATGTATTATAAGCCGGCTTCATATGTTGAATTGCATTCTGCATACTCACCAAACCAACCAGACCAGAAACAGCATCTTTGAAATCTTTGCTTTTTCCATGGTTTATTTCATCAGACATTACTCTAATTCTTTCCCCATCAAAAAAGAAAAACCTCGACAACTCCTTGGGTAACATACGCTTAATTAAAAAATGCACCTCATTGTCATCCAAGTATTTAATATTTCCATTCACCTTATGAAAAATAGCCAGTCTGGAACGTGTACTTTCAACTTTTACCTGAATTTTTTTGAATGTTTGCTCACGCGAAATGGTATAATCAATATCATTATAGTTTACGTCCATCTCAACAATAGTCTTCTGAACACCCCCAGGAGGCATTTTATCTCTGATTTTTCTATTAATCACTTCCTGCATTTCAAAATCAGTAGTTCCAAACAAACACCACAAAAAAGCTTGTGCTAATGTTGTTTTTCCAGCCCCATTATCACCCATTACTAATGTAATATTTTTCTCTGGATCCGTTGAAAACTGAAGAGATACATCCATGTATTGCCGAAAATTTTGCATCCTTATCCCTTTAATTATCATGGGCGTCTACCTCCTCTTCAATAATCTTTCTAATCACATCCACCATTTGCGCAGGTGTTCTAGCATTAGTTTTCTCATTGTCACGTTCTTTTTTTAATATTCTAAATCTGATAAGTGCCAACGCATCTTTGTTTATTTCAAAATCGTTATTACTATCATTCATGCCCTTCCCCTCCTTAAAGGTTATAATGATATTCCTCTAAATCCATATAATCACTATCGATTTCTAAACCATATGCATCAATTATACTGTTAATAATTCTATCTGCTTCATACGGATTGCGAGACAGCTGTTTAAATTCAATCATCCTATTAATCTCATTCTTCACTAAGGACAAATCAGAACTGATTTCATCAGGCGGTAATGCAGCAGCCTCGTCTAACGGTC
>Ga0310691_10006501_pt1 | contig 12432 bp, 15 predicted proteins | sample 176DNAGHGlowgp2_FD_203887 | JGI IMG/M metagenome (GOLD analysis project Ga0310691, IMG submission 203887) | Sheep rumen microbial communities from Palmerston North, Manawatu-Wanganui, New Zealand - 1766 DNA GHGlow gp2 (v2) (version 2) | ecosystem: Host-associated > Mammals > Digestive system >... | reverse complement strand
GTACAACACAAATACATTGATGGAAGTGGACAGTACATCCAGTGATTGCACATACGATTCTACATTAACGCCACCATCAACAATACCAACACGCACAGGATACACATTTACGGGATGGAAAGTTCGCTCGCAAATGGATTTTAGCACGATACCAACGAATCTGAATGGAACAGAAAGATGGGGGATTGGATTAAGTGGAACAAGGGATTACTGTTGGTATGATGCGGGCACTGGCGATTCAAGTGCAGTAAAGTGCAACAGTGATGCGATATACAGTAAAGAAATACAGAGGTACGAATGGAAAGTAAAATTCAGTCATGGTGATGTATATGGAATGGCAGGATGTAGTACGATGGGTGGAACAGGTAACGTGGCGGGGAACCCAAGCATAGGAAGTGGACAATATTGTTGGTGCAAAGCAACCGGATACAAAGCAACGAATGCCAGTGTGGTAAGTGGACCGTTGCAGAACCTTCCCTGGGTATATGCCACCGATCGCAATTCTGCTGCTAATTGCGCATCAGCCTGTGTGACCAGTTGTTCCGGTCGTGTTCAGGGAAGCTACGTTTTCCGTGAGGCGCTATTCGGGGTGTCGCAGTAAACCTTTACATTTGTTTCAAACTTTTTTACACAGAGATTTTATTCTTTTTGATTTGCTGTTGGCATTTGTTTATAATGTTTATGAAATCAAAAAGGAGATATTATGAAACGCGTTTTGGTTGTTTATTTTTCTGCGACAGGTGTCACAAAAAGAATTGCAAATATGCTGGCGACTTCATTAGGGGTGAAATCTTTTGAAATTGTTCCAAAAGAATTTTATACACAATCTGATTTAGATTGGACAAATGATAACAGTCGTTCTTCAATCGAAATGAAAGATAAATCTTCGCGTCCAAAAATCGAATCACGTGTTCGTGACATAGAAAAATATGATGTTATTTTTATCGGCTTTCCAATTTGGTGGTATCGTGAACCATCAATCATTGATACTTTTATTGAATCGCATAATTTAGAAAATAAATTAATCGTTCCATTTGCGACTTCTGGTGGAAGTGGTATTGGCGAAGCACCTAAAAATATTCAAGTATTGGCACCAAAGTCAAAAGTTGAACGTGGTAAAATTTTTGAATCTGGCGTAACAGCTGAAGAATTACGCAAATGGGCTGAAAAATATTTAAAAAAATAATTACAGATTATAAAATGATTGTTTTTATTTGAACAATGTTTATAATCTTAGAATTATGAAATTGTTAACAAAAAAACTTTGGAAGAAAATCAAAGCATGGACTAAATTCATACTGGCGATTGGATGTGTTCTTGTATTTGTTGTGTTCTATGTTTTTGATGTTTGGTCACCGATAAAAAGGGGTGTTAATGTTGTTGTTCCAAATGGTGCATCTGTGACACGTATGACGAATTACCTTTATAAAAACAATATTATTAAATCCAAAGAATTATTTTATTTTTCGATTCGACTTAACGGCGGGATGATTCAGGCAGGTGAATATGATATCCCACGCGGGGCAGGGATGTGGACCATCGCTGATATGTTGACACATGGAAAAATTGCAACAACAACTGTCACAATTCCCGAAGGTTATACAGTAAAACAAATCAAATTGATGCTGATGAATATCCCATACCTGGTTGGCGAAGTTGATTGCGAAGAAGAAAAACCTGTATGTGATTTACACGATGGTGATATTTTTCCAGATACTTACCGAATCGCGCGCGGGACATCAAGATTGGCTTTGTTGGAATTGGCGCGTAATAAAATGGAAGAAGTAAAAAAATCTTTTGAAAATGCACGACTTCCTGTGCCGTTAAAAGATTGGAACGAAGTTTTAACATTGGCATCCATTGTTCAAAAAGAAACACCACGCGCCAAAGAAATGCCAATTGTTGCAAGTGTCTATTTAAATAGATTAAACATAAACATGCGTCTTCAAGCCGATCCAACTGTTGTGTATGTTTTAACTGATGGGTTGGGTGATATGCGTGGTGAACCTTTGTTGTCTGGACATTTGAAAATAGAAAGTCCATATAACACTTATCGTAATAATGGTTTGCCACCGGCACCAATCGCCAATGTTGGTATTGACGCGATTCGTTCTGTGTTGAAACCAGCACATACAAAATATTTGTTCTTTGTCGCCGATGGACGTGGTGGGCATCGTTTTTCAAAAGATTATGAATCACACCAAAAAAATCATAATAAGTGGCGAGAAATCAAGAAAAAACAAAACGAACAATAAAAAATTTTGATATATTTTTTTTCTTTTTTTAATGATTTATTTCCTTGCAGGTTGTTTTTTTATATGAGATAATAATCTTATCAGGAATGAAACCTGATTCTATTAACAGAGAAGAAAGGATAAAATCATGAAAAAAATTGCTTTAACATCTTTATTGGCTGTATTTGCTGTTTCTGGTGCAAACGCTGCAAACGTTATCGATGGTAATCCATTGTATATGCCAGGACAAAACCGTTTTTACAGTGTAACAGATTTGTATTCTCATTCTGAAGATGCAGATTCTTATGTTTTGGCTGAAGAATTTGGCTATGGTATCTTGGATAACTTGGCTGTGAACGTAAGGGCTGCTATGGCAGAAGAAGATGCGTTCGATGATTATGGTATGGGCAACTTGGGTGTCAAATTGACATTCCGTGCTTTGGATTTGGGTGCATGGAAGGCCGATGTTTATGGCGAATATGGCATCAATGGTGGCAGCATCTTCTGGCACAGCAAAGAATTGGATGACACATTCTGGTTCGACAAAGATATGACAGAATACAATTGGACAGCCGGTATCCGTGGTGGTTATACAACATCCGTATTCACAGTTGCTGGTCGTGTAGAATTTGCATATGAAAATTCTGAATCTTTCAACTGGGGTGACGAAGGTATGCATACTTGGACATTCGGTTTGGATGGTCAATATGTAATCAACGACGATTTCAATTTGGTTGCTACTGTTGAATATTCTGGCTTGTCAGATTCTTGGGCAAAGAATGATGGTCGTTGGTTTGGTGAATTCGGTGTCAACTATAACTTTGATGCAACAAAATTTGTTGGATTGTATGTCAATGGCACATTGCATCATCATGATGGCAACACAGCTGACAAATGGGGCTGGGAAGATGGATTTGGCTTTGGTGCTAAATTTGGTATCGATTTCTAATCAACCAGGAAAGTTAAAAAAAGTCCGGTCAATTGATCGGGCTTTTTTTGTGCCTCGATACACAATAATAAAAATTAAAAAAATCTCGTAAACTTCAATTTTTTAAAATTTTTCTAATTGTGTATTCTCGTATTCGCCATGCGTGTCTTGGTGGGCTATGCCCACGAAAACTCCGTTTTCCAACGGCACATAATGTGTGCCGTTGACACTCTGGCGCAAACCGTGACGATTTCGCTATGTTTCACTTGCGAAATCTACTTGTTTTGGTATTGATTTCTAATCTATGTCAAGATAAAAAAACGGGTCCGGTCGGACCTGTTTTTTTTGCTGGGAATTTTAAAAAATATATGATACAATACCTATAACTAGATGAAAATGTTCTAGTGTGAAACAATAAAAAAAGGACAAAATATGAAAAAAATAGCATTGACATCTTTGTTGGCTGTGTTTGCTGTTTCTGGCGCACAAGCGGCTGCAAAGAATGTTTTAGATGGCAATCCATTGTATATGCCACAAAAAAATCATTTCGTAAGTGAAACATATTTGGAATCTAATTCCCAATCAACTAACGAAGCAACATTGGGTGAATATTTCGGGTATGGCATCACAGATAGATTGATGGTTGGTTTGGAAACATCTGTTTCTGAAATGGATGCTTTTGATACAACATCTTGGAACGAAGTTGCTTTGGATGCAAAATATCGTGTAATCGGCGATGGTGCATGGAAATTAGATTTGACAGCAGGTTATGGTGTTGATGCAATGCGTGCATATCACACTGACTTTTTGGACAAAGATGCAACATTCTATATGTGGACAGCTGGTGTTCGCGGCGGATATGTTCAAAAAGATTGGACATTGATGGGTCGTTTGAACTTGATTTATGCTAATACAGAATCTTTCAACTGGAACGAAGATGAAATGTGGGCAAACCACATCGTTAATCTTGGCTTTAGCGGTTTCTGGAGAATGAGTGATTACTGGTCCGGAATCGTTTCTGCTGACTATTACAAAATTATGGATCATTACAGCAGAGCAGAAGCAGCTGGTTCTTGGGATTTGAGCGCTGGCTTGAATTTGAACATTGACCCAACAAAATATGTTGGCGTTTATGTCACAAAAGAAATCAACCACGTTTCAGCAGGTAAATGGGAAGCTGAAGATGGTTTTGGTTTCGGTGCTAAATTCGGTATTGATTTCTAATCAACCAGGAAAGTTAAAAAAAGTCCGGTCAATTGATCGGGCTTTTTTTTTATTGATTGTTTTCTGTTTTGACACAAAATTGGTTTGTCGACAGGTTCGTGTATCAAAACATAGATTTTCAGCGGTTTTTATACGAAAAAATGCAGAATTTTCCTTGACAATTCAAAGGTTAGAGATATAATGTTTTTGCTTTCTGTGTAAATAAGGAAAGCAAGAAGCACAGAAATCTGCATGTTTCGTCAGATTTATAATCACGCGTAACGCGTTGAAATAAGTCTGCTTGTGGGTTTCGTATGGAAAAAAAGAGAATAAAAACAAAGAGATTTTGAATGCCAACAGTAAATCAACTGATTCGGAAACCACGTAGAAAAGTCGCTGTGAAATCTACTGCGCCTGATATGATGGAAAATCCACAAAAACGCGGTGTTTGCACACGTGTTTACACAACTACACCTAAGAAACCTAACTCTGCTCAACGTAAGGTTGCGCGTGTTAAATTGGCTAATGGTCGCGAAGTGACTGCATACATTCCTGGCGAAGGTCATAACTTACAGGAACACAGTGTTGTTATGATTCGTGGTGGTCGTGTAAAGGATTTGCCTGGTGTGAAATATCACATCATTCGTGGTGTCCTTGATACCAAGGGCGTTGAAAGCAGAAAGCAAGGTCGTTCCTTGTATGGTGCCAAAGGCGCAAAGAAATAATACACATCTATTCGGGGTGTGAGTAATTTGGGAAACCAAGTGAAGAAACAAAAAGGAATTTAAATATGTCAAGACGTAAAGCTGCAACAAAACGTGAAATCTTGCCAGATTCAAAATATCATAATCTGGTCGTTGCAAAATGTATTAATGTTGTTATGTGGGATGGTAAAAAAGAAGTTGCCGAAAATATCGTATATGGTGCAATGGATAAATTGAAAACTATCGCCAAAGATAAAGATGAATTAACTACTTTCTTGGAAGCGGTGGATGCTTTGAAGCCATCTGTCGAAGTTAAGGGTCGTCGTGTTGGTGGTGCAACTTATCAAGTTCCTGTTGAAGTTCGCCCAGAACGTCAACAAACTTTGGCTTTGCGTTGGTTGGTTATGTTTGCACGTAAACGCGGCGAACGTTCTATGGAAGAGAGATTATTCGGTGAATTGCGTGATGCACTTAACGGTCAAGGTGGTGCGTTCAAGAAGAAATTAGACACTCATAGAATGGCAGAAGCAAACAAAGCGTTTGCACACTTCCGTTGGTAATAATATAAAAAGATAAGGAAAGACACAATGTCAGTTGGAAAAACCGCAAGCTTAGATATGTATCGCAATATTGGGATTATGGCCCATATTGACGCTGGTAAAACAACAACTTCGGAACGTATTTTGTTCTATACAGGTAAAACTTATAAAATTGGTGAAGTGCATGATGGTGCCGCGACTATGGACTGGATGGTTCAAGAACAAGAACGTGGTATTACAATTACTTCGGCTGCGACAACTTGTTTTTGGCGCGATCATCGTATTAACTTGATTGATACACCGGGACACGTGGACTTTACAATGGAAGTGGAACGTTCACTTCGTGTTTTGGACGGTGCTGTCGCTGTGTTTGAATCTGTGTCTGGGGTGCAACCACAATCTGAAACAGTATGGCGTCAGGCGGATCGTTATAATGTTCCGCGTATTTGCTTTATTAATAAAATGGACAGAACAGGGGCAAACTTCTTCCGCTGTGTTGATATGATACGTGAAAGATTGGGTGCAAATCCGTTGGTTATTAATTTCCCAATCGGCGAAGAACAAGACTTCAAGGGTGTTGTTGATGTTGTCGAAATGAAAGGTATTATTTGGGAAGACGAAAACGGTTCACATCCAAAAACAGAACCAATTCCGGAAAATTTGAAAGCAAAAGCAGAAGAATTACACAACAAATTGATTGAAGAAGTCGTAACATTGGACGACACAATCATGGAAGAATATATGGAAGGCAAGATACCAGATGTTGCGACAATCAAAAGATTGTTGCGCAAGGGAACAATTGCACAAAACTTTGTTCCTGTGTTGTGTGGAACTGCATTTAAAAACAAAGGTGTTCAACCATTGTTGGATGCTATTGTTGATTATTTGCCATCTCCATTGGATATCCCTGCAATTAAGGGAACAAAAATGGACGGTAAAACAGAAGCAGAACGTCATGCGGATCCAAAAGAACCATTCAGTGCGCTGGCGTTCAAAGTTGCAAACGATCCATTCGTTGGAAACTTGATGTTCATTCGTATTTATTCCGGTAAATTACAATCTGGTTCTTATATCTATAATTCTAATCGTGATAAACGCGAACGCGTTGGTCGTATGTTATTAATGCATGCTAATGCGCGCGAAGAAATCAAAGAAGCATCGGCGGGTGATATTATCACTTTGGTCGGTATGAAAGAAACAATTACTGGTGATACACTTTGCGATGAATCCAATCCAATTATTTTGGAATCAATCCATGTTCCAGAACCGGTGATTTCTATTGCTGTGGAACCAAAGACCAAGGCAGATATTGAAAAAATGTCACTTGGCTTGCAGGCATTGGCCAAAGAAGACCCATCTTTCCGCGTATCCGTGGACGAAGAATCTGGTCAAACAATTTTGGCAGGTGTTGGTGAACTGCATTTGGAAATTTTGGTGGATAGACTTTTGCGTGAATTCAAGGTCGATGTTAATGTTGGTGAACCACGCATCGCTTACCGTGAAACTTTCCGTAAACCTGTTTTGGAAGAATATACACATAAAAAACAATCTGGTGGTTCTGGTCAATACGCCCAGGTTAAAATCCAATTCGAACCATTGGAACCAGGTTCCGGTTACGAATTCGAAAACAAGATTGTTGGTGGTGCAATTCCAAAAGAATACATCCCAGGTGTAGAAAAAGGTTTAAAGATAGCACAACAAACAGGTGTTTTGATTGGCTATCCAACTGTAGATTTCAAGGCCACATTGGTAGATGGTAAATATCACGAAGTTGACTCTAATGTGTTGTGCTTTGAAATTGCGGCGCGTGCTTGCTTCCGCGAAGCGATGAAGAAAGCATCACCGAAATTATTGGAACCGATTATGAAACTGGCTGTTAATACGCCAGAAGAATACGTCGGTGACATTATAGGCGACCTGAACAGTCGTCGCGGACAAATCAATGGTATCGAAACCAGATTTGGCAGCCAGTTAATTACTGCGTTTGTCCCACTGGCGAATTTGTTCGGGTATGTCAAAACATTGCGTTCTTTGTCCCAGGGGCGTGCAAATCCGTATATGGAATTGTCCCACTATGACGAAGTTCCACAAAATGTTGCTGACGAAGTAATTAAAAAGATGACAAAATAAAAAGTTTATAAACTAACAAACAACCAAAGCCTAAGGAGAAAACTATGGCAAAAGAAAAGTATGTAAGAACAAAACCACATGTTAATATTGGAACCATTGGTCACGTTGACCACGGTAAAACAACATTAACTGCTGCTATCGTTCACTATTATGGTGTCGGTATTGACGCTCAAAAAGGTGTTGATCAAATCGATAATGCACCAGAAGAAAAAGCACGCGGTATAACTATTAATACTGCACACGTTGAATATGAAACAGCAAATCGTCACTATGCTCACGTTGACTGCCCAGGACACGCGGACTATGTTAAAAACATGATTACCGGTGCTGCACAGATGGACGGTGCAATTTTGGTGGTTGCTGCAACTGATGGTCCAATGCCACAAACACGTGAACACATCTTGTTGGCACGTCAGGTGGGTATTCCAAAAATCGTAGTTTATTTGAACAAATGCGATTTGGCAAACGATCCTGAATTGTTGGAATTGGTCGAAATGGAAATTCGTGAATTGTTGTCTGCTAATGACTTTGATGGCGACAATGCACCAATCATTCGTGGTTCCGCGATTTCCGCTTTGGAAGAAAAGAAAGATGGTTTGGGCAAAGAATCTATTGATGCTTTGTTGGCAGCATGCGATTCATACATCCCAATGCCGGATCGTCCAATTGATAAACCTTTCTTGATGCCAATTGAAGACGTGTTCTCTATCACAGGTCGTGGTACAGTGGTAACAGGTCGTGTAGAATCTGGTGTCATCAAAGTTGGTGATGAATGCGAAATCGTTGGTTTGAAACCAACACAAAAAACAACTGTGACTGGCGTTGAAATGTTCCGCAAGTTGTTGGATCAAGGTGAAGCCGGTGATAACGTTGGTTTGTTGTTGCGTGGAACCAAGAAAGAAGATGTGGAACGTGGTCAGATTATCTGCAAACCAGGTTCAATCACTCCACACACAGATTTCGAAGCTGAAGTTTATATTTTGACGAAAGAAGAAGGTGGCCGTCATACAGCATTCTTCTCTAACTATCGTCCACAATTCTATTTCAGCACAACAGACGTAACAGGTACAATTACTTTGCCAGCAGACAAAGAAATGGTCTTGCCAGGTGATAACGTTCGTATCAGCGTGCAATTGATTGCACCTATTGCTATGAGCGAAGGTCGCCGCTTTGCTATCCGTGAAGGCGGACGCACAGTTGGTGCAGGTGTTGTATCAAAGATTATTAAATAATTGTTGATTTTTGCGGGTCACTGGTTTATCCTTTGGCCCGCAAAACAATAAAAGAATAAATAAAATAAGGAAAACGAACAATGGTACCAGCATCTAAGATTCGCATCAAATTGATAGCATTCGACCACAGGGTCTTGATGGAATCAGTAGAAGAAATAGTCAAAACAGCAAAGCGCACAGGCGCGGATGTCGTTGGACCCGTTCGCTTGCCAACTTTGATTAAAAAGTTTACAGTGAACCGTTCTCCACACGTTGATAAAAAATCACGTGAACAATTCGAAATCCGTAATCACAAAGCGGTTGTCGATATTGTTAACCCAACCCCTCAGACAGTTGATGCACTGATGAAGTTGGATTTGGCATCTGGTGTTGATGTAAAAATTAAATTATAAAATGTGTATGTTAGTGGATGTAAAATCCATTAACCACTGACAAAAAAGGCAAAAAAATGAAACGTAGCGGATTAATTACAACAAAAATAGGGATGACCCGTCTTTATGATGAAGGTGGTGTTGCCCACCCAGTAACAGTTTTATCTGTTGGAGATTGTGCTGTTATTGGAAATCGTACAATGGAAAAAAATGGTTATGTTGCAAATATTTTGGGTTTGCGTGAAGCAAAAGCAAAACATGTTGCAAAACCACAAGCAAAAGCAGCAGAAAAAGCGGGTATAAAACCTTATCGCAAGGTTGTAGAATTCCGTGTTTCCGATGATTGTGTAATTCCAAGTGGAACACAATTATCTGCCGCACATTTTATTGCAGGTCAATATGTTGATGTTCAAGCAACCAGCAAAGGTAAGGGCTTCCAAGGTGCTATGAAACGTCATAATTTTGGCGGTAAAGAAGCTTCCCACGGTGTTTTAAAAGCACACCGTTCTTTGGGTGGTACAGGTATGCGTGAATGGCCAGGTCGTGTTTTAAAAGGTAAAAAGATGTCCGGTCAAATGGGTAATGAAACTGTCACAGTTCAAAATTTGAAAGTTTTCGGAACTGATTTGAACGACAATCTTATATTTGTAGAAGGCGCAGTCCCAGGTAGCAATGGCACATTTGTGTTGGTAAGCGATGCCGTTAAAAAAGTCCAAGATAAATTACCAGTTCCTACATTTGTTGAACAAACTGCGGAACCAGTAAACGAAGCTGAACAAGCATAACGACACAATAAAGGTGAATGAAATGCAAGTAGAAATTTTAAATTTAGATGGCAAAGCAGTCGGTAAAGCAACTTTGCAAGACAGCATCTTTGGAATTGATCCACGTGCAGACATTTTGCATCGTGTTGTGACATGGCAACGTGCGAATGCGCGCGCTGGAACCCACGCGGTAAAAACTGTGTCTGATGTTGCAGGAAGTGGTAAAAAAGCATTTAAACAAAAGAAAACAGGTAATGCACGTGAAGGTGAAAGATATAATGTTCACATGCGTGGCGGTGGTGTGGTTCATGGACCTGTTGTTCGTGATCACGGTATTGATTTACCAAAGAAAATTCGTTCTTTGGGATTAAAGATGGCTTTGTCTTCAAAGGTAAAAGAAGGTTCACTGATTGTTATCGACAGTGAAAAAATGAAAGAAGCAAAAACAAGCGTTTTGGCGAAACAATTGAAAAAAATGAATATTGGTTCTGCTTTGTTTGTTGGCGCTGAAAGTTTGGATGAAAACTTCAAGAAATCTGCTGCGAACATTATCAATGTTGATGTATTGCCAACAATTGGTTTGAATGTTTTAGATATCTTGAAACACGATAAATTGGTTTTGACAGCAGATGCTGTTAAGGCAGTAGAAGCAAGATTGGCTTAAATTAAAGGTTTGAAGATATGGCAGAAAAAAAAGTACAAAAGAAATTAGTTGCACGCGCAGAAACATATGATGTTTTGCGTCGTCCAATCGTTTCGGAAAAAGCTGCAAAGTTATCCGAAAGTAATGGTGTTGTATTTGAAGTTGCAATGTCTGCAACCAAAGAAGATGTTGCGAAAGCGGTTGAAATTTTGTTCGGTATCAAACCAACCAAAATCAATATCGTTATCACAAAAGGTAAAGTGAAAACTTTCCGTGGTCGCAGCACTGGAACACAACGCAAAGTTAAAAAAGCATATGTATCTTTGCCAAAAGACGCAAAATTGGATTTGGCAACCGATATGTAAAGATGAACGTTTTGGCAGAGAACCCGAGTTTTTCGGATGTTAGTGTCAAAACATAAACAAAGGTAAAATAAAATGGCATTAAAACATTACAAGCCAACAACCCCAGGAACACGTGGTCTTACCTTAATCGACCACAGTGAATTGCACAAAGGTGCACCTGAAAAGTCTTTGACTGTTGGTTTAAAGTCCAAAGGTGGACGTAATAATTTTGGTCATGTCACAGTTCCGCACCAGGGTGGGGGACACAAACGTAAATATCGTTTGATTGATTTTGATCGTAAGAAAAAAGATATTCCTGCAACAGTGGTTCGTTTGGAATATGATCCAAACCGTACTGCGTTCATTGCATTGATTGAATACAAAGATGGTGTTCGTTCTTATATCTTGGCGCCACGTGATTTGAAACCAGGTGATACAGTTATTTCTGGAACACGTGAAGATATTAAACCAGGTAATGCAATGCCATTGAAAAATATGCCAATCGGTACGATTGTTCATAATGTAGAATTAAAACCAGGTGCTGGCGGTCAATTGGCACGCAGTGCTGGTTGTTATGCCCAATTGATGGGTAAAGATGGTGTGTATGCCCAGATTAAAATGAATAGCGGTGAATTACGCAAAGTTCATTCTGAATGTTTGGCAACAGTTGGTAGTGTTTCTAACCCTGACCAACGCAATGTCAATTTGGGTAAAGCGGGTCGTGCACGTTGGTTGGGGATTCGCCCATCTACACGTGGTATGGCAATGAACCCGAACGATCACCCAATGGGTGGTGGTAATGGTCATTCCAAAGGACATGAACCTGTATCCCGCACAGGTATTCCAGCCAAGGGATATCGTACGCGTAGCAATAAACGTACTGCAAAGATGATTATCCGCAGCAGACATTTGGCAAAGAAGAAATAATAGGAGTGTAAAATGTCTCGTTCAGTATGGAAAGGTCCTTATGTACACCCATCTATCTTGAAAAAGGTAGCGGTGGCTATTGAAAAAGATGACCATAAACCAATTAAAACGTGGTCCAGGGGCAGTACGATTGTGCCGCCTATGGTTGGTTTGACATTTGAAGTGCACAATGGAAACAAATTTATCCCTGTGTCAATCGTCGAAGATATGATTGGTCACAAATTGGGTGAATTTGCGCCGACTCGTACTTTCAAAGGTCACGCCGCAAACAAGAAAGCAGCAGCAAAATAAGGGTAGGGTGAAATCATGACAAGATATGGAATAAAAGACAATCAGGTTCGTGCATTCAATAAAATGATTCGCATCAGCCACCAGAAATTAAATCTGGTTTGTGATATGGTTCGCGGCTTGCC
>Ga0310691_10006500_pt1 | contig 12434 bp, 7 predicted proteins | sample 176DNAGHGlowgp2_FD_203887 | JGI IMG/M metagenome (GOLD analysis project Ga0310691, IMG submission 203887) | Sheep rumen microbial communities from Palmerston North, Manawatu-Wanganui, New Zealand - 1766 DNA GHGlow gp2 (v2) (version 2) | ecosystem: Host-associated > Mammals > Digestive system >... | reverse complement strand
TGCGACAGAATCGCAGCCTACAGAACCATTATGACTGCTGGGCTCGGGGCAATCAGAACTGATGGATTCAGGCTTTATGAGGAGGGGACGCCAGGGCTCGTTGGGGTGGTCGTGGGGCGGATTGCATACAATGTGCTTGTTGCCGCCCTTAATGATGAGCAGGTGGCGATACTGGATGCCGGTGATGAACTTCACGCGTTCACAGCCCTCGCGCTCGTTGAAAGGCTTGGCGAGCGTCTCATTGAGGTAGTCGATGAGTACACGGGCATCGTCAGTTTCCAGATTACCGCCGTTGTGGGTGATGATTTTCCCGTCTTCCAGGGTGATGATGTTACAGCGGATGGCGAAGTCGTCGTCGGCCATGTCGTAGCCGATGCTGGCAGCCTCCAACGGTCCGCGGCCTTCATAGACCTTGTTGAGGTCGTAGCCGAGGATGGCGGTGTTGGCGACTTCGGAACCAGGGGGAAAACCTTCGGGAACGGTGATGAGCCGGCCGCAGCGTCCCTCGCGTGCCAGCCGGTCCATCATGGGTTTGTCGGCATATTGCAACGGTGTCTTTCCGCCCAGCCGCTCTACGGCGTGGTCGGCCATTCCGTCGCCAAGAATGATGATGTGTTTCACGAACAGAACCTATTTAAAATGAAATCATTTATATATAATTAAAAATCAAGAAGCATCGTGCCGGTTGCTAAATGTTGGCAATCGACATGATGTTGGCAAAGACACCGGCAGCAGTAACGCCGGCACCGGCACCGTAGCCCTGAATCTGCATGGGGTACTCCTTGTAGCGCTCTGTGGTGAGCAGCACGATGTTGTTGGAGCCTGCCAGACTATAGAACGGGTGCGAGGCATCGACAGCCTGCAGTGCCACCTGTGTCCTGCAGCGCAAGCCCGACTTGTCGTCGCTGCCCGGCAGTCTTTCCATGGTGGCCACGAAGCGCCAGCGCCGTCCGTCGGCTTCCAGCACCTTGCGCTTGGCTTCGAAGTCGGCATCTAACTGTGGCAGGTTCTTCCAGAACTCGTCGAGTGTGCCTTCGAAGAAGTCATTTGGCACAAAGAGATGTTTCTCCACGTCCTGTTGCTCCACCTTGTACCCGGCCTCGCGGGTCAGGATGACGAGTTTGCGTATGACGTCGGTACCGCTCAGGTCTATGCGTGGGTCGGGTTCACTGTAGCCTTGTTCCTTGGCCCGGCGCACGGTTTCAGAGAAAGGCACGTCGGCACTCAGTTCATTGAAGATGAAGTTGAGCGTGCCGCTGAGCACGGCTTCAATCTTCAGGATGCGGTCGCCCGAGTTGCGCAGGTCGTTGATGGTACCAATGATGGGTAGTCCGGCCCCGACGTTGGTCTCGAAGCGGAAGATGACGCCTCGCGCCAATGCCGTCTGCTTCAGGCGCATGTAGTTGTCATAGTCGCTGGAGGCAGCTATCTTGTTGGCAGCCACCACGCTGATGTTATGTTCGAGAAACGACTGGTAGAGTGCCGCCACGTCCTTCGATGCCGTGCAATCTACGAATACAGAGTTAAAGATGTTCATGGAGAGCACCCCTTCGCGCAGCTTCTCGGGTGAGCTGGGCTCCGACAGCCTGAGCAGTTCGCGGTAGTTGTCAAGGTCCAGTCCGTCGCGGTCGAAGATTGCATTCTTCGACGAGGCAATACCCACCACGTTAAGCTTCAGGCGCGAGCGTTCTTTCAGCTCTTCGTACTGGGCGCGTATCTGCTCAATGAGTTTGCTGCCCACCGTTCCCACACCGCAGATGAAGAGGTTGAGCACCTTGTATTCAGAAAGGAAGAACGAGTCGTGCAGCACGTTGAGCGACTTGCGCAGGAAACGGCTGTCAACGACAAACGAGATGTTGGTCTCGGAGGCTCCCTGGGCACAGGCGATGACGCTGATGCCCGAGCGTCCCAGTGTGCCGAACAGTTTTCCGGCAATACCGGGCGTGTGCTTCATGTTCTCACCCACAATGGCGATGGTGGCCAGGCCGCTCTCAGCGTGCATGGGGAACATGGCACCCGTCTGAATCTCCTTGCTGAACTCGTCGTTAAGCACGTCAACGGCAGCCTGGGCATCCTCGTCGCGCACACCGATAGAGGTGGAGTTCTCTGACGAAGCCTGACTGACCATGAACACGGAGATACCGTTGTCGGCCAGGGCCGTAAAGATGCGCCGGTTGACACCTATGACACCCACCATGGAAAGTCCCGTTACGGTGATGAGCGTGGTGCCGTTGATAGAGGAAATACCCTTGATGGGCTTCTGGTCGTCTTCTATCTTGTCCTTGATGAGTGTGCCCGGATGTTCGGGGTTAAAGGTGTTCTTGACGCGGATGGGTATGTTCTTCACGCATACCGGATAGATGGTAGGCGGATAGATGACCTTGGCACCGAAGTTGCACAACTCCATGGCCTCCACGTACGACAGCTCGTTGATGGTGTATGCCGAGTGAATGACGCGCGGGTCAGCCGTCATGAAGCCATCGACGTCGGTCCATATCTCCAGCACGTCGGCATCGAGAGCGGCAGCAATGATGCTGGCTGTATAGTCGCTGCCGCCACGGCCCAGGTTGGTGGTCTCGCCGGAGTCGCGGTCCTTGCTGATGAAACCGGGGACGACGAATACCGTTGTGTGGTGGTCGTCGGTCTTTGACTGTCGGGCTTCGGGTGCCGAGAAAGCCTCGCGCACCAGCCGGTACGTCAGTTCCGCGTCGAGCGACTGCTTGCCGTTCTTCCGCTCGGTCTTGATGAAGTGGCGCGAGTTCATGCGCACACCGCCGTCAATGAGCGTTGCAACAATGTTGGAACTCAGACGCTCGCCGTAGCTGACAATGGCTGCCAGCGTCTTCTCACTCAGGTCGTGAATGAGATAGACACCGGTGTAAATGGAGCGCAGCTGCTCCAGCAAAGGGTTTACCTTACCGAGCAGCTGTACTTTTTTCAGAGGGTCGATGATGACACTCTCTATCATTTGATGGTGGCGGCGCACAATGGCTTCATACTCCTGTTCCCACTGTTCGTCTCCCTGCACGGCAAGGCGTGACGTGGCAATGAGCTTGTCGGTAATACCGCCCAGGGCGCTGACCACCACAATGACCGTACCGTGTTGGGCTTCGCTCTCCACAATCCGCTTCAGGCTTAGGATGCTCTCCACGCTGCCCACCGACGTGCCACCGAATTTCAATACTTTCATGGATATTCTGTTTCTATGAATACTTAACAATGAACTATTTTGCTGTCATGGCCTGCTTGACCTTGTTGACGTAGGCATCGATGACGGCAATGGAGACGATGTTGACCACGTCACGCACCGAAGCGCCGAAGTCGATGAAGTGGATAGGCTTGTTCAGACCCACCTGTATGGGGCCGATAATCTCCACATCGCTGTTCAGCATCTGCAGCATCTTGTAGCTGGAGCGGGCCGACGTCAGGTTGGGGAACACCAGCGTGTTGACGGTCTTGCCCTTCAGGCGCGTGAAGGGATACTGCTCGTCGCGCAGCTCATTGTCGAGTGCGAACGTCACCTGCATCTCACCGTCGATGGGAATGTCGGGGTACAGCTCGTGCAGACGTTCAACGGCGTGGCGCACCTTCCAGGCTCCGTCGGACTGTGATGAGCCGAAGTTGGAGTGGCTGATCATGCTTACCACGGGTTTCTCGTTGAAGAAGCGAACGCTGGTGGCTGCCAGCTTGGCAATATCTACGAGAGCATCGGTGTCGGGGTTCTCGTTGACCAGCGTGTCGGCAATATAGAACGTGCCCTTCTGCGAGTTGATAATGTGCATGGCAGCAAAGTGCTTGAACTCCTTGCGGATGCCGATGACCTCGTTGACCACCTTGATGGTGTTGGAGTACTTCGTGTAAAGACCGGTGATAAAGGCATCGGCATCGCCTGTCTCCACCATCATCATGCCGAAGTAGTTGCGCTCGAACATCTTGTCGTTGGCCTCCTGGAAGGTGTAGCCGTCGCGGGAACGCTTCTCAGTCAGTATTCGGGCATAGCGCTCGCGGCGCTCCTGCTCGTCGGGGTGGCGCAGGTTCACTATCTCAATGCCCTCCAAGTTCAGGTCAAGCTGCTTGGCAAGCTTGGCAATCACCTCGTCGTTACCCAGCAGGATGGGTTGGCAGATGCCCTCAGCCTTGGCCTGCACGGCAGCTTTGAGCATGGTGGGGTGAATGGCCTCGGCGAACACCACGCGCTGCGGATGGGCAGATGCTGTGGCATAGAGTTTCTGCGTCAGCTTGGTCTCCTGTCCCAACAGCACGCTGAGCGAGTCCTTGTACTGCTCCCAGTCGGTAATCTGCTTGCGTGCCACGCCGCTGTCCATGGCGGCCTTGGCAACGGCAGCGCTGACCTCAGAGATGAGACGTGGGTCAACGGGCTTCGGAATGAAGTATTCACGACCGAACTTCAGGTTGTTCACCTTATAGACGTCGTTCACCACGTCGGGAACGGGCTGCTTGGCCAGGTCGGCAATGGCATGTACGGCAGCCATCTTCATCTCTTCGTTGATGGCGGTAGCGTGTACGTCGAGGGCACCGCGGAAGATGTAGGGGAAGCCGATGACGTTGTTAATCTGGTTGGGATAGTCGGTTCGGCCCGTTGACATGAGCACGTCGGGGCGTGCCTCCATGGCATCCTCGTAGCTGATTTCCGGCACGGGGTTGGCCAGTGCGAAGATGATGGGGTCCTTAGCCATGGAGCGTACCATGTCCTTGGTGAGTACATTACCCTTCGACAGCCCGACAAATACATCGGCACCGTTGACGGCTTCTGCCAGGGTATGTACGTCGCGACGGTCGGTGGCAAAGAAACGCTTCTGCTCGTTCAGACCTTCGCGGTCGCTGCTGATGACACCCTTCGAGTCGAGCATGAGGATGTTCTCCTTCTGTATGCCCAGGGCCATGTAGAGCTTGGTACACGAGATGGCCGCAGCACCGGCACCGTTCACCACAAGGCGTACCTTGCTGATGTCCTTGCCCACCACTTCGAGTGCATTCTTCAGGCCGGCAGCCGAGATGATGGCCGTGCCGTGCTGGTCGTCGTGCATGACGGGAATGTCCAAGGTGCGCTTCAGCCGCTCCTCAATGTAGAAGCACTCAGGTGCCTTGATGTCCTCAAGATTGATACCTCCAAAGGTGGGAGCTATTTTCTCGACGGCTTCGCAGAACTTCTCGGGGTCTTTCTCGTTCACCTCAATGTCGAACACGTCAATGCCGCCGTAAATCTTAAACAGCAGGCCTTTGCCCTCCATGACGGGCTTGCCGCTCATGGCGCCGATGTCGCCCAGTCCGAGCACGGCGGTACCGTTAGAGATGACGGCTACCAGATTACCCTTGTCAGTGTAACGGTAGGCAGCATCAGGGTCTTCCTGAATTTCCAGACAGGGGTAGGCCACGCCGGGCGAATAGGCCAGCGAGAGGTCTGTTTGTGTTCGATAGGCCTTTGTAGGCTTTACTTCAATTTTGCCGGGGCGTCCGCTTTCGTGATATTCCAGTGCGGCTTCTTTGGAGATTTTTACCATAGTGTATCTTTATTTAATCCTTAATTTCAAATTCAAGGTGCAAAAATAATAAAAAAATAGCTTTTACTACGATGATTTAGGAACTTTTTTTATAATTTTGCAGCAGAATGTAAACTTATGCAAGAAATAAAAGTTTTGTCAGCCTATAGGAAGTCACTCCGTGAACGAATACTTGACACGGCCATGTGTCTCTTTACCGAACGGGGAATACGGGCGGTAAAGATGGACGACATAGCCCATGCGTTGAGCATCTCCAAGCGTACGCTGTATGAAATCTACGATAATAAGGAGCAAGTGCTTCTTGAGGGAATCAACCGTTTGCGTGAAGCGCATCAGCGGCAGATGGAAGCAGATATCGGCCGCGATGCCAACGTCATGGACATTGTGCTCTACATCTACCGTCTGAAGATTGAGGAGTTTCACCATGTGAACCCGCTGTTCTACTCTGATTTGGGGCGTTATCCTAAACTGTTAGAGTCGTTCCGCAGTGAAAGGGAGCGCACGCGCCAGCAGTTTCTCGACTTCATGCAGCAGGGTGTCAGCGAGGGCTATTTCCGCAGCGACATTAACTTCGAGCTTGTAGGCAAGCTGTTTGAGGTGCAGAGCGACTACATGATGAAACTTGAGCTGTACCGCTCGTACCCCATTGAGGAGCTGTTTCGCAACATGCTCATGGTATCGCTGCGCGGCATCTGCACGAAAAAAGGTGTCGAAAAGCTCGACACCTTCTTAGCGTGATATTTTCTTATTTTGCTTTACTGATGCTGTTCGCGCAGCAGGTCGTTAACGGTCTTCACGGGGTTGAACGTTGACAGGGGAACCTCTACGAATACCGTTGACCAGTCGCTCATGGCACCGTTCCACAGTCCGGGCAGCTCCAAGGCCTTCAGCTCCTTACCGCTCTTTGACTTCGAAGAGATGAATCCCGTGGTATTATCCACATACTCCGGCAGGTTGAACGGCTGTCCCTTGTAGTCCTTGACGGCACAAACCAAGTCAACGGGGTTGAAGTGGGTACCCTTGGTGAACATGTCCATGTATTCCTTGTTCGACTTGTCAATCTGGCTCGACTCCAGAATCTGCAGGCTCACCGTGCCATCCTGGTTGTAGGTGAGGAACGGTCCGCCGCCGGGTTCGCCGACATTCTTCACCACGCCGCATACGCGCATGGGTCGGTTCAGCTTCTTGCGCAGGTAGATAACCAGTTCGGCATCCTCCAGATTCTTGATGTCGTGCTTGCGGCAGCAGAGGTCCTGCTGTACGAAGCGTATCATTTCCTCAATCTGCTCGTGGCTGTATTTTCCGGTGTCTATGAGTCGCAGGTATTCAAAGGCTTTCTGCTGCAGCGTGACCAGCACGCCGGCAATGACCTGTTTCCACTCCACGGTGTCGTCCTTCAGGCGGTCGGGCACCACGTTGTCAATGTTCTTCACAAAGATGACGTCGGCTTCAATCTCGTTCAGGTTCTCTATGAGTGCGCCGTGTCCGCCCGGGCGGAACAGCAGCGTGCCGTCGTCGTTGCGGAACGGAGTGTTGTCGGCATTGGCAGCCACGGTGTCGGTCGATGGCTTCTGCTCAGAGAAGGTGATGTCGTACTTGATGCCGTACTTCCGGGCATAGAGGTCGGCCTTCTCGGCCACCTTCTGCTTGAATAGTTCCATATGCTCGTGGCTGACGGTGAAGTGTACGTGTGCCTCACCGTTGGATGCGGCATAGAGTGCGCCCTCCACGAGGTGTTCCTCCATCGGCGTGCGCGGTCCTTCAGGGTAGTTGTGGAAGAGCAGCAGTCCCTTGGGCAGCTGTCCGTAGTTCAGCCCTTCGGCCTTGAGCATCTGTGCTGCCACGGCTTTGTACTGGCCTTCGGCGAGCAGGGTGGGAATGTCCTTGCCTAAGTTTTTCTGGCAGGCGGCATTCAGCGCATCGTAGAAGGCGAACTTCTGGATGTTGTCGAAGTAGTGCTTCTCAAAGTCGGTGGTCGGCACGTCGTAACTGGCATCGACAAAGGCAAACATGTCTTTGAACATGCGGCTGGCTGCACCCGAGGCGGGTACGAACTTCACCACGCGGCGCCCCTCGGCCTTGTACTGGTTCCAGGCGTTGACATACTGCTGGCGCTCTTCGGCTGTGGGGGCCATGATGCCCTTGCCGATGGCGGCGGCAGCTTCGAGTCTCAGGAACGGGAAACCGGTCTTGAACTGTTCCAACTGGTTGTTGAGTTTTTCTTCAGAAATACCTTTCTGCTTGATTTGTTTTAAGTCTTGTTCTGTAAGCATAAGCTTGATTAGATATTTGAGTTAATGGATTTTGATTGACAAAATTACAAAACTTTTCTGAATAAACGAATAAATGGTTAGTATTTTTTTGCTTTTTACGCACTAATTTGTACCTTTGCACAAAACTTAACCTGATATTCATGACGGAAAGATTGATATTTTCCACCCAGGAGCGCGAAGAGACACTCCTGCTTTACAATAGAATCAAGGAAGCCATAGGCTCTTCTCTCGTTGAGGGCGACGAGGAGAATGTGCGTCTGCACCTGCGCCGATACATGGAACAGCCGGAAACGCGTCGCGACGTGTTCGGGCTGAACCCCATACTGACCAGTCTGCAGACGGCACAGATAGTGGTTGAGGAAATAGGCCTGCGCCGCGATGCCGTGCTGGCCATCCTGCTTCACCCCAGCGTCGAGGCAGGCTTCACGACCATTGACGACGTGCAGCAGACGTTCGGCGAGTCGGTGGCCCGCATTCTTCACGGTCTGCAGCGCATACAGGAACTCTACAAGAAGAACCCCGTCATTGAGAGTGAGAACTTCCGCAACCTGCTGCTGTCGTTTGCCGAAGACATGCGCGTGATACTTATTATGATTGCCGACCGTGTCTGCATGATGCGGCAGATACGCGATGCCCCAAACGACGATGCCCGCCGGCGCGTGTCTGAGGAGGCGGCCTATCTCTATGCCCCCCTGGCCCACAAGCTGGGCCTCTATCAGCTGAAGTCTGAACTGGAGGACCTCTCGCTGAAATATCTGGAGCACGATGCCTACTACCACATCAAGGAGAAGCTGAATGCCACGAAGAAGAGCCGCGATGCCTATATTGCCAACTTCATAGCCCCCATAAAGCAGAAGTTGGAGAGTGCCGGACTGAAGTTTCACATGAAAGGGCGCACCAAGTCCATTCACTCCATCTGGCAGAAGATGAAGAAGCAGCACTGTCCCTTCGAGGGCGTCTATGACCTGTTTGCCATACGCATCATCATCGACTGTCCTGAAGAGAAGGAAAAAATGCAGTGCTGGCAGGCCTACTCCATTGTTACTGACATGTACCAGCCTAACCCCAAGCGGCTGCGCGACTGGCTCAGCGTGCCAAAGTCGAACGGCTACGAGAGCCTGCACATCACCGTGCTCGGCCCGGAGCAAAAGTGGGTGGAGGTTCAGATTCGTACGGAGCGCATGGATGAGGTGGCAGAGCGTGGCGTGGCTGCCCACTGGCGCTACAAGGGCGTGAAGGCCGAGTCGGGCATGGACGACTGGCTCAGCGGCATACGCTCTATGTTGGAGAACAGTACCGGTCTGGAGGCTATGGACCAGTTCCGCATGGACCTTTATGAAGACGAGGTCTTCGTGTTCACTCCGCGTGGCGACCTGCTCAAGTTCCCCAAGGGGGCTACGGTACTTGACTTTGCCTACTACATCCACTCCAAGATAGGCAACCAGTGTGTGGGGGCGCGTATCAATAACAAAGTGGTGACCATTCGCCACATCCTGCAAAGCGGCGACCAGGTGGAGGTAATGACACAAACCAACCAGCGGCCCAAGCAGGAGTGGCTGAACATTGTGAAGACCAGCCGGGCGAAGTCGAAGATACGTCTGGCGTTGAAGGAGACGCAGCAGACCGAGGGCATGATGGCCAAGGAGGCACTTGAGCGCAAGTTTCGTAACCGCAAGATTGAGGTGGAAGAGCCCGTCATGATGCGCATGATGAAACGCTTGGGCTTTAAGGAAACGAGCGACTTCTACCGGCAGATTGCCACGGGACAGATGGACGTGAACTACGTGGCTGACAAATATCTGGAGGAGAAACAGCGCGAAACGGTCGTCACGGGCGACAACCAGGCCCGCTCGGCCTCCGAGTTTCAGTTTGATGCCGACCAGCAGGCGGCCCTTACGGCGCAGGGCGTCAGCAGCAGCGACGTGCTGGTCATCGACCAGAACCTGAAAGGTATCGACTTCCAGCTCTCCAAGTGCTGCCAGCCCATTTACGGTGATCCGGTGTTCGGCTTTGTCACAGCCGGCGGCGGCATCAAGATTCACCGTACTGACTGCCCCAATGCCCCCGAGCTGCGCAAGCGTTTCGGCTATCGCATCGTCAGAGCCAAGTGGAGCGGCAAGGGGTCCAGCATGTACTCCATCACGCTGCGCGTAGTAGGCAACGACGACATCGGCATCGTCAACAACCTGACAAGCATCATCTCGAAGGACGAACGGCTCATTCTGCGCAGCATCAACATTGACTCTCACGACGGGCTCTTCAGCGGCAACCTGGTCGTCATGCTCGACGATACCTCACGCATGGAGGCCCTCATCAAGAAGCTACGCACCGTGAAGGGCGTCAAACAAGTCTCAAGAATATAACCCGTTATCACTAATAAATGACTTTACGCTTATGAAGAAAATCCTATTACTGTTGCTCATGCTCATTTCGGCAGCAACACTGTGCACGGCACAGACCCTGAGAAACGGCAGCAACGCCTACATAGGCAAGATAGAGCGCGACGGCACCATACGCGACCGCAGCAACGCCTACGTCGGAAAAATTGAAAGCGACGGCACCGTGCGCGACCGCAGCAATGCCTACATAGGCAAGATAGAGCGCGACGGCACCATACGCGACCGCGGCAACGCCTATTTGGGAAAGGTGGAGAGCGACGGCACCGTGCGCGACCGCAGCAATGCCTACATCGGTAAGGTGGAGCGCGACGGCACCATTCGCAACCGCAGCAATGCCTACATTGGCAAGGCCGACGGCGTGGAACCCCGTTTTGCGGCACTCTATTTCTTCTTCAGCATGCCCTAACCCCCAAAAACTCCCTGAATTATTATGGCAACAACAGTAGATGACAAGAAAGTAATCTTCTCGATGGTCGGACTGAGCAAGACCATTCAGCAGAATCAGAAACAAGTACTGAAAAACATTTATCTCAGCTTCTTCTATGGAGCCAAGATAGGCATCATCGGACTCAACGGAGCCGGTAAGTCAACACTCCTGAAAATCATTGCCGGACTGGACCAGCAGTATCAGGGCAACGTGGTGTGGAGTCCCGGATACACCGTAGGCTACCTGCCACAGGAACCGCCCCTGAACGAGGAGAAAACCGTACGCGAGAATGTCATGGAGGGCGTGCAGCACGTCTATGACACCCTGAAAGAGTATGACGACATCAACGTGAAGTTCGGACTGCCGGAATATTACGAGGATGCCGACAAAATGGACAAGCTCATGGCGCGGCAGGCTGAGCTGCAGGACATCATTGACGCTACCGACGCCTGGAACATGGACTCGAAACTGGAACGGGCCATGGCGGCACTGCGCTGTCCGGCACCCGACCGCAGCGTGAAAAACCTTTCGGGCGGTGAACGCCGACGCGTGGCACTCTGCCGGCTGCTGTTGCAGAAACCTGACGTGCTGCTGCTCGACGAGCCCACCAACCACCTGGATGCAGAGTCCATAGACTGGCTGGAACAACACCTGCAGCAATACGAGGGAACGGTGATTGCCGTGACCCACGACCGCTACTTCCTCGACGACGTGGCGGAGTGGATTCTGGAGCTCGACCGCGGCGAGGGAATACCCTGGAAGGGCAACTACTCGTCGTGGCTGGAACAGAAATCGCAACGGTTGGCACTCGAAGAAAAAACGGCATCCAAGCGCCGGAAGACCCTGGAACGTGAACTGGAGTGGGTGCGCATGGCTCCCAAGGCACGTCACGCCAAGGGTAAGGCCCGACTGAACTCCTACGACCGCATGCTGAACGAGGAGCAGAAGCAGAAGGAGGAGAAACTGGAAATCTTCATTCCCAACGGTCCCCGACTGGGCAACAAAGTGATTGAGGCTGAACACGTGGCGAAGGCATACGACGAAAAGACACTCTTCAGCGACCTGAACTTCATGCTGCCCCCTAACGGCATCGTAGGAGTCATAGGTCCCAACGGTGCCGGAAAAACAACCCTGTTCCGGCTCATCATGGGGCTGGAACAGCCTGATGCCGGTACATTCACCATCGGCGAGACGGTCAAACTGAGCTATGTCGATCAGCAACACCGTGACATAGACCCCGGCAAGAGTGTCTATCAGGTCATCAGTCAGGGTAACGAGACCATCCGCATGGGCGGCCGCGACGTGAACGTCCGTGCTTACCTGTCGCGTTTCAACTTCAGCGGTGCCGACCAGGAGAAGAAGTGCGGTGTGCTCTCAGGTGGCGAGCGTAACCGCTTGCATCTTGCGCTGGCCCTGAAGCAGGAGGGTAACGTGCTGCTGCTCGACGAGCCCACCAACGACATCGACGTGAACACGCTGCGCGCCTTGGAAGAAGGCTTGGAGTCCTTTGCCGGTTGTGCAGTAGTCATCAGCCACGACCGTTGGTTCTTAGACCGTATCTGTACCCACATCCTTGCGTTCGAAGGGGAGGGTAATGTGTTCTACTTCGAGGGCAATTATTCGGAATATGAAGCCAACAAGGCCCTGCGTTTAGGCATCGACGAGCCTAAGCGCACCCGTTACCGCAAACTGATGGAAGAATAGCGTTTGTTCTATGGTACAAAAATAAATCTACAAATGAAAAGTGAAGAATTTGCTACCGCGCGACTTGCATCTTCATCAACTCTGTCAGAGTGTTTCTCTGATAGTGCAA